>WNGR01001090.1_pt1 | contig 32904 bp, 34 predicted proteins | sample 5407581 | NCBI WGS metagenome assembly WNGR01 (sample SAMN13153383, study PRJNA577476) | soil metagenome | isolation source: 80 cm soil or saprolite under Garry oak tree replicate 2 | place: USA:California | collected 2016-06-15
GGGCCTGCTCGCCGCTGCCTGCGCGATTGCGCTGATCGTCATCGTCGTGCCGTCGAGCAGCGGCCCGAAACCGGCACCCCGGGCAATGGCCGCGCTCGTCGCCACTCCGGTCCACGCCACCATCGCCCTGCAGCCCAGACCATGGGGCACCGAGATCGACCTGACCTGCTGGTATCAACGCGGCGCTGCCGAGCCCCCGAGTGACCGGTACGAGCTTGTCGCCCACGGCGCCGACGGCGCGACCTACGACCTGGGCAGCTGGCAACTCACCCCCGGCCGGAAAGTCATCTTCACCAGCGGCACCGCACTCACCGAGACAAAGATCAAGAACCTCCAGATCACCCAGCCCAACGGGCCCGCAATCCTCGCCTTGAGGGTGCCCCGTCTCTTCCGTACTCCGGATCGCTAGTCAGGCCGACGGCCCGCAGCCCGGCCCAGGCATAAGCGGACCTGCGTCCGCGGCGGACGAGACCGGGCCCGGTTAGTCAGGGAAGGTGGCTGGTGTCGTTGACGCGATGGACGGCGGCAAATCCGCGGCCGTGCCATTGGATCTCGTTAATGCAGGCGGAACCGAGATATAGCCGGTAAACGGTGCCAAGCGGGACGCCGAGAGCCCGGCACAGCAGGATCTTTATGGGGGTAACGTGACTCACCACCAGGACGGTCTGGCCGCCGTGATCCCGCAGCAGCCGGTCACAGGCCCGGTTCACCCGGTGTGAGGTGTCGGCGAAGCTCTCCCCGCCCGGCGGTGCCTGTTCGGGGTCGCGCCGCCAGGCTGCCGCGGCTGTGGGCCATCGCTGCTGGATTTCTTCCAGGGTGAAGCCATCCCAGTCACCGAAGTCGGTTTCACGGAGATCATCATCGATGGCTGCGGTCAGGCCCAGTTCGCCGGCCGCAATGGCGGCGGTGGCAACAGCGCGCTGCAATGGCGAGCTGACCACGGCGTCGATCGGAGCGCCGCCGGCGAGGCGGCAGGCGGCAGCCTGGGCCTGCCGGGTGCCGTTGGCGCTAAGAGGGAGGTCGCGCAGCCCGCTGAAGCGGTGTTCGGGTGACAGTTGAGTATCGCCGTGCCGCAGCAGGACGGTGGTGGTGGGATCTGCTGTGGGGTTATCCCAGCCCAGAGTCATATGGCTGCCCCCCGCGATGATGACGAGAATGGTGTGTTCCTATGACAGCAGACGAAGATGCCAGCAGAACGGTTCAGCCGCCCGCCCTTAGCCTCGTCACAGTACCCATGCCGCACGACCTGGCCGGGCCGGTCACACCGATTTTGATACCGGTACCCCGCCCGTCAGGATGCCCAGGTCGCCCGGGCTATTCAGCAGAGTGTCAGCACCGTGCGCGGTATCCGCCAAACGCGATGGGAGTTTCCCACACCCGCACGGCCAGTGCCTCGCCGCCTGCGGCAGCTACGGCGGGCGAGAGGCCGTCATGCACCCAGCGGGCGAACACCTCGACTGTGACCGCCTTGGCCCCGGCTGGGCGTATCTCCTCCAGGTTGCGGCCTTCGACCCGGCTGGTCAGCTCGGTGAGCGCCGCTTCCAGCACATCCAGATCACAGACCATGCCCCGCCCGTCGAGCTGCTCGCGGTCCACCACGATCTCAATCCGGTAGTCATGATCATGGAGTTGCCCCTCTGGCCCGGGCAGTCCCGGCATGATGTGGAAAGCACGGACGCTTCGGCTCAACCCGACTTCACAGGTCACCGGCAGCACTCCTGTCGTAGTCAAGAACGGCATGCATCAACCCGGGTTTCCCCTGGTCCACGGCTCGGAACGCCTCGGCTGCGTGGCCAAAGTCGAAGACGTGAGTGCACAGCTGCGCCAGCGGTAGTCCGGCCAGCAGCCCAACGGCCTCCTGGCGGCGCCGAGACCGGGTCCAGGTCCCGGACAGCCGGGCCGGCACTGTGGAGACTTGACTGCTGCGAATCGTCAGACGCCGCCGGTGGAAGGCGCCGCCGAGCGGCAGAACCACGGGTTTGGTGCCGAACCACGACGCGATCAACAGGGTTCCCTCGTGGGCCAGCATGTTCAGCGCCATCTCTGGCGCATCCGGGTTACCGCTGGCGTCAATGACCAGCGGAACCTCCTCTTTCACCAGTTCCGCCGGTGCTGCGGTGATGACGCCGAGGCTGCTGGCGATGGCGCGGCGCCACTCCTGCGGCTCGGCAATCAGCGGGCGCCACCCGGAGCGCTGCAACAGCAGGCCGGTCAGCAGCCCGAGCACGCCGGCGCCGAGCACGATGACCCGGTCGCGATATCCGCTCCCGGCATCGAGCGTCACCTGCAACGCCGTCTCGACCAGCGGAAACAACGTTGCGGATGCGGGATCGACGGCGGGCAGCGGGATCAGTTCATCAGTCCGCGCCGTGAATACGTCCTGGTGCGGATGGAAAGCGAAAACCGCCTGGCCGGACTCCGCTACTTCGCCGACGCATGCATACCCATAGGCGAAGGGATAGGAGAAGGTACCGCCAAGCGCGCCGATCGTGTCGTCCAGCGCCAGCTCGGCAGGGATCTCGCCGCGGTACACCAGCCGTTCGGTGCCACTGCTGATGCCTGAGCACAAAGTGCGGACGAGGACCTCACCGGCCGCAGGCCGCGGTGTGGGCAGTTCCCTGATCTCCACACAGCGCGGCGCGGTATGAAATAGCGCGCGGGCGGGCACGCAGCTCATTTACCCGCCATCAATCTTTTCTCCTGCGCGCGGCCGGTGCACAGCACGCCCTGAGACTTGACGGGACAGCCGGGCAGCGCAAACCGACGGCGGGTAGGCCCCCACCGGGCAATAGCCCAGTGATGCGCCGCCGCATCGTGGCCTCCGGTACGGCGCCGCCATTCTCCCCACCGCCTGCGGCATGGCCAAGACCGGCTCTTCGAAGTTAACCGGGATCTGGTGGCCGTCCGGTTACCGGACGTGATCTGTGCCTGACTCTGTCGCGTGTCCTGCTGCAGCTGCGGGTGCAGGCGGTGCGGACCCGGCGGCGCTGGTTTGCCGGGTTGCCATTCTTGGCACTGCGCGCCGTGGAGTGACCTACGTACGGCCCGTGGTCTCAAATATGGTCTCAATTCTCTTCTCCTTCGATCGTCCGGGGAGCTGCCCGAGCCTGGCTCGTCAGCGCCTCGAGCGAGCAGCGCGCGGACCTGCTCGACGGCGGTCAGAGCGTTGGGCACGGCGGCCTGGTCGGCCTGAGCCAGGCCGAGTTCGGCGAGATTCAGGACCGCGGCGAGCGAGCCCCGGCTGACGGGCACAATGTCCTCGCCGCCCGCGCCGCGCACCCGCCAGATGAGGTTGTCGAGGGCTCGGGTTCTTAGGTTGCGGCGGCATCGGTGGTCACGGCTGTTACCTCCAGCGTCGTGCTCAGGTCGCGGGTGGTCGTGGCGCCATGCGTCGGTGACGATGGCGGTGTACTCGTCGTTCGGCCACAGTTCGGCGAGCCAGGCGGCGAGGTGCTTCCACTCGGCCCGGCCCGGCTTGCGGGTGACCTGCTCGGGGTGATTCAGCCGCGGGCCTCATGCTGTCCGCCTTTCCGGCCGCCGTCGTTGCCTCGGCTAAGCGGACACCGGACCGGTGGGCGCCGCGGGAGCCTCACCTCGTGAGGCAGCCCAGTGGGCTACGGCTTGACGCGGTCCCCTGTGGCCGCGGACCTCTCGATGGCGGCGATGACCTCGTGGCGCGCGACGGCGTCGGCGAAGTCCGGCACGGTGTGGGTCCCGTTGTCGATGTCTGCCGCGAACGCGGCGTAGGCACGCCCGACATTGTAGGCGGGCGCTCCGTCCAGGCTGGTGAGCGCGGGCCATTTCTGCGCCAGCGCCGCCGGGACTGCGAGCTCGGCGGGCTCGTTCCGCCCGTGCGCTCCCGCGACGGTCAGGGGATAGATTCCGGGGACTGCGGCGTCGGCGGTAATCCGGAGCGTTCCATGAGTTCCGTTGATCTCCCACAGGAACCCGGTGCCGCCGGCCACGGCCTCACGGACGTGGACGCTGGCGGTCGCCCCGGAGGTGAGGGTGCCGATCACCGCGATCTGGTCGGCCGCCGTTTTCACGACCTGCTCCCCGGTCTCGTCGATGGTGATCAGCGGCCGGCGAAGATCCGAGACGGCCGACAGGTCGGCGAACTCGCCCAGCACGTGGCTGAGGGTGTCCAGGCTGTGGCCGGCGGCGATGGTGAGCAGGTTGGCCCCGTTCGCCTTGTCGAGCATGTAGGCGTTGGGCTGGCCCACGACGCCGCCCGGGACCGACAGCCCCACCATGGTGGTCGACAAGACCTCGCCCACGTATCCCTCGCTGAGCAGCTGCTGGACGAACTGGACCGCCGGGGCCTGGCGGGCCTGCAACCCGACGGCCGTGCGCACCCCCTGCCCGGCGGCGAGCGCGGCCATCGCCCGCGCGTCATCGAGGTCGCGGCCCAGTGGCCACTCGCAGTAGACGGCCTTGCCGGCGGCAAGCGCCGCCGTGACGAGCTCGCGGTGCCGCGGCACCCTGACCGTAACCGCGACCACGTCGACGCCTGGCTGGGTGACCAGCTGCTCGTGGTCGGTGAACACCGCGCTGACCCCGAACAGCTCGCCGGCTGCGCGCGCGGACTCCGCGGTGTGCGCGGACAGTGCCCGGATCTGATAGTTCGGCAGCGCGCGCAGCGCCGGGATGTGGGCGGTGGCGGCCCAGCCCCGGACCGGGCTGACCCCGACGATCCCGACACCCAGCGCCGGTTCAGGCACTGCCGGGGCTGATGTCACGTCAAACCTCCTGCTGCGGGTCGGCACACGGGGTGCCGGAGGCGAAGCGCTGCACGGCGGCGGTGACGCCCGGCAGGTCGATCTCGCTGAGGTGGGCCATCACGTGCCGCCGCACGCTCGCCAGATGAGTGGGCCAGGCGCGGCGCAGCCGGCCGAGGCCGGCGTCGGTAAGAACGGCGTTCAGGCCACGGCCGTCGCAGGTGGAGCGCTCTCGAGCCACCAGGCCCTGGGCCTCCAAGCGGCTCACGATCCGCGACATGCCGCTGAGCGAGAGCGCGCAAGCGGAGGCCAGGTCGCTCATCCTCCGGCTCCGTCCGGGCGCCTCGGACAAGTGCATCAGCGCGGTGTACTCGCTCAGCGACATGCTCTGCCCGGCCAGCAAGTCCGCGTCCAGGGCGCGGGGGACGGTCAGGGCCGCCCGCGACCACGCGCGCAGGAACGCCTCCTCCCCGGCGCTCAGCGGCACCGCCGCGGGTCTTTGGCCGGCTCTCGCCATGGAGTCCACACTACTTGCTTGACGAAGCATCTGCTACGGTTATCTTGCTTGACGTAGCAACTATCGACGGGAGCGAACCGTGAGCAGAATCGGGATCATCCTGGGCAGCACCCGCCCCAACCGCAACGGCGAGCAGGTCGCCCACTGGGTGCTGGAGATTGCGTCGCGTCGCCACGACGCCGACTTCGAACTCCTCGACCTCCGCGACTACCCGCTCCCGCACCTGGACGAACCGCTGCCTCCGTCCTTCGGCCAGTACCAGAACGAGCACACCAGGCAGTGGGCGGCGAAGATCGCCTCGTTTGACGGCTTCGTCATCGTGACACCCGAGTACAACCACGGCACCTCTGGCGTGCTGAAGAACGCCATCGACTACCTGTACGCCGAGTGGAACAACAAGGCGGTCGGTTTCGTCTCCTACGGCGGCACCGGCGGGGCCCGGGCTGTCGAGCACCTCCGGCTCGTCGCCGGGGAGCTGCAGATGGCCGACGTCCGGCAGCAGGTGACCCTGTCGCTGACGACCGAGTTTGAGAACTTCACCGTGTTCAAGCCAGGCGACTACAACCTGCCCGCGCTGAACACCATGCTGGACCAGGTCGTTGCCTGGAGCACGGCGCTCGCATCGCTACGCGACACTGCTGGCGCCGCAGCCTAGGTACACCTGGTGCGCCGCGTCTGAGCCTTCTGGCGGCCTTTGCCAGGATCCGGCCTGCGGTCTGGTCCAAGTGAATGGCGGCAGCGGGTGTTCCAGCCGTCGATGAACGCGCGGATCTTGCCGGTGAGTCGCGGACGCCGCTGAACGAGCCGCGGTGGATGCCTTGGCGCTCGAGAGGATCAGTTGACCGCTGTTTCGGTGCGTCTCGATCCAAAGGCGGATCGCGCCAACCATCGCATCCGGATCGACTTCGAGCGCCGGCTCCACGTGATCCGGCTGCGCTGCGAACTCGTCCTCGTGCTCGGCGTACGGCCGGACACGGTCCAGGATTCCGTCGTCACCCCGCGAAGGCACCAGGAAGTCGAGGGATGCCTGCATAGGTCTCCGCGGCCCGGGGCTACTCGGGAGTGACATCGGCTAGGGTCTGCACCCTGCCGCGCAGGATCACGGGGAATGCGTAGCCATCTGGGTCGTCGTGAGGCGGCCGATGCTGCCGTAGTCGCAGATGTCAACCGCCGTCAGCGCGTAGTCTCATGACGTGGTCTGGCCCGCCGTGCTGCGCGGGCTGTACGTCCTCGCGTGCTCCGTGACAAGGGCCGCGCTCATCGGCCGCATCTGCTGCGCCATTGGGACTCATGAGCTGGTTGGTAGTGCCCGCGGCAATGGTACGTCCGCACTGTGGGTATTCGGCGTCGATGGTCGACGAAATCCCACCGAAAGGACGAGGCTCTCGGTCATGTGACGACGACAAGCTTTCCGGTCGCGTGATCCGCTTCCATGACAGCGTGCGCCTCGGTAATCTGATCGAAGCCATACACGTGATCGATGGGTACGACGGCATCGCGGGCAGCGACGGCGTCGAGAAACTCCTGCAGTACTCGCGAGGGCAGATCATTGGCGTCGCCGCCATAGGAGGTAAGGCGTACGCCACGCGGGATGTAGTCGATCGGGTAGAACTCACGCACCGTCCACTCATTGGACAGCATCCCGGTGAAGCACACGACACCGTGAACCCGCGCAGATCGCAGCGTGTCGGGCAGTGTGGGTGTACCGACGAGCTCGAGCGCGGTGTCGACTCCGTCGGGGACGATCGCCCGCACCTGCCTGGCCAGATCGCCGTCGTCGATGAGCACGTGGTCCACGCCGATGTCGGTCAGGGCTGCAGCCTTGTTCGGGTTGCGAGTGGTGGACAGCACGATCATCTCCCGCTGCTTGGCGAGGACAGCCGTCGCCATACCCACTGAGGAGGTGCCGCCTCTAATCAGGATGGACTGTCCGGACTGGGCGTCCAGACCGATCGTCAGAGAGCCGTGCGATGTCTGGAGCATCTCGGGTAGCGCTCCGAGAGTCGCCCAGTCCAGGTCGCTTCGAAACGCGATGACCTGGGTAGCCGGGACGCACGTATACTCGGCGTAGCCGCCATCGAACACGCGGCCCATGCCGCCCATCATGGCGACGACCTGTTGGCCGAGGGGGAACTCCCCGCCCGGGCACTGGGTCACGACGCCGGCCGCTTCGATCCCCAGCACTCGGGGGAATGTGACACCTTGTGCCAAGCCGAGGCGCGTGTGAAGTTCAGAGCGGTTGAGCCCGAACGCCTTGACCTTGATGAGTACCCATCCGTTAGGCGGGTTAGGCACTGGAAGCTCGCGGATGGCCAGGGCGCTGGGCGGGCCAGGGGCGTCGAGAACGACTGCTCGCATGGCGTGATTCATCTAGGCCGTCCTCTCAGTCGCCTCGGGATGGTTGCCGGCCGGATCGAAGCTTCCCCAGAGCCGTGCTGAATTGGCCGCAGTGACCGGGCTGAGATCGCTGACCCGGGGCCGAATCTCGCGTTCGTATTCGCATGCTTCGGTGGCGTAGACCAGCGCCGTAGCCTGCCCCGCCGGCGTGAGACCGTCGATGCGCGACTTCGTAGAGCTGTACGCGCGACATGCAGATCGCCGGGGTTCGACACTGCGGTCGCCAGTTGCTTGTACCGCGCGCGCCGCTTCTGTCGCGGTAAGGTCCATAAATCGGAACACCCCGATAGCCAACGTGGGTAGCGCGACGGCGTTGTTCAGCGACACCGCGCGGGTCCCAGCGGTCATCGGCGGCCACGTTTCCAACCTGGACGGCGGTCAGCGTGGGTGGCCGGACTGGCACTCACCCCACCGTCCAACCAATTGGCCGTCGGGGCAAGTGGATACCTTACGGCGTTTGCCGATTGGGGACCCGCCGGGTCGTGAGGTATGCATACCTACTTCAAGGCGGCGGCGATATTGACTAGGCGGGCGCCGCCTTACTCGCCGATCTGCCTGCCTCGCGCCGCGCCTCACAGGTCCCGCCGGATCAAGCAAGGAATAAGACCGCACGCCCCGCGAGGTAGCTTCCTGCCGGATGGCCAGGTCACCGCGAGGAGTCCCGACTACCGATTCCGTGGTTGGCGCCGGCGTCCCTGGCGGGCGGGTTGTAGATCATGCCGAGGTTCAGTCCGTACACCCAGTGCCACAAGTAGACGGCCAGGATGAGCTTCCAGCCGAGGTTGTGGCTGAAGAACCCCACGTGGGCGTCGGGGAAGTAAACCCGTGGAATCATGAAGACAACGCTGATGGTGGCGAGGATGGTGCCGAACAACAGGCCCTTGAGCGTGTTGCCGAGCGCGGTCGAGCGCCACCTCAAGAGCGGGTAGACCGCGACAGCGAACACGACCGTGAAGACAATCCCGTCGACGTAGTGGAAGACTCCACCGGACAGGAACTGGACGTCCGGCGACGCCTTCGGCGTGTAGATCATGCCGTTGATGCGGTTCCAGTCCAGCTGCGGCAGTCCAATGCCGGGCATGAAGTAACCGACCACGGTGGCCAGGTGCGTCGCGACGAGGCCCGCCAGCAGTGCGGCACTTACTCGGTGGTCGCCCACCCATGCCCGGTACCTATCGACTACCTTCTCACCTGCCGCGTCGCCAGCAGCCTGTTGACCTACCGCAGAGTCACTGTCCTCGTCACTGTCCTCGCGCGGGGCGACCATGGCGCTACCCGACATGACCATCCTCCTAGTAGATGGGGGTGTGCTCCGACTGCGGTAATCGGCCCGACCCAGGCCGCTCGTCCCATCGGCCATCACTGTTGGAAGAAATATATTCTGCCGTCGTGCGCATGGTCAAGCAGGAGCAGAATTTTTTTCTGCTGAGAGTTCGGCGATCGCCGTTTCGCCGACGGCTTCGACCTCCGACGCGGCCGTCGCGGACTCCGTTTGCTGCAAGGGGCAGGGACGGCGCGCGTCAGTGACGCGCGGTCGCTCTGCGAGAGTCCTGGCGTCCCTGCGGATGCCCCGCCTGGGTCGCGTGCTTCAGCTCTGCGGAGCCAGGGATACCGTGCGGTGTCGCGTCCGGCGTAGTCGGGGTCCAGGTAGATGAAGCACCGCTGGATCAGAAAGTCTTGGATCTCGAAGACGTCGCACCACCGGCCGGCGGCCCATTCTGGCCGGCGCGCCAGGGCCCGTCCTTGTGTCCCCGTGGCTGGTGCCCTCCACGACGAAGACGTCCGAGCCGGAGAAGACATAGGTGAGTTCGGCGCAGTGGTGGTGGATGGACGACATCGAGCCCCGATGTCGGCGAACAGCTGACCAATCTGCTCCTTGAGCGCGGCGAGATCGTCGGGGGCGAGAAAAAGGACGGCGGTGGGGGCGGACCCCAGTTGAACAGGCCCTTGGCGCCCTCAAGTGTCTCCAGGGTCCACAGCTGGTCGTCGACGATGCAGTCCACGTCGGAGTAGTACACACTGAAGTTGCCGGCCGGGTCCTTGAGGTACCAGAAGAAATCCGACCCGGCGTGGTGCCGGCCCAGCCCCCAGATGTGCCGCTCGGGATGGTCCTCGAGCATCGCCGCGGCGCCGCGGCCGACCTCGTCGATGTCGTCGACCTCCCAGGAGGTGTGGTGCAGGAAGCCCACCGGTGCCTGGAGGACCAGGACGTCGTGATGGTCCGTCGAGCAGCGTATGAACGCGCCGATGTCCTTCATCGAGTCGCTGACCTTGAAGCCGAGGCCGTCGAGGAAGAACGCACGGGTGACGGCCAGGTCTGTGGTGCCCAGCACGGCGTGGCCGAGCTTGCGGGCTGGACCCGCTCGGTGCGCAGCACAGCCGATGCACGGGCACCCCTCCGCTCGACCCGGCCGGGCCGTTGTAAGCAGTGGCGGGCACAGGTGCCTGGGTGACCCGGGGGCGACCTCGACGGTGGCCCGCACGCTGGTCGCCTTCTCGACCGCCGTGACGCAGCGCGGTCCGCGGGCAGACTCGATCCCCAGCCGCCGCAGCCCGTCAGCGACCCGGCCGATGTCGTCGGCGTCGTCAGCTCCGATGTGCAGCTCCACCAGCCGGCGCATGGGCTAGTGCACGATCCGCAGCTGCCGGCCCCCGTCGCGGGTGCTTAACCAGCCAGCCGTCGTGCCGCTGGGTCAGCCCGAACTCGGTGTAGTAGGCGGCGGTCTCGGCTACGTTCGGAACGCCGATCATGACCGAGGTGAGACGATGCAGGGCCATGGTGATGACCTCCTCTCGGGTCTGCTGTGACCCGGTCCGGTACGGGTTAGCTGGTGGTGCTGGCGGCGACGAAGCGCTGCCGGAGCTCTCCGATGCCGGAGATGTAGCTGACGAGCTCGTCGCCGGGGGCGAGCCAGCGCCGGGGTCTCTGCCGATGCCCACCCCCGCGGGCGTGCACGTGAAGAGCACGTCACCGGGCAGCAACGGGAGCTGGCGGGAGAGCGCCGAGACCATGGCAGGCACGGAGAAGACGAGGTCGCGGGTGCGGCCCTTCTGCATCTGCTCGCCGTTGATCGAGCAGGCGAGCTCCAGGTCGTCCCGATCGTCAAGGTCAGCAGGGCTGACGAGCCACGGCCCCATCGGGCCGAACCCGGGCAGCGACTTGGCCAGGCTGAACTGCGGGGAGGGCCCGGCCAGCTGGCCGGTTCGCTCCGACAGGTCCTGCCCGACGGTAAGTCCGGCAACGTGGTCCCAGCCGTCGGCCTTGCTCACATTGCGTGCAAGCCGGCCGATGACGGCGACCAGCGGTCTTCTCGGCGGCACGGATCCACGGCTCGCCACCGACTCCCACGATGAGCGTCAGGTCCTCGGCCGAGCAGATGTCCAAGGTGGATACCGTGTCGGTGCCGGCCTGCAGCCACACGTGGGGCAGCCGGCCGCCCGGACGCGTGCTCGGCGTGTAGAGAGTTCCTGATCGCGGGTCGGGGCCGGGGCGTCGCTCCCGTCCGGGATAACCGCGTCGGAGCTGTAGCTCTGGCCGAGTTCGACGCCGTGAGTGTTGAACTGGTAGTTCTGCAGCTCGACGGCGCTCTACAGCTGCTGACGACGGGCGCGCCGGCAGCGCTGGCCTCGGCGAGCTCGTGGAGACCGGCCCAGCCCTCGTCCATGTTCTTGTCGGGCCGGAACCCGAGAGCGGTGGAGATCGGGAGCATGTCGGCGACGCTCTTCATCGCGCGGTCGACGACCTGCTTGCCGACCGGCTGGCGTTCGTCGTGGTAGCTGTCGAGCAGGTGGTCGCCGGCCTGCCCGGACAGCACCATGCTCAGCTTTCAGCCCAAGTTGTAGGCGTCCTGGATGGAGGTGTTGCTGCCCAGCCCGTTGGCGGGCGGGTGCCGGTGCGCGGCGTCCCCGGCGAGGAAGCCGCGGCCGTGCCGGTAACGCTCGGCGATGACGTGGTTGATCTGCCACTGCCCGACCGACTTGATCGTGACGTCCACCGCGGGGTCACCGATGGTCTGGTGTGCCCGGGCCAGCAGCGCTTCAGACGACAGGTCCGGCTCGCCCTGCGCAGGGTCGTACATGGGTGACCGCTATAGTTCGCGCAGAAGCTGTTTCTTGCAGAAGCTATTTCTTGCAGGCAGCCTCGGCAGCGACCAGGGGACACGTATGGTTCGGAAGGCTCCGGAGGACTCCAGCCCGGGTGTGTCCGGCCCGGCTGTGTCCGGCCCGCGCTATCCGGTGGAGTCGGTCGCCAAGGCGGCAGAGTTGCTCCGCCTTTTCGCCCACCACTCTGAACTGCGGTTGTCCGACGTCGGCAAAACGATCGGCGTATCTCCGTCAACTGCACATCGGCTGCTCACGACGTTGGAAGCGTCGGGAATGATCAGCCAGAACACCACAACGCGGTGCTACGAGCCCGGACCGGAACTACTGCGCCTCGCGCAATCCCTCACGCCCAGCGCGTCTCGCTGGTCGTATGTGAGGCCGTTTCTCGCCGACCTGGGCGAGCGCGTCGGTGCGACGGTCAGCGTCGTGACCCTGCATCACACGGACGCGGCGTTCGTCGAGTCGGTGGAGGCGCAGACCCCCCTCCGGGTGGGCTCACGTCTGGGCGCCCGTATGCCGGCCAGTTGTGTCTCCGGCGGAAAGATCTTGCTGGCGGCGCTTTCCGACGAGGAGTTCCTCGCCCGCTATCCCGACGAAGCTCTCGAGACCTTGACCCCGCGGAGCATTCGCACCCGTACTGAGCTGTTGGCCGAGCTCAAGCAGGTACGGCGACGCGGCTGGGCTACGAACTTCGGCGAGAGCGAGCCGGACGTCAGCGGAGTGGCAGTCGCCAGCCATGCCGGGGAGGTGCCCTTCGCGATCGCCGTCGCCGCGCCGAGATCGCGCCTGGCGCCGTCCCGCGTCAAGGCGATCGTGACTGAGCTGCGAAAGACCGCGGACCTGCTTGCCGCGGCTGGCAGCGGGACCTAGTCGGCTTCCACACCAGCGCTCAGTGGAAACACCGGGGAGCCGGCCGGCTGGGCGAGCACCATGGCCCGCGTGGTCGCGCTCTCATGACGACACTTTGACTACGGTCTTACCGAAGCTCTCGCCCGTGAACATGCCGCAGAACGGCGCTGGCAAGTTCTCCAGCCCCTCGGCGACGTGGGTCTTGAACTTCATTGTTCCGTCTGAGAGTCGGACTTCGAGATCCTCCCGCATCTCAGCGGCCAGATGCTCCCACGACGAGCTGCGGTAGGACTGAATCGTGATGTCCATGCCGACGATGCTGTGCAGGTTCTTCAATCCGTAGCGCTGGTCGTGCGGCAGGTTGTACTGGGAGACCATGCCGGCGCACGGGATCCGCCCGCCGAGCTTCATCTGCATCAAGGCGGCATCCAGTATCTTTCCCCCGACGAGATCGAAGAAGATGTCGATCCCCTGGGGGCAGTACTGCTTCAAAGCGTCCTCGAGCGGGACGGCCGTTCGGTAGTTCAACGCGGCATCGAGGCCGAGCTCATCGACCAGCTAACGCACCTTCTCGTCGGAGCCAGCCATGCCGACCACGGTCACGCCCGGTCGCTTCGCCAACTGCGACGCGACCATGCCGACCCCGCCCGTCGGGGCGGAGACAACGATGGTCTCACCGCTCTCGGGCTTTGCGATTTGAGTGATCCCCGCATATCCGGTCAGGCCAGGCGCGCCGAGAGGGCCGAGATAGTGGAGAGGGTCAATGCCTGCCTTGACCTTCTGCAGGTACTGGAGGTTCGGCTCGTCGACGACCGTGTACCTCTCCCAGCGCACCCACGAATAGGGCAGGTCACCGACTGCATGCTTGGGGTTGGCCGACCGCACCACGCGTGAGACCCCGTACGTGGAAATGATGGTCCCCGGCTTGGTTGCCGGGAACTGGGAGTTCGTGACCGCCTGATCGTACAAACCGAAGCGATGGTACGGATCGATCGAGAGGTACTGATTGTCGACCAGGACCTCGTCTGCCTTGAGGTTCATCGCTTCGGTGTCGAAGGGCGTATGGACGACGTTGAAGGTGCCTGCCGGATCCGGAAGCGCGCCATCAGCGGGAGGCTTCGCGTACACGATCTGGGTATTTTGAATCATGGGTGTCATCTACCTCTCCGGATTGACCGAGCGTGTGACGCTGTCAGGTTGCCGTGACTGTCGCGATCGCGCCCAGCATGCGATGCGTGTGACCGCATAGTCATCACGAGGGCAGCGTCATCACGGGCTTGACGGTTCGTGCTTCCGCCGCGTCTTGTGCGGCCACGCTGATCTGATCGAAAGCGTAGGAACGAATGAGTCTGTCGAAGGGCAGACGGCCTTGCCGGCGCAATTCGATGAGCCGCGGGATGAACTGCCGGGGGTTGCTGTCTCCCTGGTTGGTGCCGACCAGGCGAATGCCACGGCCGAGCAGGTTCGGCACGTCGACGGGGATCTGAGATCCCAACGGCGGAGCGCCGACGACGACGCATGTTCCGGCAGAAGCCAGCGAGGAGATCGCCTGACCGAGGACGGCCAGCCGGCCGCTGGTCTCTACCGCGTACTGTGCGCCGAGGCCTCCGGTCAATTCGCGCAACGCTGACACCGGGTCACCGTCTGCCGGATCGACCGTGTCGGTCGCCCCGAGCTCGGACGCCAGCTCCAGGCGGGCGGCGTTCAAGTCGACGGCGATGACCCGGGCCGCCGGCGTGAGCATCGCGGCCATGACCGCGACCAGGCCGACGCCGCCGGCGCCGAAGACGACGATGGTGCTCCCCGGCTCCGGGCATGCGACATTGAGGACCGCCCCAGCGCCGGTCTGGACGCTGCAGCCCAATGGTGCGAGCTGCGACAGGTCGAGGTCGCCGTCGACCTTCACCGCCGACCGGGCGCTGACCAGGGCGTGAGTGGCAAACGAGGACTGGCCGAAGAAATGCCCATGCAGATCACCGCTCGCGCGCGTGAGAGTGGCGCTGCCGTCCAACCTGGATCCGCCGAGCAAATTGAGCGGGATCCAATGCTGACAGTAGACAACCTTGCCAGCTTGGCAGGGTGGGCAGCTTCCGCAGGAATCGAAGCTGAGTACCACCTTGTCCCCAATGCGGAAGTCGCTTACCTGGGCTCCTACCTGATATACGACTCCAACGCCTTCGTGCCCTAGCACTCCCGGCAGCGGAAAGGGCGTTGCCTGCGAGCGAACGCTCAGATCCGTATGGCACATGCCGACCGCCGTGATCTCGACAATAAGCTCGTCGGCGCGCGGTTCGCCGATCTCTACCTCTTCGAGCTGGAAAGGACCGTCCTTCGATCCGACAACTGCAGCGATTACCTTCACACGCGTCCTTTGCTCGAAAGCAGGCCTGTCCTGAAGCCGTGGACTACCCGACGATCTGCGCGTAGGTCTTGTACTCCTGAAACTCCTCCAGTCCACGCAGGCCGTTCAGCCGGCCAAGGCCACTCTGTCCGAAGCCGCCTTCCTCGAACTGGTCGGCGACGAGGGCCCAGGTGTTGGTCCACACCGTGCCGGCGCGCAGCTGCCGTCCGACCCGCCGCGGCCTGTCGATGTCGCGGGACCAGATCGACGCCGCCAGGCCGTATTCCGTGACATTGGCAAGCCGCACCGCGTCGGCTTCGGATTCGAAGACCTCGAATGTCGCGACCGGTCCGAAGACCTCCTCCTGCACGATCGGCGCCGTCGGGTCGTCCACCTCGAGCAGCGACGGGTGGTAGAAGGCGGTGTCCGGGTCGGCGGGGCCACCCCGCACGAGGACGGTCGCGTACTCCGCGGCCGCGCTGACCAGCGCGTCGACGCGGCGAGCGTTCTCGGCGTCGATCATCGGGCCCATGTCGCTGGCCGGATCGTCGCCGGGACCGACGTTGACCGCGCCCAGCGACTTGGAAAGCCGCTCGCGCAGTTGGCCGGCGATCCCGGCCTGGGCGATGACACGACTGCCGGTCATGCAGAACTGACCGCTGAACGTGGTCACGGCCTTGGTCAGAACCGGGACGACGACATCGAGATCGGCGTCGTCGAATACGATCATCGGGGTCTTGCCGCCGAGTTCGAGGGACAGTCGCTTCAGCGTCATGGCGGCGTCGGCCATGATCTGGCGGCCAACGCGAGTGCTTCCGGTGTAGCTCAGCACGTCGATGTCCTTCGAGCTGACCAGGAAGCGAGCGACCTCGTCGCCGGACTCGGTGAGGGAGTTGAGCACGCCAGCGGGCAGGCCGGCTACCTGGGCCAGGATCTCGTGCAGCAGTCCGTTCACCAGGCCGGTCTGGCCCGGCAGCTTCACCACGGCGGTGCACCCGGCGGCCAGCGCCGGCGCGAACGAACGGACGGCGAGGACCACCGGCGAGTTCCAGGGCACTATCACCCCTGCCACGCCGATGGCCTCGGGCACCGAGCTCATGTGCAGACCCGGCGACACCTCGGCCGCCCGGCCGCTTTCGCTGAGGGCAAGCGCGGCGTAGTACCTCAGTTTCGGCACGGTGAGGCTGAGCTCGAAGCCGGCCTCACCCAAGACCTTGCCGTTCTCTCGCGCGAGCAGGCTCACCAGCTCGTCTGTGCGTCGCTCAACCGCGTCGGCGATGCCGTTGAGTACCTGGTGCCGAAGGCGGCGATCTCGGGACCAGTCTGTGCCGGCGAACGCGGTGCGAGCCGCGGCGACGGCTTGCCTGGCTTGCTCCTCGTCCGCGTCGGCATAACGGCCCAGGGTCGATCCGTCGGCCGGACTGATCGAGGATGATTCCCGCTTCGATCTGACGAGTTCGCCGTTGATGAACTGCCGTGCTGTCGTGGTGGTCATGTCAACTCCGGGTACGTGAGGCCGGGTGGTGTCAAAGCCAAGGGCCGAGGGTGGGTAGGGGGGACTGGTCGGAAGCCCGGATGTTCGCCGCGCCGCGTCCGGTCAGCCACCGGGCGACGTCGGCGCTGCCGCCTTCGATCCACACCGCAGGCGCCTGTCCATCGAAGGGCAGGGTGATATCGCGGTCGGTGGGTCTGACCTGGAGTGCTTCTTCCCGGGCGTCACGGCGAAACCGGAGGACATCGGCTATCAGCTCATCGAGCAGGGGTGGCGGGAAGTCCGGGAAGTCTGCGGCGCCGTGCAGATCGGCCGCGTGGACCCAGACCTCCCGGGTCCGCAGCCACGGGAGCGACGCGGCAGAGACGTGTCGGCCCTGCGCGGTGACCACCTCGGTCGCCCAGCGTTCGACGTCCAACTTCTCGAATGCCGCGATGAGTGCGTCCTGTTCGACTTCGACGAACGATCGCAGCCGGTCAGGGTCCCAGCGCGCACCGAGTGCGATCTCCGCTGCCCGGGCGCTGGGTCCCGAGTACATCGGAGTCGGCTCTCCGGTCGCAGCCCAGTGCGCGAGGCGGCCGACGGCGCGGGCATTGTGGCCGACGTGGGACAAGACGTGCCGGCCCGTCCAGCCTGGCAGCGCGCTCGGCGCGGACAGCTCGTCGTCGCTGGCCTGCGCCAGCCTGGCCAGGAAATACCGGTGGCCCTCGGTCATCCAGCCGAGATGCCTCGATAGGTCCGTGGCTACGCGATCGGTCGTCACCGGCGGTCACCGCTAACTGCACGTCCAACCAGGTTGACCGTCTCGCCGATGCCTTCGATCCTTGCCACCAGCGTCTGGCCGTTCTGCAGGTAGCGAGGCGGGGTTCGGGCGTGGCCGACCCCGCCCATGGTTCCGGTGGCGATGACATCACCGGGGTCCAGGGTAAGGATGGTGGAGATGTAGCGGACCAGGTCAACCGGCCCGAAGAGCAGATCCGCGATGGTCGAGTCCTGCACCACCTCGGCATCGACCAGGCAGCTGATCTTCGCATCGGGAGCAATCTCGTCCGGCGTCACCAGGTGCGGCCCGAACGGCGTAGTGGCCTCGAAGGTCTTGCCCTGCAGCCATTCCGTGGTGCGGTACTGCCAGTCCCGCATAGTGACGTCGTTGATGATGCTGTAGCCGGCGATGGCCTCCGAGGCCCTGGCCGCATCGGCGTGCCGCACGCGGCGCCCGACGACGACTGCCATTTCTGCTTCCCAGTCCACCTGATCGGACTCGGCCGGCAGGGTCAGCGGGTCGAACGCTCCGATGAGCGCCTCCGGGTACTTGGCGAACAGCGTCGGGTACTCAGGCAGGTCCCGTCCCATCTCGATGATGTGACTGCGATAGTTGAGACCGACGCAGATGATTTTGCCCGGCCGAGGCACGACTGGCGCGTACGACAGATCCGTGATCCGATGTCGCGGTCCGTCGGCCGAACCGGCCAGCGCCCGCCAGTCCCCGGCCGCGAGCAGTGTTCCGACATCGCTGGCGCCGATTTCGATCGCCCGGTCACCGTCGATCCGGACCGCGCTGGTCCCGGATACCGTCCTGATCGTCCCCAGCCTCATCGGCGGCCGACCTGGGTGCGGTACTGCCCCAGCGCCTCGAACATCGGGGCATCGCTGAAACGGAACAAATCCAGGCCGTCTCCTGCGGTCAGTTCGTACTCGGCCCAGGACGGGACGGCGAACAGGTCGCCGCGCTCGAGGCAGTGCTCGGTATCGCTCACCAACACCGATCCGCTCCCGGCAAAGACCTGCCACACGCTGGAACCGACCTCGCGCCGGGGCTCGCTGACAGCACCGGCCCGCAACCGGTGGAACTCGGCCCGGATCGTCGGCATGACATCGCCGCCCGTGGTCGGATTGCTGAACCGCACCGCCGCATGACCGGCGCCCATCGTCGCTGGGTGCCCCTCACGTTCTATCTCCAACTGCTCGGCAAGAGCCCGATCGGTGTGTCGCCACCGGTACGCCGCGATCGGCGAGCTCTGCCGTTCACCCAGCAGCGCGACGGGCTGCAAGCCAGGATGTGCCCACAGCCGCTCTGCGCGGGATCGGTCGGGCGTGCTGGTATCCGTCAGCGTGTCGGAGCCGTACGCGAAGAACCCGCTGTCGGTCTGCCGGACGAAGGGGATGTCAAGGCCGTCCAGCCACGCCATGGGCGAGTCAGCGACGTTCTGATGGCCGTGGAAGTGCCAGCCCGGCGTGAGCAGAAGGTCGCCTCGTTGCATCGACACCGGGTCGCCGTCGACGACGGTCCACACCCCCTGGCCTTCCACCACGAAGCGAAACGCGTTCTGGGTGTGCCGATGCTCAGGCGCGGTCTCGCCGGGGGCCAGGTACTGAATAGCTGCCCACAGAGTCGGGGTGGCGTAGGGAAGCCCGCCGAGCCCGGGGTTGGCCAGCGCGAGCGCCCGGCGCTCGCCGCCCCGGTCGACAGGGACCAGCTGTCCGGCCTGCTCGGCGAGGTCGAAGAGCGTGCGCCACCGCCAGACATGCGGCCGCGCGCTGGGCGTCGGCTGCCTGGGCATCAAATCTCCGACCTGGGTCCACAACGGGGCTAGCTGTTCCCTGCTGATCGCCTCGTACAGATCGTCGAGCTCCGTGACCCAAGCGGAGTCCGCTGGGCCCGGCGACCGTCGGGCGCTGCGTGCGGTGTCCGCCAGCGCGGGTGCAGAGGGACGAATGTCAGAAGGCAACCTGGTACTCCGGAGCTCGGGACTGACCTGAGACCGCTGGCGTTGAGGGATCTTGCTCTCGAACCAGCGCCGTTGCGTTCCCACGATGCGCTGGCCGCGACCGCCTGTCAACGATTTGCCAGAAAAAAATTCTGTTGATCTTGAAGGTCCGGAAAAAAGTTCTTTGCGATCGCCGACGGGCTGCGGCGGCCAGCTCGCGTCTCGCCGACCGGCGCAACAGGCAGGGCGTCTACTCCCGGCCTCCGCCCGGGCTCGCGGCGATCGCGGCGGGAGGTCATTACCGCTGGCCGGGCCGTCGTAGCGGGCCACCCACAAGAGCCGGCCGGCGGCCGCCCTGTAGGCGGCCGCGGCGTAGTCGAGCCCTGATCCGCCGCCCGAGCTGTACCCGGGCGTCGCGTTCGCGCCGTAGTTCTCGTCAAAGCTGCCGTTGAGGGCCACCTTGTAATGCCACTGCCCGGCAGGCAACACAAACGTGCCCTGCCAGACATCGTCGTTCTCGTCGTAGGCAAGCTGTGTCGCGGCACAGTCTGCTTGAAAGTCACCTGGACAGCCCCGCTCGCTCTGGAGACCGACGCCGGGAATACCGTTTCGCGCTTGTCTGGCATCAGATCGTGGCCAATCGCCACCTGCACGCGATGACGCACGCCTCGACGCAAAGCGCCTGACTTGCTCTGACGCGAACTTCCTGCTTACGGTGACCAGCGCCCGGATGTTCGGCCAAGGTAACGAGGAGAAGCGAGCGCGTCGGCCCGGCGTGGTTGGCCAGGCCGGCCAGAACGCCCGGTCATGCCTTCGCGGCGGCCCGTCCGATGGCTTCGAGCGCTAGGTCGACGACCTGGGTGCCGTCCAGCTGTTCGCCTTTGCTGACGCACGAGCGGAACTCGGTGCCGGTGAGATGATCGCGTAGCAGGGCCTCCGACTGGCGCAGGCGGTCGGCGTCCGTGCCGAAGGGTGGTGCGCCGCTGCTGGCTGACGCGACGGCTCCGTAGAGGATGGCCGCATCGTGGCAGGCGCCAACCCGCGCCAGGAGCTCGACCAGGGTCCGTATCGTGACCCACAGCGGCGTCCAGGCACCTGCCTGCTGCCATTCAAGGATGACCCGCTCGTAGTGGCGGAGCGCCGTGGCGGGGTCGCCGCGGCGGGCGAGCAGCGTGGCCAGGGAGACCCGCGAAATACCCTCGACCAGGCGGCTGCCCGCGGGCTAGACGAATGCCAAGCGCGGAGGGCGAACCGCACCCGTTAGCTGCGGTGCGGGCCTAGTCCGCGAGGCAACTCGCCTCCTCGAGGCGGTTGGCGTAGGCGAAAGCCGCGGCGGCGCTCGCGGCATCCCACGCGGCGTCCAGGAAGTCACCATTGCCTATCGACAGGTCGTACGCCTTCAGGTACGGGTCCGACGCCTGCCCGAGTTCGCCGCGGAAGATGGCGACCTCGCCGAGAGCCTCGAGCGGCCTGCGGGAACTGATCGCGGCCAGGCCCTGCGCAGCGTCGAGGGCGGCGTGCGCGGAGGCGTCGGCTGCTTGCATGTCGCCCCGGTACACGGCTCGAAGGCGGCGGAGGCAAGCGCATCGGGGAGAAACGGCGAGCGCGACCCGGCCGCAGCGGCTGCGCTGACATCGGCCCAGCGGAATACCTCGGACTGGCAACGCCACAGCGCAGACCAGTGCAGCTGAGCGACCATGCGCAAGCTGAGCACGGTGTCCTGGCCGGCCAGCCAGCTATGGGCGGCACGCAGATCGCTGATATGCCGCTCCAGCGTTCCCGTCCAGCTAGGTGGCTGAGCGGATGGGCCTCATGCCGCGCCTACGCGCGGCCCACTCGAACGTGACGGACATGCGGTTCGTCAACGCCGCGGGCCGCCACGTCGGGCGGATCAACCTGCGGGCCCTTCAGATGTCGGCGGGCGACCGCGAGCCGGAAGTGCCGCGCAGAGCTTGCCTCGATCCTGCTCGAGGCGAGCCGCGACGACGCCGAGTTCTTGTGGGACGACACCATTGTCGCCCTCAGCCACGACAAGGATGGCGTGAGCGTCACCTTCGACCGCGCCGAACCCCGCCGCTTCGACCTGGTAATCGGAGCCGACGGGCTGCACTCGGCGGTCCGCCGGCTGGCGTTCGGCCCCGAGACCGACTTCGTTCACCACATGGGAATCTGCGTCGCGACGCCGCCGATCGACGGCCCGGCCTACAACGACCGGGAAGTTACCCTGTACAACACCCCCGGACAGATGGTCTCTGTAGACCCATCGCGCGGCCACGCCGTCGCCGCGTTCATGTTCCGCAGCCCGGCGCTGCCCGGCTTCGACCACCGCTACACCGAGCAGCACAAACGGCTGGTGGCGACCACCTCGCCGGCGGTTCCTGGGGGGCCTGAACTCCGTGAGCAGGTGCAGGCCGCCGCCGACATCTACTTCGACTCCGTGAGCCAGGTCCGCCTGCCCCAATGGTCGAACGGACGCATCGCGGTACTCGGTGACGCCGCGTCCTGCCTGTCGCTGTTCGGAGATGGCTCCGCCCTCGCCATAGCGGGCGCCTACACCCTCGCCGAGGAACTGGCCGCCAGCCGCACCGACCCCGAAACGGCGTTCCGCCGATACGAACCCGGCACCGGACCCTCGTGGACCCCAAGCAGCGAGGCTTCGCCTCAGCCGCCGCCCTGCTCATCCCGGCCACCAGGCGCGGAATCACGGTCCGGAACATGGCGACCCGGCTGTTTCCCGTAATGACCGCCGCCGGATCACTGCGCCGCCGCCTCAGGCCCGCCTGATCCAGACCACGGACACGGGGATCGGGACGCGATTCGGAGATGCCGAGGGTTCCCGCTAGGCCTGGATCTGGCCAGTGTCCTGACTGCAGCCGACCTCAGCCGAGGCGACCGGAAGGCACTCGCGACCTGGCGCAGAGCCCTTCCGCAAGAGCTGCTCAGCGCGAGAAATATCCGGTAGAGATTCGGTCTGCAACGGCCGTTCTACGATCCCGCCGCAGGTCAGGCCAGGTGTGGGCGAGTGGGAGGCCACGGCATTGGGACCGTTGCCGTTTGGGCGCCTTATTCCCGCGTTCTCCCACGCATTGTGCCCAGGTCCAGTAAATTCCCGGGAGACAGGCGTTGCCCGCGCCACCTGACGTCAGCTGGCGTCAGCTCTCGCCGGGTGAACGCGAAGCCTCGGGGAGAGGAGGGTGATGCCCGCAGCATCCCGTCATGCCAAACCAAAGACATTCGCCCCCAAGCTCAGGGCATTGGCTGTGGCCGCAACGGCGCTCGCAGGCGTAGTTGCGGCCTTCGTGTTCCTCCGGGGAGGATCCGCGGCACCCATGTCCCTTCACGACGCGATACCGGCGACGAGTGCACGGCAAGCCACTGCCGACTACAACATGATTGCCGCCGTTCACCGCAACATCGCGGCCCGCGCGGCCCGGCAGGCCAGCTTGGCCGTACAGGCCGCCGCCAGGGCCGCCGCCCGGCGCAGGCATCTCGCCGCCCTCAGGCTCGCAAGGCAGCAGGCAGCAGCGCAGTCGCCGAGCCCGACCCCGAGCCCGACCCCGAGCCCGAGCGCTGCACCTCCGCCGTCCAGCGGCGGGGACGCCGCCCACTCCGCGCTCGGAATCTGCATCCGCAACGCCGAAGAGGGCGGCAGCTACGCGTGGGGCCCGGGTAACGGCGGCGGGGCCTACCAGTTCCTGCTGAGTACCTGGGAAGCCTACGGCGGCGCGGCCAGCCAGTACGGCGTCGCCAGCCCCGCGTACCAGGATCAGATCTTCGATAACGCCATCGCGGCAGGTGGCGCGTCGAACTGGACGAACTACGACGGGTGCTAGCGGCGCTCTCCAGGCCCCCGATTACCTGATCGAGGTTGACGCGATCGCGGTTACCGGTGGATGACGACGGGAACCCGGTCAGCGTCCGCCAATAAGGCGGTCCCCGGGCCCACAGGCGAAGACGGTCACCTGGGACCTGGTGTCCTAGGACGCCCCTCCAACTCCGTCCGGCCTGCCGTCTCGACCTGGTCCAGCGTCGCCGCCCAGCTCGCGAGGAGGTTCAGCGCGTCTTGAGATGCGGAGCCGGGCTCGGCGGTGTAGGCGGAGATCCTCAAACCCGCGTCCGCGGCGAGGTCCATCGCCTCGAACGTCAGTGTGAGGTCACCGACGACCGGGTGGTGGAGTGCTATTGCTGGTCATGCCACATCGGCCGCACCTGTGCGTCGGCCAACGAGACGACAGGATCGGGAGGATCTTATGCGCGCAACGTTGATGTACGGCGCCGGTGACGTGCGGGTGGAGGACGTGTCCGAGCCGGCGCTGCGTGAACCTGCCGACGCAGTGGTGCGGGTGCTGCGCTCGTGCATCTGCGGCAGCGACCTGTGGCCGTACGGGTCGATGCCGGCCTCGGAGCAGGGGCAGCGCATGGGGCACGAGTTCCTCGGCGTGGTGGAGGACACCGGCGCCGAGGTGTCCGGGTTCAAGTCCGGTGACGTCGTGGTGGCGCCGTTCGTGTGGGCGGACAACACGTGTGACTTCTGCGCCCAGGGCCTGCAGACCTCCTGCCGCCATGGTGGCCTGTGGGCCAGGGACGGTATCGACGGCGGCCAGGGTGAGGCCGTGCGGGTGCCGCAGGCGCAGGGCACGCTGGTGAAGCTGCCAGTCGGGGAGGATTCGGTCCTGCTGCCGTCGCTGCTGACCTTGTCCGATGTTTTCTGCACCGGCCATCATTGCGCTGTGACGGCGGGAGTCGGGTCGGGCACGTCGGTGACGGTAATCGGCGACGGCGCAGTCGGGCTGTCGGCGGTCCTGGCCGCCAGGCGGCTCGGGGCCGAGCGGATCGTGCTGATGGGCCGGCACAAGGAGCGCACCGATCTGGGCCGTGAGTTCGGCGCCACTGACGTGGTTGCCGAGCGCGGCGAAGAGGGCATCGAACGGGTACGCGAACTGACCGGCGGCGACGGCACGCACGCTGTGCTGGAGTGCGTCGGCTTGAAGCCGGCCATCGAAACGGCCTTCGGCGTGGTCCGTGACGGCGGGGTGGTCAGCCGGGTCGGGGCTCCGCAGTACTCGGAGGTGCCGATGGGCTTCGGCGTGTTATGCGCAACGTCACCCTCACCGGCGGCGTGGCCCCGGCCCGCGCCTATATCGAGGAACTGCTGCCCGACGTGCTTGACGGCACGATCGAGCCCGGCCGGGTCTTCGACCGGGCCGTCGGCCTCGATGGCGTGCCGGACGGCTACCGCGCGATGGCTGCCCGCGAGGCGCTCAAGGTGCTCGTCCGTCCCTGAACGAGGCGCTCACCTGCCGCCGGCGGGACGGCACCACGCCACTCGGATACCGAAGGAGTCGCATGAGCGAATGGACGAGCGAGGAGCTCACCAGGATGGGGGAAGCTGAAGAGCTGCAGACCGCCTCACTGCGCCGCGACGACAGCCTGCGGGACCCGGTGACCATATGGGTCGTCCGCAACGGCGGCGACCTGTACGTCCGGTCCGTCAATGGGCCCACCTCCGCCTGGTTCCGCGGCACCCAGCAACGCCAGGAAGGCCACATCCAGGCGGGCGGCGTCGTGGCAGCACCAAAAGGAGACACAAGTTGGAGATCCAGCCGAAGCAGCCATCGGTTAAGGCCCCGGCGGAGACATTCACCGGTGACGCCTGGTACGACGTCATCGCTCGGGGCACAGAGCCCTCCCGGATCCGCGTCAACGTAGTGCGCTTCGCTCCCGGCGCCCGTAATGCTCGGCACTCGCACGCGCGCGGTCAGACCCTGAACGTCACCGAGGAATCGGGCTGATCCAGTCCCGCGGCGGCGAGGTCACCGAGATCCGCCCCGGCGACACCTTCTACACGCCCGCAGGCGAATGGCACTGGCATGGCGCCGCCCCCGGCCATTTCATGACCACCTCGCCATGTGGGAAAGCCCCGGCGAAGGCCAGGGCCCGGAGACCGAATGGGGCGTACTGGTCACCGACGAGGAAAACAACACCCGGCCCGGTTCCAGAGCACTGTGACGAGGAGGCTGGAAGCCATGCGAACTACGACACTGGGCAGCAAGGGTCTCGAGGTCGGCGTCATCGGCCTGGGGTGCATGGGCATGACCTACTCCTACGACATGCAAACCCCGCGCGACGACGCCACGTCCATCGCGGTGATCCACCAGGCGCTCGATCTGGGCATGACGCTGATCGACACCGCCGATGCGTACGGGCCCTACACCAACGAGGTGCTAGTCGGCCGGGCGCTGGCGGGCGGCCACCGCGACCGCGCGGTGCTGGCCACCAAGGTCGGCCTCCTCACCGACTCCCCTCAGACCGCGAACCCTGCGAGCACCTCGCCGGGCGCCTCCAGGGACGGCCGCCCCGAGCATGTGCGGGAGTCGATCGACGGCAGCCTGCGGCGGCTCGGCACCGACCATGTGGACCTCTACCAGCAGACCGGTTGGACCCGCGGGTGCCGCTGGAGGAGACCTGGGGAGCGATGGCGCAGGCCGTGGAGGCGGGCAAGGCCCGCCAGCTCGGCCTGTCCGAGGTGACAGTGCACGAGATCAGGCGGGCGCAGGCGGTGCACCCGGTGACGTCGGTGCAGTCCGAGTTGTCGCTGTGGACCCGGGACGCCCTGCCTGAGGTGCTGCCGTACTGCCAGGAGCAGGGCATCGCCTTCCTGCCGTTCTCCCCGCTGGGACGAGGCTTCCTCACCGGTCGGTTCTCCTCGTTCGACGACCTACCCCAAGACGACTTCCGTCGCGGGCTGCCGCGCTTCCAGCAGAACGCGCTGCGCGCCAACCTGGCCATCGGCCATGATCCGCCGCGCCTACGCCGATCTCGGCATCCGCCAGGCACGCTACCGGCTCTCGCTGCCCGGGGCGGGCGGGAAGTACGTGGGCAGCGCCGATATGTGGCAGCGGGCCACCGCCGTGCTGACCGACGTCCTCGACCGATGCGGCGTGGCCTATGAGGCCGCCGAAGGGGAGGCCGCGTTCTACGGCCCGAAGATCGATGTGCAGGTCGCCGACAACGCTGGCCGCGAAGCCACCCTGTCCACCGTCCAGGTCGACTTCCACCAGCCCGAGCAGTTCGATCTGAGCTACATCGGCGCAGACGGCGCCAAGCACCGGCCGGTCATGGTGCACCGTAGCATCATCGGCAGCGTGGAGCGGGCGGTCGCGCACCTCATCGAACTCCACGGCGGAGCCTTCCCCGCCTGGCTGGCCCCCACCCAGATGGTGATTCTCCCGGTCTCCGACGACGCCGCCTCGACGCCCTGCCTGCCGCCGAGGCCCTCGCCCGCATCGGCACCCTCATCGGCGCGCGCAGCACCAAGCTGTGGGACGGCGATGCCCGGGCATAGCTCGCGCCGACAGCGACTGGTCGCCCGGCAGGAACCCGCAGGCCCCGTCGGGCGTTCGACATATGCGCGGTGCGCCCGGTCATCGCCGCGGTGCGGTGCATATCGCCGCAGTGCGGTGCACGGCGCCTGCCCAGCCGCTTCCTTTGCAGTCAACAGACTCATCGGCTCGGCACCTGGGCTAGCGTGTCATGGAGTCTCGTGACTTGTTGAAATATCCGGTTGAGTGTCGCATGGAGGCTTTGCGTGCCGCCCTACGCTCGGCAACAGCGGCCAGGACGACAGCCGCTGGAACGAGGGCGGCCATGACAGCACGGGCGCCGGTCGGTCCGGCCGAACGGGATGGATCTGCCGATCATGAATCTGCCGATCCGGTCGCTACTGGGCTGACGCTGGGACCCGGCGATCAGCGGCCCGCGACGGGTCCGATCGACTGGCTCATGAGCACGGTCATCCGCAAGCTCGCCTGGAGCAGCCTGTCGGAGCCCAGGACCGCCATCGCCATCTCGGCGGCCGGCCTGGTGCTGGGGATGCTGGTCGGCGCCACGGCGCCGAATACCGAGACGCTGCAGCTCAGGCTGCCGTTGTCGCACCTGCTGCCATCGCTCAGCCAGCTGAACGTCCTCGCCTCGGTGATGCTCTACAGCGGGGACATCCTCGCCTGCCTGGGGCTCGCCGGGATGCTCTGGGCGCACAGCCAGGGCTGGCGGCCAAATCCGCGCCACCTGCTGCTGGCGAGCGCGGGCATCGTCACGGTGATGGTCAGCCTGACTCCGGTCGGCTCGTCGGACACGGCCAGCTACGCGGCGTACGGCCGCATCACGGCACTGGGCGGCAACCCCTATACCACCAACCCGCTGGCCTGGCTGGGACCGCACTCCCCCTACACCCAGGCGGTCGGCACGCTCTGGACGCGGCAGCCGTCCGTGTACGGACCGCTCGCCACCGTGATCCAGAGGTTCGCGGCCTCGATCGGCGGCGGGAACGTGGCCAGCACGATCTGGATCCTGATGATCCTCAACGGCCTCGTATTCGTCGGCGTCGGGGTGCTGCTGCTCAACACCTCAGACGATCCCGTGCGGGCCACGCTGTTCTGGACGGCGAACCCGGTCATCCTCCAGCAGCTGGTCAGCGGCGGTCACCTCGACACGCTCGTGGCGGCGGCGGCGATCTGCTCGATCCAGGTGGCCCGCCGCGTCTCTGGCATGTGGGGCGACGCACTGATCGGCGTCCTGATCGGCCTGGCCTGCGGGATAAAGATCAACGCGGTGCTCATCGGCATCGGGCTCGCTTGGCCGCTGCTCCGGCGGCAGGAGTGGTTGCGCACGGCACGGATCGCGTCGGTGGCGCTCGCGGTGGTCGCCCTGCAGTACAGCTTCTACGGACTCGACGCGCTGAAGCCGCTGCTGGGCGGAGCCAAGTGGGTGGGGCTGCCCTCGCCGTGGTGGTTCGTCGAAGTGTCCGCGGAGGGGCTCGGCCTCGGCAAGACAACTGCCACGACCGTCATCAGCCTGCTGTGGCCGATCGCGATGCTCGGGGTGGCCTGGGTCGTCTACCGGAAGATCTCGTCTGACCAGCCACGCGAGGTCGTGGCGCCGTTCGCGCTGACGTTCGCCTGGATCGTGGTCGCACCCTGGGTTTTTCCGTGGTACACCGCGATCGCCTGGGTGACGCTGACCCAGGTTCCGCGCAACCGGATGACCCGGTGGCTGGCGCTCGTCACGGTTTTCCTCGCCCTGTGGCATTCGAGCGGCGGCCACGTGACGCCGGCCCGGTTATGAGTAACGCCGACACCGACCGCGAGATACCTCAGGTCAGCCAGGACGAGCCGGGCCGGCGCCCGCGCCCCGAGGCCGGCTGGCGGGCCGCTACCGCCGCTGCCGTGCTGAGCAACTGGCCGGCGGTTGCCCTGGTGACCGCGGGCCTGGCGCTCCGGCTGCTAGCCCAGTTCGCGTACCGCCCGGCGCTCTTCTACATCGACACGTCCAGATACCTGTTCAACGTCGCTCCTGGCATGGATCCCCTCGGCTACAAAGGTGTGCTGCGCGGAATCCTCGCCGTGGCCAATGTGGATGCGGTCGTCGCCGTACAGCACGCGCTCGGCCTGGTTATGGCGATCGTCATCTACGTACTGTTGCGGCGGCGCGGCTGCGGGCGCTGGCTGGCCGCGCTGGCCATCGCGCCGGTCCTGCTTGACGCCTACCAGCTGCAGATCGAGCAGACCCTCATGCCAGACGTCTGGTTTGAGGCGCTGATCGTGGCGGGCCTTGCCATCCTGGCATGGCAGCCAAGTGCCGGCTGGCGGCGCGTGGCTGCGGCGGGGGTGGTGCTCGGAGCCTCTGCCACGGTCGCCCAGGTCGGCGAGGCCCTGCTGCTGCCGGCCGTGATCTACGTCCTCGCGGTGGGAGGCAGCTGGCGGCGGGCCATCGGCAGGGGCGCCGTCCTCTGCGCGGCGTTCGCCGCGCCGATCCTGGCCTACTGCACCGGGTCTTACCTGCTCTCCGGTGCCTTCTACCTGTCCCACACCGGCGTCACGTCGTTCTACGGCCGTGCGGCCGCGGCTGCCGACTGCGCCACCATCAGGCTGCCGGCGGCCGAGCGCGGGATGTGCCCGACCAAGGCGCAGCAGGTCCACGGCCCCGACTGGCTCGAGTACAACAAGGCGTCCCCGATCCGGCCCTATTACAACCACCAGTCCCCTGCTCTGACCGACAGCGAGATAGCGGACTTCAACCACAGGGTCCTGACCAGGCAGCAGCAGCGGTTGCTGTCGGCTTACGGCCATGACCTGCTGAAGCTCTTCGCCTGGAGGCGCACGCAGAATGCGGAAGACACACCGATCTCCCGATGGCAGTTCCGGCGGAGTTTCCCGTACTTCCCGCATGCCGGCGTGCGTCTCGTCGACTCGGCCGCCGACACGTACGGGGGCGGCAGGCCCGTGGTGTGGCGACCCGTAGCAGCCTTCTTGCGCTCTTATCAGCTGGACGGCGGCTACACGCCGGGCCCGCTGTTCGCGTTCTTCACCGTTACCGGGCTGCTGGGCTCGGCTTCCCTCCTGCGCCGGCGAATGGAGCCAGCAACCCGGCAGCTCGCGCTGGCCTGCCTGCTGTTCGTCGCCTCGGCCGTGTCCGTGCTGCTGGTATCCGACCTGTTTGAGTTCTCCTGGCGATACCAGCTGCCCGCGCTCGTCACGCTCGCGCCAGGCGGCGCGCTCGGGATCAGCGTCGTGCTCAGCATGCCCCGCTGGTCTGCCAGGTAGCGGCGATCGGGAACTGCCCGCAGGAGATCCGGCCCGGCCGGAGTGCCTGGGATGTCGCGCGGCACGCTGCCGGTGTGAGGCTTTCATTGGCTCGGCGCTGGGGATGAGTAGGTTGCCGAAGGACAAGGACGGCAGCGGGGGAGGTGCCGGGTGGATGAGGGCGCCGCTGGATGGACGCCGCCTCTCGCATCCCGGTCGCGATCGGCGGGATGATGGAAGCTGGCGCGGTCGGGTGGGTGACTGCCACGCAGCATCCTGAGTTTGCGGCCGGGGAGCATGTGTACGGCGGGATCGGGGTGCAGGAGTTTGCGCGCTCCGACGGCACGGGCGTGACCAAGCTCGACCCGTTGCTGGCGCCGCCCGGCGCTTCTTTGCAAAGGAGGACTACCCCCATGCAAGCGACCTATGGTTCCGCTGGTTCCGCCGCCGATCCGGCTGCCGCGTTGCGCCGTGCGGCCGCTGCGCACGGCCTCGGCGGCCCGGCCGGGCCGGGAGCAAGCACATGAGCGACTACGACGTCATCGTGATCGGTGGCGGCTCGCCGGGTGAGCATTGCGCCGGCGAACTGGCTGACGGCGGCCTGCGCGTCGCGCTGGTCGAGCGCGATCTGGTCGGGGGCGAGTGCTCCTACTGGGCGTGCATCCCGTCCAAGACGCTGCTGCGCCCCGGCGAGGCTGTGCACGCCGCGTGCGAGGCGGCGGCCATTGCGCAGGTCGACCCCGGGGCGGCGCTGGCCTGGCGTGACTTCATGGTCTCGGACTACTCCGACGCCGGGCAGGCCCACTGGCTGGCAGGCAAGGGCATCGACCTGCTGCGAGGGACTGGCAAGCTCGCCGGGACAGGCGTGGTCGAGGTCGATGGCGTGCGCCACTTTGCCCGGCATGTCGTGGTGGCGACCGGCTCGGATCCGGTCGTTCCGCCCATCCCGGGCCTGCGCGAACTCGGCGGCGTGTGGACCAACCGCGAGGCGACCGGCATGAAGGCCATCCCGCGCCGCATGCTCATCCTCGGTGGCGGGCCGGTCGGCGCCGAGATGGCCCAGGCCGTGCGACGCTTGGGCGGCGACGTGGCCCTCGCCGAGGCCGCTGCCCACGTGCTCGCCCGCGAGCCCGCACCGCTGGGCGAGGCGCTCGGCGAGGTGCTGCGCGCTGACGGTGTCGAGCTGCTGCTTGGCGTGCACGCGACCGCCGCGCGGCACGACGGTGAGGACTACGTCCTGGCCCTCGACAACGGCGGCGAGTTGCGCGGCGATCGCCTGCTAGTGGCCACCGGCCGACGCCCGCGCCTGGAAGGGCTCGGCCTGGAAACGGTCGGCGTGAAAGCCGGTGAGCACGGGATCCCTGTCGACGCGCAGCTGCGGGCTGGCGAGCGGCTGTGGGCGATCGGCGACGTCACGGGCGTACGGCTGCTGACCCATGTAGGCAAATACCAGGGCGAAGTCGTCGCCGCCAACATCCTCGGCGAACCCCGCGAGGCCAATTACGAGGCCATACCAGACGTGGTCTACACCGACCCGCAAGCAGCCGCGGTCGGTGCCCCCGAGGCGCGGTTCACCGCCACCATCCCGGTGTCCGAAGTGGCCAAGACCGCTACCTACACGCGCGCCTACGCCCAATCCAACGGATTCCTGACCCTGCTGTCTGACGGCGAGCGGCTGGCCGGCGCCTACGCGCTCGGCCCCGAGGCCGGCGAGTGGCTGCAGCAGGCCACCCTGGCCATTCGCGCCCGCGTGCCGCTCCGTGTGCTGCGCGACGTCATCCAGCCCTTCCCCACCTTCTCCGAAATTTACGTCGGCGCCCTCAAAGCCCTGCACGGCAAGATCATGGCGGACCACCACCCGGTCCGGGCGGATGCGCCGTGAGCGTCTCCCGCCTGGACAAGCCCGGCGCTTACATGGGGAGCGCTGGGCCTGGTCCCCCGTGGCGCTGCGCAGCGTGACTGGTGTCGCGTTGATCGCGGCGACGGTTCTCGCCTCCGGGGTCACCCTCTATCGACGCCAACGTCAGGTCGTCGCGGGCGCGACCTGCATCGTGCTCATGTCGACTCCGCTATTGGGACCTTGCTGAACCAGGAGAGCATTATGCCGGCACCAGGGAACCCGTTCTCGACCTGCCTGCCCGCCCTGCCCTGCTCAACCCTCCGCCCGGCCCGGGCCGTTGGGCGGGCAGGCGGGCGGGCAGGCGGGCGAGCAGCCGGCCGCCGCTGGCCGTCCCGCCGAGCAGGTCGGCGGGGTAGCGGTCGGCCTGGTCCGGTGGCCGGTTGGCGGCCAGGCTGGCCGCAGCCAGGGCGAAGGCGGGAGGAGGCTGACGGTGAACTCCCCGTCCGAACATTCAGAACCGTGGCCATCAGCAGGCGCGCGAGCGCCTTCCTAACCGGCAGCGGGCAGGTCCTGATGGCCGACCGCACGCTAATCGGCGTGGTGCGGGGGAAATGTCGCTGGCTGGTGCTACGCTTCGATTACAAGTTCGAGAGAGATTGGCGTTGCCGGGATCACGATAAGAGTTAGATTCGAGCGAGCAGGACTCCCGCCGCGCGGGAGACTTCTTCCCGGCTGACTGGCCCTCCGCCCTTCGTTCACCGGTTCTTCCAGTACCCGCAGCCCCGCCGTGCCGTGAGGAGGTGAGGTCTCGTGTCTGATTCTGACCCGCGGGCCGCCCGTGATCCCGGGCTGCCCGGCGCGCCTGACAGCCCAGCCGTGCCTGACGTGCCCGGCGGGGCGTCGGGCGTGTGGCTCGCGCCGCTGCTCGGTTCGGTCAACCAAGGCCTGGCCGGTCCTGGAACGCCCGGGCCGGTTACGGCCGGCCCGCCGGACCCGCCCGCAGCCGGCTCGCCCGCGGCCGGGACGCCGGCGGCCGGGACGCGCGCGGGCGGGCCGTCGTCGGCGGGGGAGGCGGTCGGCATGGTGCTGGCCGGGCTGGGCTGGCTGGCCCGGGCGGAGACGGCGTCGGTCCCGGTGCCGGTGCTGGCCGGGTGGCTGCGCGAGCTGGAGCGCGCCCAGTCGATGCACGCCGCCGCCCGGGCGGCTGTGCTGGCCGCGTTCGCCGCGCGGCGCGGGTATGAAGACGACGGGCAGGGGTCGCCGCGGACGTGGCTGACCTGGCAGACCCGGGTCACCCGGCCCGCGGCGAACGCGGCGGTCGCCTCGGCGCGGCGCCTGGCCGAGCACCCGGCGGTCGC
>WNGR01000926.1_pt1 | contig 32891 bp, 27 predicted proteins | sample 5407581 | NCBI WGS metagenome assembly WNGR01 (sample SAMN13153383, study PRJNA577476) | soil metagenome | isolation source: 80 cm soil or saprolite under Garry oak tree replicate 2 | place: USA:California | collected 2016-06-15
CACCACCTCGGCGCACTCGCGGCCTCGCTCGGCGACATCGCCGCCGCCGAGGCGCACTTCCGGGCCGCCCTGGCAATGCACGAAAGGCTGGGCGCCGCCGGGTGGGCCCGCCTGTCGGAGCAGGCCCTGGCCGGGCTCCAGGTCGCGGCGCCGGATCGGGCGGCGAACGAGCTGCGGCTGGAGCACGGCGTGCGGCTGCTCTGCTTCGGGGGCAGGCAGGTCAGGCTGCCCGACTCCAAGGGCCTGGCCGACATCGCGGCCCTGGTCCGGGCCGACGGCGCCGACGTGCACGTCCTCACCCTGGTCGGGCACCAGCTCGCCCGGATGGGTGCCGACCCGGTGCTCGATCGCCAGGCCAAGGCCGCGTACAAGGCGCGGCTGGCCGGCCTGGCCGCGGATATCGAGGACGCCGAGGCCGCGGGTAGCGACGGGCGAGCCGAGGCGCTGCGCTCCGAACGTGACGCGCTGATCCGCGAGCTGGCCGCGGCCGCCGGGCTGGGCCACCGGGATCGCAGGCTGGGCGACGAGGCCGAACGGGCGCGCAAGACCGTCAGCGCCCGCGTGCGGGACGCCCTGGCCAAGATCGGGCAGGTCCACCCCGAACTGGCCAGCCACCTGCGCGGATCGCTGCGGATGGGAACCCGGTGTTCCTACTCGCCCGCCGAACCCACCCGGTGGACGGTGAGCTGAGCTGGAGCGTGAAAAAGCCGACCGCGTGGTGCTCTTGAGCAGGCTCCGTCGGCTCCGGCTGTGGCCCGAACGTAAGCTGGCTAATCCGGGAGGCCTCATGTCTTTTGACACGCTCATCGCCAGCACCCGCAAGGCCATCACCGACGACGCCGCGAAGGCGCGCGTGGTGTTCACCGCGCAAGGGACGCTGGTCGGGGTCACCGAGGTGGATATCAGGACGGGCGCGCACAGCTTCAAGGCGGACGAGCCCCGCTCGATGGGCGGCGCCGGCGCCGCCGCGAACCCGGTGCAGTACGCGCTGGCGTCGCTCGGATCCTGCCAGGCGATTACGTACCGGCTCTGGGCCGCGCAGCTCGGCGTCACACTGGACTCGATTACCGTGCGGGTCGAAGGCGACCTGGACCTGCGCGGCTTCTTCGGTGTCGACGACGGGGTACGGCCGGGCCTTTCGGCGGTTCGCGTCGAGGTGACCGTGGCCGGCCCGGAAAGCGAGGAGCGCTACGCCGAACTGGCCGCCGCCGTGGACGCGCACTGCCCGGTCCTTGACCTGTTCCAGAACCCGGTCCCGGTGTCCCGCGCGCTCCACCTCGCCGACCCCACCGGGAACCCGGCGTAAGTTGGGTCATGACGAGCAGGACCAGCGTGCCCTGACGAGGCCCGGCGTCTGGCGCTCCCCCGGAGGGAGGTAAGGCCCATGAGCGTCCCTGCGGTGCATGAGTATGGTCCGTACACTCTCTACGATCTTGACGCGCTGCCGGAGGACGGCAAGCGCTACGAGCTCGCCGATGGGTGGTTGACCGAACTGTCCCCGGGCCCCTGGCACGATCATGCAGCCGACCGGCTCAAGGACATCTTCAAGGACGCGGCCCGAAGCCAAGATCACCATCCTCACGCTCCGCGGCGAGGAGTACGCCCTCGAGGTCGAGATACGGGCCGGGCACACGCTGGCAGTCAGCCAGCCGTTCGCCCTCAGACTCGACCCGGTCTCCTTCACCGAGTTCGGGTAAGGCGGCCGCTCACAGGCCCTCAGCGGCGCCTGCTCGGGTCAGCCAGCAGGAGCAGGCCGCGCAGGCAGGCGTCCAGGGCCAGCCCGAGGATCGCGATCATGATGATGCCTGAGAACACCAGGGCTGTGTTCAGGTAGTCGCCCGCTTGCATGATCAGGTAGCCGAGCCCGCTCGTCGCCGCGATCAGTTCGGCGGCGACGATGCTGGTCCAGGCGCCCGCCATGGAGATCCGCATCCCGGTGAGGATGCCGGGCAGCGCGGACCGGATCTGCACCCGCACCATGGTGTAGCGGGGCGACGCGCCCAGCGTCCGCGCGCACAGCCGCAGGTCCTCCGGCACCTCGTCGAGCGCGGCGACCGTGGTGACCGCCATGATCGGGACCACCCCGATCAAGATGAGGACTTCTTTAGGCATCTCGCCGATGCCGAGCCAGATGATGAACAGCGGGATGAACGCGAGCGGCGGCAGCGGCCTGAGCACCTCGATGACCGGGTCGATCGCGTGCCGGATGACCCGGCTGGCGGACATGCCCGCGCCCAGCGCGACCCCGATCACGTTGCCGGCGGCGAAGCCGATCAGGATCCGGCGCAGGCTGGTCAGCGCGTCGTACCACAGCGGCTTGCCCTGAGCCGGGTAGGGCCGGCCGAAGTAGTGTGCGAAGCTGGCCGCGGTCTGGGACACCGACGGCAGGAAGACCGGGTCGTTGATCAGCATGGCGATCAGCTGCCAGAGCAGCACCAGGACGGCCAGGCCCAGCGCGCCGGTACCCAGACGCCGGGTCCGGGCCCGGCGCCGGGCCCGCCGGTAGGCGGCCAGGTCGGCACGCTCGTCTTCGTCCGCGGCGAGAGCGAGGCCGGCCTCGTCCGCGGGCTCGGTCAGCAGCTGCTCCTCGGCTGGCAGAGTGCTCCACAGGGACATAAATCAGCTCCTCAGCGCGGCGCGGATCCGGCGCTTGACGGCCAGGAACGCCTCGGTGTCGGTGTCGAGGGCGTGCCGGGGCCGGCCCAGCGGGATATCGATGATCTCGCCGATGCCGGGCGGCCGGCCGCCCATCACGGCCACCCGGTCGCCGAGCATGATGGCCTCCTCGATGTCGTGGGTGACGAAGATGATCGTGATCCGGTGCTGCTCCCAGATGTCCAGCAGGAACTCGTGCGCCCGCTCCCGGGTGATGGCGTCCAGGGCGCCGAACGGCTCGTCCATCAGCAGCAGCGACGGCCGGGAGGCCAGCGCGCGGGCGAATGCCGCCCGGTGCCGCATGCCGCCCGACAGCTCGTGCGGGAACGCGTCGCCGAACCCGCCCAGGCCGACCCGTTCCAGCAGCGCAGCGGCCTCCTCGTCGAGTTCGGGGTCGTCGCGCTCGTGCTGCCCGGCGGCCCGCTGCGCCCGCGGGCCGAACAGGATGTTGTCCCTGGTGGTGAGCCAGCCGAACAGCATCGGCGTCTGGAACAGCATGCCCCGGTCGGGGGACGGCCCGGTGACCGGCCGTTCCCCCACCGTGACGGTTCCCTCGTCGGCGGCCAGCGCGCCGGCGACGATCCGCAGCAGCGTCGACTTGCCGCAGCCGGACGGCCCGAGCAGGCAGGCCAGCTCGCCCGGCCGGACCCGCAGGCTGGCCCGGGACAGCGCCACCGTCCGCCGCCCGCCCCGGCGGAAGGTCTTGCCGACCGAGTCGACCACGACCTCGGCGCCGGGGGCGCTCGTCAGGTGCAGCGCCCCCGCCGTGTCAGCGGCCGTCCCTTTAGCTGGAGCAGCCACCGGCCAGCGCCTTCTTGATGAACGTGATGTCGACGTGCCGGGCGATCTGCGCCGCCGACGGCGCCGAGCTCAGCCGTCCCTGGTCGACGAGGAACTTGCCCGTCTGCACGTAGGCCCGCACGATGCGGCTGCCGGGATCGTGCAGCGCGGAGCCGAGCCAGTACAGCTGGTCGCCGGGCAGGATGAACGGGTAGTCCCTGGTGGCCGCGACGATCTGGTCGCCGGGCACCCCCTGCACCGCCGAGCTCGCCGCCAGGTACTTCGCCGCCTGCGGCCCGGTCATGTCGCGGCTGCCCTGCAGCTCGGCGCACACGTAGGCCTGTACCAGCGCCGGGTTGGTCTTGACCAGGCTGGACGCGACCGCGATCACGTTGAGGCCGGGGACGCCGAGCTTGGCGATCTGCTGGGCGCTGACCAGCGAGTGGTAGCCCTTGGCCAGGAGCTTGGTCGCCGGGCTGCCGTAGACGTAGGCGGCGTCGACCGCCCCGGACAGCGCGGCCGCGCCCGCCGCGGTCTCGTCGGAGAACGGCACGACCTTCACCTTGCCGGTCAGGTGCTGCAACGCGAGGTAGCCCAGCAGCTCGTAGTCCTCGGAGGAGCCGACCAGCACGGCGACGGACTTGCCGGCCAGCTGCGCGGGCGACGTCACCGAGGCGGGCACGAGCAGCTGATCGTCGTCGAAGCCCCAGCCCATGACCACGGTCACGCCGGTGCCGGTGCCGATGGCCTCGGTGGCGGGAGGATTGCCGACCCCGCTGATGGCCTGGACCGCGCCGCTCTTCATCTCGGCGATCGCGGTCACGCCCGCCTCGAACGGCACGTAGTGCAGGTGCGCGGGGATCAGCTTGGCCAGCGAGGGCTGGCTCTCGATGATGCTGTCCGGGCTGGCCACCGAGCCCTGGCTGACCGAGATGCTGAAACCGGGCAGCGTAGCCGATCCTGAGCTGCCGCCGGTAGTGGCCCAGACGACCACTCCGACGATCACGGCCACGACCAGCGCGGCCGCCCCGTAGATCCGCCGGCGCCTGCGCCTGTAGACCGGAAGACCCTTCCTGGCCGGGGTGCTGGTTTGCGCTGAGGTGCTCATGATGTCCCGCCCTTCAGTGATCCGCGCCGCCGGCGTAGTAGGCCGAGGCGTCGCCCTTGACCGCGACGCTGGGGCGGCCGTCCACCCCGACCGGCACCGGCCCGGCCACGGTGACGCGCTCGCCGCGCCGGTGCGCCGCGCCGTAGTCCGCGATCGCGTAGTGCTGGGTGGCGCGGTTGTCCCAGATGGCCAGGTCGCCCTCGCGCCAGCGCCAGCGGACCGTGTTCTCGGGCCGGGTGATGTAGTCCTGCAGCAGCCGGATCAGGTCCCGCGACGCCGGCGGGGTGAACCCGAGCACGGTGCGGGCGAAGCCGCCGAGCACGAGCGACCGTTCGCTGGTCTCCGGGTGCACCCGCACCAGCGGGTGCTCGGTCTCGTAGACGGTGGAGACGAACTCCTCGTGCGCCGCCGCCAGGGCCGGGTCGACCCGCTCGCCCCGGTTGAAGGTGCGGGCGTAGTCGAAGTCGTTGGTATGCAGGACCCGGAGCCGGTCGGCCAGGTCACGCAGTTCCGGCGGCAGGCTCTGGTACGCGGAGACGGTGCTGGCCCACAGCGTGTCGCCGCCGACCGGCGGGATCACCATGGCGTGCAGCAGGGTGAACGCGGGCGGCCGGTCGACGAAGGTGACGTCGGTGTGCCAGTAGTTGACCTTGCCGCCCTTGAGCGAGTCGATCTCCTCCAGCAGCGGCTGACCAGGCGGCGAGGCCAGCGTGGGATGGCCCAGGGTCAGCGGGCCGAGCCGCTCGGCGAACGCGACCTGCCTGCGGTAGTTAAGGCTCTGGCCGCGCAGGAACACCACCTTGTGGTCCAGGAGGGCCTGGCGGATCTTGGCGATCGCCTCGTCGCTCAGCGGCGTGCCGGCGTCTGCGCCGGTGATCTCGGCACCGATCCGGCCGGCCAGCCTGGTGACTGCGACGCGCGTGGTCGCGGTGAGGGTTTCGGGCATGACGAAAGTGCCTTTCAGCTCTTGGAACTGGGACGTGAATAAGGATCAGAGCGCATATCCGGGCGGGTTCGCCGGTGCGGGAAGGGCGTCCGGAGGGTCAGCGGGCGCGACAGCCCGAGCTGATGATCGTGAGGAAGTCGACGTGGCGTCGCCGGGTGCCCAGGTAGCTCGCCATATCCCCGAGCATCGCAACAGACGCCTCGCTAGTCAAGTTTTCCAACCTAAAAAGTAGGAATCTCACCCGTTGCGGCACCTCGGATCGCGGTGATACAGCCGCCCGATGGCGAGGCGTGACAGACGGACCGTTCGGTAGAAGACCTTGACTCCCGAACGGCCTGGGTATCAGCGGCCCTGAGCCACGTCCATATCGTCTCCATCGCCGCTGCGCCGTAGTTGCACGTGTCACGGCGATGGTGAGAACGAAGCCAGCCGCCGAGACAAAGGAAGACCAGCACCATGACCGATACGGTCAGCGGCAGTTACTTCGCTTCCCTGGCGAGGGCCAGGTACCTGCAGCTCACCACGTTCAAGCGGAAGGGAGCCCCGGTGTCCGCCCCCGTGCCGGGGATCGTCGACGGCGACCGGGCCTACTTCGGTGCCTCGAGCCGGTCGGGCACGGTCAGGCGTCTGCAGCACACCGACGGGGTGCAGGTAGCGCCGTGCCGCGCACTGGGCCTGGTGACCTACGGGCCGCCGCTCGACGCGGCGGCCCGGCGGCTGACCGGCCACGAGGCCAGCCGTGTCGCCGGGCAACTGGCCCGCACGTACCCGGTCCGGCGCCGTTCCCTGGCCGGGTTGCTCCAGCGGGCGCGGCGCCGGCGGCTGGTGTACTACGAACTGCTCGGCGGTTAGTCGAGGTAGTCCCGGAGCAACTTGGACCGGGACGGGTGGCGCAGCTTCGACATGGTGTTGGACTCGATCTGCCGGATGCGCTCCCGGGTGACCCCGTAGACCTTGCCGATCTCGTCCAGCGTCTTGGGCTGCCCGTCGGTCAGCCCGAACCGCATCGACACGACGCCGGCCTCGCGCTCCGACAGCGTGCCGAGCACCGAGTGCAGCTGCTCCTGCAGCAGCGTGAAGCTGACCGCCTCCCCGGGCTGGATCGCCTCGGAGTCCTCGATCAGGTCGCCGAACTCGCTGTCGCCGTCCTCACCCAGCGGGAGGTGCAGCGAGATCGGCTCCCGGCCGTACCTCTGCACCTCGACGAGCCGCTCCGGGGTCATGTCCAGCTCGGCCGCGAGCTCATCGGGGGTGGGGTCCCGGCCCAGGTCCTGCAGCATCTGCCGCTGCACCCGGGCCAGCCTGCCGATGGCCTCGACGATGTGCACCGGAAGACGGATCGTACGCGCCTGGTCGGCCATGGCCCGGGTGATCGCCTGCCGGATCCACCAGGTGGCGTACGTGGAGAACTTGTAGCCCCTGGTGTAGTCGAACTTCTCCACGCCGCGGATCAGGCCCAGGTTCCCCTCCTGGATCAGGTCCAGGAACAGCATGCCCCGGCCGGTGTACCGCCTGGCCAGCGACACCACCAGCCGCAGGTTGGCCTCCACCAGGTGGTCCTTGGCCCTCCGGCCGTCTTCGGCGACCAGCTCGAGATCGAGGCTCTGGTCAGCCCGCAGCACCCCGCTGCCCTCGGCGAGCTTCTCCTCGGCGAACAGCCCGGCCTCGATCCGCTTGGCCAGCTCGACCTCCTGCCTGGCGTTGAGCAGGGGCACCTTGCCGATCTGCTTGAGGTAGTCCTTAACCGGGTCGGCAGAAGCGCCGACGGCGGCTGCCCCCCGGACGGCGGCGGGACGGTCCTCGTCGTCATCGCCGGAAACCGCCGGCTCGTCCTCGCCGGTGCCTGTCTCCCGCTCGCCGGCCGCCTCCGGCGGAGCGTCGGCGCCTGCCATCGCGATCACTTCCCCGATCGCCGGAGCGTACCGCGCCGGGCCGGGCTCGGTGCCGGGCTGGGCGGGCTCGCTCGCGAGGCTGGCCGGGCTGGCTCGCGACACGGGCATCCTCTCCTGAACATGCAGGGCAACACCGGTGAAAACCCTTGCTGCCTGCCAGCTGCCGGAAGACAGTACTGAAATCAGAGCGGCTGCCTTGTCCCCCACACTACGCGGATTCAGGGGCACCCCGGACGCTGTCCCGCTTCGCCTGCGGCCACGGCCGGACGCACTGGATCCCGGGTTTCACGGCGTCAGAGCGCACTGGATCCGGGGTTTCATTGCGTTCCAGCGGGGTGCTGGCCGGCTGGCGGTCTGAGACGATGCTGCTGTGAGCCAGAGCCCGGATCCTGCGTCAGGCGTGGCCGAGAGCCAGGTCGGGGCGGGGTTCCAGGCCATGGCGACCGGGGACTGGCGCGGTGCGCGCGATGCTTTCTCCGCTGTTCTCGCGGTGGCCGAAGTGCCCGAGGCGTTGTTCGGCCTGGCGAACGCGCTGTTCTGGCTGGGCGACCTGGCGGGCACGATCGCCAATTGCGAGAAGGCCTATGCGGGCTTCCGCCGCCGCGGCGACCCGATGTTCGCCGCCGGCGCCGCGCTCGCGCTGGTGGGCTACAACAAGGGGTATCTCGGCAACACGGCGGCCGCCCGCGGATGGCTGTCACGTGCGGCCCGGATCATCGAGAACGAGGCCCCGGAACTGCGCGGGGAACTCCTGGGGGCCACCGCGTACGTTACCGAGGACCCGGTCGAAAGCGAGGCGCTGGCGCGGCAGGCGGCCGAGATCGGGCGGGCGAACGGCCACTCCGACCTGGAGCTGATGGCGATGCATGCCGTCGGGCAGGCCCTGGTGCAGCAGGGCCGCACCGAAGAAGGCATGGCCCTGCTGGACGAGGCGATGGCCGGGGTGATCGGCGGCGAGTACGGCGATCCCCTCACGGCCGCGCAGATGAGCTGCATGACGATGGTGGTGTGCGGCAGCTGTTTCGATCTGGAGCGCGCGACGCAGTGGGTGCAGTCCCTCCAGGGCTTCATCGAGCGGTACGGGTGCCCGTTCTTGTACGCGGAGTGCCGCACCTACTATGGCCGGGTCCTGTTCGAAAACGGTGACTGGGGCGCCGCCGAGACGCTTCTCGCCGAGGCGATCTCGATGTCGCAGGGCGTCTTCGAGGCACCGCACGCGTTCGCGTCCGGCACGCTGGCCGAACTCAGGCTCGCGCAGGGAAGGGTCGAGGACGCGGCCAGGGTGCTGCGCGGCGTCGAGGGGCGCACCGAGGCCGCCGCGGCGGTCGCATCGGTACGCCTTCAGCAGGGCAAGCCATCGGCGGCCGCGGCTGTGCTCCGCCGCCGGCTGGCCGCGACCAGCCCGAACAGGCTCGATGTCGCCGCGGTGATCGAGTTGCTCGGCGAGGCAGAGATCGCGCTGAGCGACAGCGGCGCGGCCGTCGAACGGGGACGTGCCCTTACTGCGCTCGGCACCGCCAGCCACTGCGATCTCATCGTCGCGCACGGCGAGCGCCTGCTCGGGCACGCGCTCGCGGCGAGCGACGTTCCGGCCGCGTGCGCGCACCTGGAGACGGCGCTCGCGGCGTTCGTTCACGCCGGGATTCCCTACCGCACCGCGCAGACGCGGCTGATGCTGGCCCAGGTGCTCGGGCACCGCGACCGTGAGGTGGCCGGGGCCGAGGCACGGACGGCGCTGGCGGTCTTCGAGGACCTGGGGGCCAGCCGCGACGCGGACGCCGCCGCCGCGCTCATGCGCGACCTTGGCATCAAGGCAGCAAGGACCGGGCCGAAGAACACCGGACGGCTGACCGGCCGTGAGCAGGAAGTGCTCGCGCTGCTCGGCGAAGGGCTGTCCAATCCCGAGATCGCCGGGCGGCTGTTCCTGTCGCGCAAGACGGTCGAGCATCACGTGGCGCGTATCTTGTCCAAGCTCGGCCTGCGCGGGCGGGCTGAGGCCGCGGCGCTCGCCGCACGGGGTACTCCCGGATAGTCAGCCAGAGATAGGTGAGTTCGCCGATGCTCCGCCGGCGGCGGACCGTCATCGTTGGCCTCATGACTACAGCCTGCGTGCATGCCAATGGGATCGACATCTATTACGTCGAGGCGGGAGAGGGCGAGCCGCTGCTCCTGCTCGACAACGCCATGGTCTCGACCAATCCGGTCTGGGCGGCTCTTCCGTTTGCCTACGCCTCGTTTCTGGGAACGCTGGCGGAACACTTCCGGGTGATCGCGCCGGACACCCGGGGATCGGGGAAGAGCGTTCACCCCGGCGGCCCGGTTCCCGCCGCGCTGCTGGCCGACGACGTCGCGGCCCTCATCGAGGCGCTCAACCTGGACCGGCCGCTGATCTGCGGCTTCAGCGACGGCGGGGAGACCGCGACGCTGGTGGGCATCCGCCATCCCGGCTCCGTGCGCGCGATCGTGAACCACGGGGGATATGACCTGTTCAACCCGGACCCGCACGCACCCGCCATCGCTATGACGCGGCAGATCCTCGGCGGCAGCCCCGGCGCGACCCGGGCGGACCCCGAGGTCAGCGCGAGCCGTTCGCCGGAGCTGCGGGCCATGTTCGAGCTGATGAAGGCGGACCACGACAGCGCGCAGGGCGCCGGTCACTGGAAGACCGTCATCGCCCGGACCTTCGACCGGGTCACCGAGCCGCACGGCTACACCGTCGAGAACCTGAAGGCGATCACGGTGCCGGCCCTCATCCTCACCGGCGACAGGGACCCGTTCTGCACCATCGAGGAAGGGGCGGCCGCCTACCGCGCCGTGCCGGCGGGCGCGTTCGCGGTGCTGCCGGACACCGGGCACCTGATCACTCCCGACGCCGTGCGGGCCACGATCGAGTTCTTCGAGCGCCTTGATCATTGAGGTGAAAGGCACGACCCTGTGCGACATCGGCGTCGCTCAGGGGCGGCCGGGGAGGATGTTGTGGGTGCGACGGAACACGTTGCCGGGGTCATAGCGCCGCTTGACCGCCGCCAGGCGCCGGTAGGTGTCCGGCGGGTAGGCCGCCGCGACGTCCGCGGGGTCCGCCGAACCGAGGAACCCGACGTAGGCACCCGAGCCCAGGGCGGCCACCGGTGACCACCGGTCCAGCGCCTTGTGCAGCAGCCCGGGCGGTGCGGGCTGCGGGAGCAGGAAGGCGGCCGCGAGCATGACTTCGGCGTCCCGGTGGGCGAAGGCGGTCGCGTCCCGGCTGACGCGCGCGGCCGCGCCGCCCATGCTGCGCAGCGCGAGCGCCGCCCCGCCGCCGGTGAACAGGTCGTTGACGGCGGCGACACGCGCGTCGTCCAGCGCGCTGAAGAAGGCGTTGCGCACCTCCATGCGCAGCCCGGGAGGCAGCGGCGTCATGTCTTCGAGCACCTCGGCGTAGGGCATGGCCCTGACGCCGTCGGAGGTGACCGGGGCGAGCGCGCGGAACGGCCGCAGCGCCTCCGCCGCCTCGCCGGGGTCCGGGCTGGCGTAGCAGCACGCCAGCGTGATACTGCCGGGCCGCCCGGGCACCGCCGGCATGAGGTTGAGCGTCGTGGTCAGCTTCTCGTCGCTGGCCCGCATCAGGTCGCGCCAGCCCGCGACGAGCCGCGGCACGTCGCCGGCCTGGTAGCTGATCGTTCCGAAGTGCACCGAGGTGACGGGCTGGGCGGTGAAGTCGAAGCCGACCGCGACGCCGAAGTTGCCGCCGCCGCCACGCAGCGCCCAGAACAGGTCGGCGTGCTCTACGGCGTCCGCGCCGATCAGCCGCCCGTCCGCGGTGACCACCTGCGCCGCCGCCAGGCTGTCGATGGCCAGGCCGTACCGGCGGATCATCCAGCCGATGCCGCCGCCCAGCGTCAGCCCGCCCACGCCGACCTGATTGGTGTCTCCCGCGGTCAGCCCCAGCCCGAGCGGGCTCAGGGCCGCGGCGACCGCGCCCCAGGTCGCGCCCGCGCCGACGCGGACCCGCCCGGAGACCGGGTCCAGCAGGCGCACGCCGCTGATCCGCCGCGTGTCGATGATCATGCCGTCCGCGCTCGTGCTCAGCCCCGCCATGCTGTGCCCGCCGGACCGCACCGTCACGGCCAGCCCGGCGTCCCCCGCGTAGCGCAGCGCCGCCGCCACCCCCGCCGCGTCGAGAGGGCGGACCACCAGGTCGGGGGTGCCGTCGGCGAACAAGGTCGCCGCGGTCCCGGCGTAGCCGTCGTCCCCCGGCACCAGCACCTCCGCGACCGCGCCGAGCGCGGTCAGCGCCGATGAGAGAAGTTTGCTGCTCGATATCTGTGTCACGTGACGATGGTGCCGATCCCGCAGGCGCTCTGTCGTCGTGCACAGGGCGCGCTTTTCTCCTGGTCAGCAGGGACTCAGCCGGCCGCCCCGTACTACCCGCGGAGTAGCCGGCCATGGGTCCGCCCGGCGTAGCTCTCAGTTGAGGCAGCTCTTGGTCACGTGGTGCTGGGAGTCGCCGAAGTAGCCGGAAAGCTGACGAAACTCGGTGAACGCTGAAGTGAGTACGGATGCGGCCGGGCGCGGGAAGCGAGAGACGTGATAAGTGGGCGGGGACGATGGGTCCGTTCGGTAAAAATAGATTTTGATTTTAGGCACTTATTCAGAGCACGGGAGTTGCGGGCGGTCGTTGCCTACGAGGGCCGTTCTGCTAGAGAAGAGGGCTGAATTCTCGCCGGCTGACACTGACCGATGTCATGTTCGGCCCTGGCGGTGCTCTTTCTTTCCGGACGTCGGAGGTCCTGCGGCGGTAGCCGGCGGGACGAGGAAGAGGAGCACACGATGAGCAAGCTCACCCACTGGGCCGGCCGCATCGGCGTCGCCGCTGCGGCCACCCTGCTGGCCGGGTGCAACCTGGCCGGCTCGCCGGGTGGCCCGGCGACTGGCCCTTCGGTCACGGTCAGGCAGAGCGTCCCCCGCACGGCGCTGCTGGCGGTGCTGACCAGGCCGGCCTCTGGTCCGGCGCTGTCCGCCCTGCTGGCCAGCACCGCCCGGCCGAACGAGGACATCAGGATCCTGCAGGCAGGCAGGCCGGCCAGGACGATCGTCGCGTCGGATTCCCCGGCGCCGTCGGCGGTCGTCCTCCCCGGCCAGCCATTGGCTCCGGGCGGCGGCCAGACGGACTACCAGATGGCCCAGTACGCCAAGCGGCAGAAGGCCTGGCAGGCCAGGCGGACCGCGGATTTGGCGGCCACCGCCGCGAAGACGCGCGCCAGCACCTCGGCCTGGCTGGCCGGGCTAGACATTCCGCAGAAGCTCAGCAGGCTGGCCGGCCCGCCCGTCGACGAGGGCAGCCTGGCCGCCGAGAGCGCGGTCGCGGCCAGCGCGCTGGCGGGCCTGGAGGAGGAGGCAGGCAGCACCTTCGGGCACCACCTGGTCATCGTGCTGTTCTGCGACGACCTGAGCGGCGCGCTCCCGGCTGGTGAGCTGACCGGGGCCGACGTCATCGTGGTGGCCCGCTATCTCCCGACCGAGGCGGCGGCCAGCACGGCCCGGGTTGCCCTCCTGGGGGCCGGGGCCGCTCAGGCTGCCGTGGTGGGGTCGGAGATCACCGCCGCCCAGCTCGCGGAGCTGGTCTCGGCCGACCTGAGCGAGCACAGACCGCGTGATTCGGTCTCGGCGCCGGTGCTATTCGGAAACAACAGCTACGCGCTCAGCCCGGCCGCGGTCGGCTCGCTCAGGCAGCTGCTGCCGAAGCTGCGGAAGCCAGGGGTGACCGCGGTGACCAACGGGTACGCGAGTACCCCTGGGACGGCTGAGGCCAACTACTTCCTGTCGTTTGAGCGTGCGACGGCGGTGGCCCGCTGGCTGGAGGCCAACGGGATCCCGGAGTCTGCGCTGGTCATCGTGGGTCACGGGGCCAGCGACGTGATCGGCCCGGGGGCCTCGGCCGCAAACCGGCGGGTGCTGGTGGTGATCGAGGAGGCCTAGGCGGCCGCTTGTGCGGTGGGCCCCCGGGGCCGGTCCCGGGGCCCACCGCTGTTTAGTTGCTTTAGCGGCCGAGGGCTTCGGCCAGACAGGCAGGACCGTCGATCGGCGGCTGCGGAACGGCCTGGCTCCGGACGCCCTGGCCGACGCGATAGTCGTCGCCGGCCGCTTCCCAGTCACGGCGGCACCGATCCCAGGCCGTGGCGGCCAGGGCGGTCCAGTCGTCGTGAGCCGTGTGCGGGGCCAGTCCGGCCGGAGCGCGTTCGGCGCGAAGGGCCGCGTCGGCCCAGCGCAGGGCACGCCGGATCCGGTGTCCTCTAGCGCTGCGGACCGGCCACAGCTTGTCCTGCGTCACCTCGATCCAGCTCTCCGGCAGCTCGTCCAACGGGAACGGGGGCTGCAGTTTGGCCCGGACGCGGTCCGGTGCGGTCTTCGTGAACGCGGCCAGGGCGAGGACACGGCGAACTTCTGGGTCCACCAGCCGAACCAGGCAGCGGCTGAGTGCGCCGCAGTCCGCGTCCGGTGCTAGCACTGCCTCCACCACGACCTGTCCCTCCGTGCCCTCGTGCCGTACCGACAGGTCCGAGTAGGGCGAGAGCCCGGGTCGGAAGAGCCCTTCGGGCACGAGGTCGGGATCGAGCATCCACTGCAGGCCGGCCAGGCGCACACGGTCCTTCTCAAGGCTTTCGACCTCGGCGGCCACGTCGAATTCGGACATTGGCGGTGAAGCGGCGGCCGGTCGCCCGGAACGCTCGCCGATTGCTTCCCGCAGCCGGGCGGCGGCGGCTGGATCGTGCGCCGCGGTGATGGCGGCGACGGCCAGGGCCGCCCGGGTGGCTTGTCCGGGAAGCACTGATGTGTCGATGCTGTCCAGTTGCCTGAGCAGTTCGGCCAGGGCGTGGTGCGCTTCGGCACTGGCCCGCGAAGACAGGCCGGCGCGTCCGGCGAGCTCGGCGGCCTCGGCCGCCCACCAGGGCGAGCCGGGCGGAGCCGGGCTGGTGGCCCGGGCCGCGTCCAGGCGCGCCAGGCTCGACAACGTTCCGGCTAGCCCGGGGTGGGGCGAAAGCACGCGTGCCCTGCCCGCCCCGGTTGCTGTGTCGGACACCACGCTCGGCGCGTCCGCGCCGAACAACCGGGTAAGCATCGCTGCTACCTGCTCACCGACCGCGATGGACCCGTCTGCCCGGGCGGTATCCACGACCACCCGGCATAGACGGCCATCGGCACGGTCGAAGGCCAGGTCCAGACCCGGCACAGGAATCAAAGGGGCTTCTCCTGCCATCCCCGCGGGGAGGCCCTCGAGGATCACCTGGCCGGTCTCGCGCTCAAAACTCGGCGTGAGGTTCATGACTACAACTTCGCACCGTATAGCCGCCTTGGCCAGCACCTTTAGCTGGAACTTGAGTTCGTGTCCAGAGGGGACAGGCGGCGACACACTCGGATTGAACTACGTCAGGTCGGTCACTGCGAGAAGGGAGCCGCGAACCGCGCCCGGTCACGTCGTCGTCGAGAACAGAGCACGGATGGCCTGGTCGAGCGCGGCGTCCCAGTCGGCGTGGTCGACACCCTCCGGGGCGGCCGAGCGAAGCGCCCACGGGAGGAGCATGTGGTGCAGGCTGCCGATGTGACGCTGGAGCTTCTCGGCGGCCTGTCGTTGCGCGGCGCGGGCGTCGTCAGCGGCCTGGGCTGCCCGCCGGGCGGCGGCGCGAGCCCGCGAGTGGCTCAGGAACCGGATCCGGGCCAGGACGGCCGAGCCACACAGGACCAGGCCGGCCGAGATGGCGGTCAGCAGGGCAGACTGCAGGACGGCGACCGCGAGCGAGTCGTTGGATACGGTGATCAGGAACTCGGTGCGGAGTCCCAGGAGTGCGAGATATCCCCCGGTGACGACCGCCACGAGCACACCGCGGCGCCTCGGGCGGCCTCGCGTGAGCTCGAAGCCCAGCATCGCTCCAACGGACGCGACGACCAGGATGAACGTAACGAGCCAGGTCCCGGCCGAGTTGAGGCCGAACGCTTGGGCGGCCCAGTTCAGCGGGACGGCGTCCAGGATGACCAGGGCGACGACAATGGCTAGGCCCAGTCCGAAGCCGAGGACCCGATGGTCGCCGGGATCGAGCTTGACGGCCAGGGTGGACTCCTGCTGTTCGGTGTCGGCCTCGATCACTTCGGCCTGGTTGGTGCGTCCGGCCAGTTCCCGGAGATGGACGCGGGCGCGCAGGGCGTCCCTGATCGCCTTGGCCACCGCCGGGTGGTCCTCCAGCAGGCGCTTGATCGTGGCAGTCGCGTGGGCCCGCAGTACAGCCGCGGCTTGCGCCGCTTGTTCGGTATCGGCTTGCGCCAGCAGGTTCGAGTCGTCGCGTTCCGTTTCTGGCTCGCGCTCCGGCTCGCCATGCTCGATGATGGTTTCAATAGCCATCGCTCCTCCTCAGGTCACGGCCTGAAGGAGATGAGCCGAACGGGCGGCGAACCTGACACAAGCCGCGTATGTCAGGCGGTCAGGTGAGTTCGGGCCCGGCACAGGCCTACCCGGCCTGTGCGAGCGCCGCCGCGACTCGCCGCGCCTCGCGCAGGCCGCTTTCGATCGCGCCGTCAACGAAGCCGCCCCACAGGCTCGCGTTGTCGCTCGAGGCGAAGTGCACCACGCCCGCGGGCCGCTGCAGCCCGGCTAGGTCGCGGGTCAGCTGACCGGGCCGGTGTGTCATCCAGGTGGTCCGCGAGAGCGGGTCCTTCATCCAGTCGTGCGCGGCTACCTCGACGACCTCCAGCCCGGGACGCAGCGCGCCGACCGCGGCCTGCACGCCGGCGACGCTCGTCACGTCGAGCTGCGTGTGGTCGGGGCCGAACCCGACCAGGATCGTCGCGTCGTCGTCGGCGAACTCGGTCTTCAGCACCGAGATCGGATGCCGCTGGCTGGCGTACGCGAAGAACCGCGATACCCGGCCGCGTGCCTTCACCCAGACCTTCACGCCCTGCGACGCGACGGTCTCGGCGTTCGCCCGCTGCCATGCCTCCGGCAGCCCGGGCTCCCACTCGATGCCCGCGATCGCGTTGACCGGCAGCGTCGAGATCACCCGCCGGGCGCGCACCTCGGTGCCGCCGGCACAGGTCACGACGGCGCCGTCCGCCGTCTGCGCGACCCTCGTCACGGCGACGCCCAGCCGGATCTCGCCCGCGATGTCCGCCGCGATCGCCTGGGTGAACCCGCTCATGCCGCCGACGATCCGGTAGGTGGCCGATGCCTCGTGCATTAGCTGCCAGTGCCCGCCCGCCGCGGCCACCCAGCGCATCGCGCTGGACAGGCCGACCTGGTCGAGCCGGGCGTTCACGTGCCCGGCCCACACCGCCTCGTTCGCGCTGCGCGCCTCGTCGTCGAGCCCGAGCGCGTCAATCCGGTCCTGGATGCTGAGCGCGTCCAGTCCGCCGATCTCCCCGGCGGCCGGGTCGACGCCACGCGGGATGGCGGCGCGGACGTCATCCACGATCGCCTGCTGCCCGTCCGCGATGAGCGCCATGAACTCGTCCAGCGTGCCCGTGCGCCGGGCGCCGCCCGCGCCGAGCCAGTACGCCTCCTCGACCGCGGGGCTGCGCGTGATCTCCCGCCCGTACCGGGTCATCTCGGCCCACGTGTGCGGCTGCACCCAGTGCACCCAGGTGCCGCCGAGCTCCAGGTCGTGGCCGAGCCTGCGGTCGGTCCAGGTACGCCCGCCGATACGGTCGCGGGCCTCCAGCACGAGCACGCCGAACCCCGCGCGGCCCAGCTCGCGCGCGGCAACGAGCCCCGCGAACCCGGCGCCGATGACGACGACGTCGGCGTCGCCGCGCGCCTGGCCCCTACGCGGGCGGCTGGCCTGGGTCGTGAGTGTGGGCATGAGGCTAACCTCCGTAAACACCGTTGCGTCCACTCATGCTGCATGCCGGATAGTCTCGGCGGCACCCGGATGGGTCAATACGGACACGGCTATGCTCCGGCCCGCTGTCACGGTAATGTTCCGCCAGGACGTCTTCTGGGGCCTGGATTCGGTCGACGCCAGGTACACCAGAACGGCCGCCATTAACACGAAACGGCCGGTGGCAGCGGCCACCAGGGAACCTGAATGGTCACTGAGCTAGGATTCAAGAACGCTTACGTATCGCAACGGGCAATCTACGATGAGCGATACCAGGCCGGGCATTATGACCGCCGCTCGTATGTGCATGTGCTGGCCGCCGAACGGGAAGCGCTGCGCCGGGCCGTGAGCCGAGCCGTCGTCTCCAACCCACAGGCGCGGACCATTAGCTTGTTCGACTTCGGGTACGGTACCGGACGCGTAGTCAATGAATTCATTGGCTCGTACGTCAAACAGCCCGCCGCCCCCGGCCGGGATTTGCAGGTCGTGGCCTACGATGTCTCATCCGCGGGCCTGATGAAGGCCTATGGGACCTTGTGTTCGAATGGCTTCGAGCCGGATGGGCCGGTGGAGTGGAAGCCGGACGACACGGTCGGCTACATCGCTGGCCGGGTGCGCAGAACGACGGCCCGCGTGACGATAACGGTGGTGTTCGTCCATGGCCATGAAGGCCAGCCGCCCAAGGTCATGCGCCGGCTGGCCCGCAAGGCCAATGGCGGCCAGAGGTACCTGGTCACCACGTCCTGGTACAGCGGTATCGGTCATGTCCCAGGTCACCGGCTCCGCGGCGAGTACTTCCGTCAGCTGGGCAAGCTGACTAGCCGACGCGGGGAAATGGTCATGTCCGTCTCCGCCACTGGGGACCTGGTCGAGCTGCAGCCCGAATTTTCTGAGCGGCTGAAGAATGGCAATACCGATGGCTTCCCTATCGAAGCGCCTGGCGATCTCGTGTATGAGACCGAGCTCGGCCAGTCTAACTTCTACCATGTGTTCAGCACTGATCTAAATGACCACATGAAGGCCATAACCGGCTGGCGTCAGCACTGGTGGGTGGAGGGAATTCGTTATCCGGACGAAGAATTCACCCGCCGAAACGACGAACGAACCAACTACCAGCGCGTCCTCAACGCTAACTACGACAAGCGGCACCGCACCTGGGCCGCGGAGGACTACCGGGTATTCCACACCGTCGCTGCGTTCCGCAGTGCGCGGCTTCCCCAGCCGCAGAAGCCGTCGGCGCAGAAGCCAACGGCGCTGCGGTAGCTCAGCCGGGCGGGCGTTCCTTCCGCCTGCGCCGGACCTGGATGGTGACCAGCGTGGCCAGGCAGGCCCCTGCCAGCAGGCAGTACGGAACCAGGTCCGACGTCGCCTGGGCCACTGCCCCGCTTCCCGCGGCCGCGATGGCCTGGCCGCTGGCCCAGGCCAGATTGCCAAGGCCGAACGCCAGTCCCTGGTCGAGCCCGCGCCGGTGCGCACCCTTGCTCAGCAGGGCCATGGACGGCGTGAACATGGCGCCGAAGGCCGGCATGCCGAGGACGAGGACCGGGATGAGTACCCACTCCGAACCCACCATGGGGGCCAGCAAGCTCAACGCGATGGCGGCGATCAGCGAGATCGTGATGGGAGGGATGGTGCCGCGGCGATCCGCCTGCCGGCCGGCCACGGGGGACAGGATGCCTTCGATGGCGGCTGCGGCCAAGAACGTGCCCGCGATCACCAGGGCGGTGGCCCCCAGCGCGGCCAGGCGCAGCGGGGCCAGGACATTCAGCACGCCGAAGGCCATCCCGGCTAGCAACGTCAGCCACAAGCCGGTGCTGATCCGCCGGTCGCTCGCCGCATCTAGCGCCTCCCGCAGCCCCTGCGGCCTGGCCTCGTGCGGCGCTGGGACCATGAAGGTCACCACCATCAGTACCGTTCCGGCCACCGCGGCCATGGCGAAGACGGGCGCGGTGCCCACCTCGTAGGCCGCGCCTCCGATCACCGGACCGAGCAGCGACCCGGCTACGGCGGCGCCCAGCGCCGTGCCGAGCATTTCCCCTCGCCGCTCCTCCGGCGCCACCGTGGCCAGCCAGGCCAGGCCGGCCGCCCAGCTGCACGCCCCGCCTACGCCCTGGACGAACCGGGCCGCATCGAGGGTCGCGGGTACGGACGCAAAGCCGAAGACCAGTGTCGACACGCTCATCAGGCCCAGCCCGAGCAGCACGACCTTCCGGCAGCCCAGGCGAGCCGTGAGCAATCCGCCGGGCAGCGCCCCGACCAGGGTGCCGAGAGCGTAGCCGGCCACCAGCGCGCCCGCGCCTGACTTCGACAGGTGCGCGATGTGTGAGTAATGGGGCAGTAGCGGGGTCAGCGCCGCGAAAAAGATCGTATCGACCAATACAAGCGCACAAACATATAGAAGAAGTGCATATACTGAACGTTCCAGCCGGGTGCTTACTGCTGCCTTCACCGGCCGCGACCGCCGATGGTCGGCGGCTCGGCCTCCTGTATATCGGCGCTGGCCAATGTCCAGAAAAGGCCCTTGTTGCCCACTTGCGGGCCGCGTTGGGCCTCCTCAACCGAAATATGCAGCACTACAGCAGTCTGGACATTTGTATGCCGGTACTCAAGTGGTGGCGGCAAGTCCAGCCGCGCGCCAGCCTCCGGCTAGGCCAGCTCAGCCAGCTGCCTCCGATGCCGGGCCGGTCTCATGCTGACCGTACGCACGTCGTGGTTTGCGGAACCCTCGCCAGGTCGTAGCGGCACGCGCGCCCTGCCGGACTCCAAGTGAGCCCCGATGCAGCGGCAAGCCACCCGCACCGCATTCTGGTAGATCCGGCGCCGCAGAGCCATCCTTGATCTCGGCACGGTCGAGCAACTCGTACAGGTCGCTCAGCTCGTACGGCACCGTCGGCTCGTACGGCACCGTCGGCGGTCCCCCGGAAACAACCTCCGGCCGCGGGCGGGCAGTGTCAACGGCATGGCCGTAAACCGACGGCGCGAGACCCAGTTCCTTCAGTGCCAGCCTCAGCGTATACATCTGGCGTATCGAGGCCACCCGCTGCTGCCAGTCCTCGAGATCTCGTCGCCACCCCCGGACATAGCGCTCGAGAACACGGGGTTCAATCGTAACCGAGCATTCCAGCGCAGCCTTTACTGAGAGCAGCAGCTGGTCTCTTATCTCCCATTTGGCCGTGTCGGCGCGACGGAGAATCGCTCTTAGAAAGGTTTCCCTGGCGCGAAGGAAATCGCTCCAGTACTCCTGGGTGGCCTGCTCCAGGCCCAGGCCACGATCGAGCAGTGCGTACAGGCCTTCCGCCAGGACGTCGCCGAATTCTTGCCAGGCCGCGCGCTGCGGGTCGGCGAATGGATCGTACACAAGTTGCGTGATCTTGCGCGTTGAGCTGCCGAGCCGCCCACGGGCAGCGTCGTCATAGAAAAATAGCCAATCCTCGTTATATATGTTGGCAAAAAATCCGACGTTATGCTGCATATCTACGGCCAGGGCCGACCCGCTGAGAAATACATCCTGCGCCCCTCTGGTTGCCCGGTGGGCATGGCAGGCGGCCGAATTGTCCGGAAACCGCGTAACTGGCATGCCTGCGGTCCGGTAGCGTGCTAGCATGGACACAGTACTCTGCAAGTCAGGATGGCCGATATCCCTGATATCGTCGTCCAGGAAGAATATGCGTTCCCACCCCACCATGAGAGCGAGGAGAAGTCCCAGGTTTCGCTTGGTGCTGAGATTTGTCGTGTAATACGAGCAGGCCGCAGGAAGTTTGCTTTTAACAGACCCTAGGGCGCGGAACTCAAGCAACCTATGACCGTAGTTGTCTGGCAGGTCGACCACGACGGCGCGGTCGAATGACCGGTCTTCGAGCAGCCGCTGCACCTCGTCCGGCGCCGCCTGATGGCTACACAGGATGATTAGCGCGCAGCGCGCGGCCCGAGCCAGCGTAATAGCCGAATCCAGGTTCCGGGCCTGCCGTGACGCGGGGACGACGATGGCGTCAAGGGTCAGCCTATTGTCGATCTTCCGCTGTTCTGTCCGGCTGACGAGCTTACGATGCGTGGTGAGCTGGCGAACTGGCTGCGCTGCCTTACCGTCAGTGGTCGTCATGACGTCGTGTCCTGCGGCCACTCGTACAGGACGACCCCGCCACGGCTGAACTCAGGAGTCATCCCCTTGTTCTTTATCACCTGCACTGACATGAGTATGGCGAAAGAATCGGCCGGCCCGAAGTGTGCGGCAATATAACGCTCGTTAGCATCCCGGAGTTCCGCGTCGGTCAGGCTGCGCGCGGCGCCATATACCCCTCTGCTGTGAATACCGTTACATATCGTCAGGGTTCGGCTGGAGTTGAGCGGATTCGGCACCCGGGCGAGCAGGCCAACATCTTCCGCGAGCATCGTGCGCCCCTCGTCCTCCCATTTCGGCCAGAACTCTATTTCCTGACCGTCCGAGTCTACGATGAATATCTCCCCGGTGAGGAGATCTGGATGCGCAAACTGCCGTATTGGCAGGCGGGCCATCTCCGATAGTCTCCCGGTTATCTCATTCCAGACGACGCCGCCTACGAGGACGACGTGTTGCTTCAGATCATCGTCTTCGATCGCGTCAGGGATCTTGAAGCGCACGTCCACCAGCGGGTTTTCTGCCCGTATATGTCCGAATAGCTCGGCCAGTGCATCTACGTCGGCATACCGCTGCAGTTCCGTATAGTTTGGATTGGACGGCTCTGCTTGCGGTCCCTTCTCCTTGTCGGGCAGCTCCGCGCAGATAACGGTAACACGACCGACGTCGTTGAAAAGCCAGGATCTGTTGGAGGCCATCTCTTCTTCGGTCGAATCCCCGGTGACTGAGCTCCTGAGCCCGAGCAGCTCCGTCTCGAGTGCGCGGTACACGGCCAGTTCTTCAGGCGTGAACGTTTCGGTGGGCAGCAGCGCGGGCGCCGGCTGCTCGACTGACCGTTGTGTAGCGAAGAAACGTGCGTAGGTGCGCAGCCGGTGAGCCGGGGGCAGCTTCGGGGCACTGATGCTCTCCCAAGAGGACACCGTGGCGGGCGCCAGCTTCTCTTCGGCGCTGAAGGCAGCGGCCAGCATTCCCTGCGTCAGGCGCGCGTCAACCCACTGCAAGCGCAGCTGGCGCAGTCGCTGAGCGAGCTGCAGGGCGGCGGGAGGTATAGGTTGCATCGGTCACCTCCCCGGGAAGCACAGCCAGCTCCGTCGTTGGATGTGCCTTGGCCAGCGAGCAGTGATCGCCAACGGATCTCCTAAATATAGAGCATCTCGATTGCATAGGCCAGGGATTTAGGATCATCTCCCTTACTCTACGCAACTTCGGTAGAGTTTGGTAGAGTCAGGAAGATTTAGCTAAGTCTAGGCGATCTTCATCGATGCCTGTACGGAGACAGTCTCTAGCGGTAAACTCTCCAAAGATACTACCGTCAGGCGGTGGAGACTTGGCCGACACGGAAGCCTCCGGCGGATCGCCGGATCTCCTGCACCAGCTGCAGGAGATCCGGCAAGATCCCAAGGTCATAAGGCTCGCCCTCAAGTGGGCGGGCAACCGTGAGTTGGCCGAGGATGCTCTGCAGACGGCCTACTACCGCGTCGCCTCGGTGCAGCACCCTGGGAGCATCGTCAACCTACGCGCGTACTTCCTCCGGGCGCTGAAGAACGAGATCACCGGCCTGTACGCCCTGCCGCGGCCGGTGCTGGTGGATAACGTCGAAACCCTCAACCCACCCCAGCCTGGCACCGCACTCAATGGTCCGGCCGCAGAGCCAGCGGTCGACGACCAGGCCTGTACCACGCTGCAGACTCAGATCTGGCTCAAGCGCCACGCCAGGCAGCGCGATCGGCTCGTCGCCGCGGTCCCGGCCCGCTCGACCGATCCCGCCCGATACCACGAGGTTGTCTACGCCGCCGCAAAGCAAGTGCTGCTCGGCCATCTCAGCCTTGAACCCAATGACGCCGCCTTCCCCAACGTCCTCCGAGCTGTCTACCCCGGGTACTTCGACGAGCCAGGAGCCGCGTCCAACACGTTGCACCAGCGCCTCAGCCGGGCCCGCGACGACATCAAGGCCCTCCTGCAAGCCTTCATCACGCGCGACGAACTTTTCTGACTGAACCATCACCCGCCTGCCTCGCCATGAACGAAGTCCCTCATGGTTCTGCCCTCCTTTGCCGTCGCTGAAGAAAAGCCCCGCGCGTGCTCCTGTCATGGGCCTGTGTCAGGAAGTGAGAATCCGCCCCTCACTAAAGGCAGGAACAGAGAGCGAGAAGGGACACCATCATGTCGCCCGATCACCGGCCCACACCGGCCACGATCATCGGCGAGCTGCTGACCAGCCACCCGGAGGCGGCGAGCCTGCTGGCCGAGGCCAGCCATTGGCGGGCGCTGGCCATGTGCTCCGCTGTCTCCACCCGCGTGAAGTTCACCGCGGCCCAGGCCGCCCGGCTCGCCTACGAGGAGCTGCGGCACCGCCTGGAGCCGCGCCGCCGCCATCCAGTCCATTTCGGCCTTGGGCTACTGCTGCTCCTGGTCGTGGCCGCCGGGCTGACCATGCTGGTCCTCATCGAGCTCAGCGACTGGCTCGGCGGCTCCAGATCGGCGCTGCCCGCACTGGCCGCCACCGCGGTCTGGCTCACCGTCGCCTGGTTGGCCGCCCTCGCCGTCCTCCGGCGGCGCTGGGCCCTGGTCACCGCCGTCATCGGCACCGCCATCCTGCTCGAACTTCTGCTGGTCGCCCTGCACGGCCTCAGCCCGGGCGGGACCCCAGCCGGCGCACAGGACCATGACAGCACGGTCTTCGGCATCCTGACCGGCGCCTTCATCCTGGTCCTGACCGCCGGGGCGGCCGTGCTCATGGCCCACATGGAATCACCCAGCCTGCTGGCAGCCCGGCAGCGCTGGCACCGGGCCCGCGCCGCATACGAGGAGGAGGCCGCCACGCACCAGGCCGACGCCGAGACCGCCGCCGTTGCCGTGCAGGCCTGGCTCGGCCTGGTCCGGGCCCGGGTCACCGAGATCGCCGCGGACGACGAACGCCTCCTGTGCGACGCCGTAGCCCTGGCCGCGGTCCTGGTCGAGCGCAGCCGCCCCGAGCTCCCGCCGTCCTGGTAACATCCGCCGCTCGGGCCCGAGGTCGGCGTAGAAGCGCGCCAGGTCGCTGGTCATCACCGGGATGACCTTCTCGTCGACGAATGTCATGTGGCCGGATTCATACCAGCTGAACTGGACGTTGCGGCGCAGCCGCTCGCTCAGGTACAGGTGCGAGATGTCGAACTCCGCGCCGGCGAACGGCGTCGCGAGGTCATACACGCCGCCCATGATGTAGACACGCAGCGCAGGGTTGCGGCGCATCGCGGCGGACAGATCCAGCGCCACGTTCGGCACCTGGAGCGGCGCGTCGATGCCGGGCGCCTTGTGTCGCCAGTCCCACGCTGCGGCGATCGTCACGTTGTTCAGCGGCCGGTAGTGCAGATGGGAGCGGTAGCCGAGGTCGGCCGCCAGGTGCTGGTGGAAGCCGGACAGGTGCGCGCTGTTGACTCCGGCGGTGGCGGCGTCGTCGGTCGCCGGGTCGAACGCCCCGGTCCCGATCACGTACTGATGATCAGCGCAGAACCTGGTATCAAAACGGCCTATCTGCTTCCCTTCCTGACCCAGCAGCTCCCGGCGGAAGTTCTCCATCTCGATCCGTAGCTTCTTGCGGCGCAGCATCACGACGTCCAGGGCGGTGAAGTCCGCTAGGCGGGCGGCGACCGCGTGCTCGGTCGCGGCCGGCAGCAGGTCGCCCTGCTGCAGCGCGGCGGCGTAGTCGCCGTGCGCGAACTCGCGGGCGCCGTCGAGGAACCCGGTTAGCGGCTGGTCGGCGGGCCTGGCCTTGCCGTGATACCAGGCGGCCGCGGCGTAGCTCGGCAGCAGGTTGATGTACCCCTGGTCCAGCCCGGGCTGGGTGGTCGCCCAGTTCAGCAGCGCGGACAGCATGATCACACCGTTGAAGTCGGCGCCCAGGTTCTGCAGCCGGTACACCAGCGCGGCCGCCCGCGAAGTGCCATAGGACTCGCCGAAGAGGTACCGCGGCGCCTGCCACGACCCGGTCATCGTCAGGTAGCGCAGGATGGCCCGCGCGAACACCTCCACGTCCTGGTCCACGCCCCACACCTCGTCCGGGCGGCCGTCGCCGACCAGCCGGGAGAAGCCGGTGCCGACCGCGTCGAGGAACACCAGGTCGCTGACCGCCAGCAGCGTGTGCGGGTTGTCGCCGAAGGCGTACGGCGCCGGAGGAGTGGCGTGCGGGCTCAGCGTCGGGGCGCGCCGCGGCCCGAACCCGCCGACGTTCAGCCACAAGCTCGCCGAGCCGGGCCCGCCGTTGAAGGCGAACGTGACCGGCCGCGTCGCGCCGGACTCCGCCTGGTAGGCGAGATAGAACACGTCCGCCAGCGGGCTGCCGTCGTCCCTGCCGACCCGCACGGTGCCGGCCCGGGCCTGGTACTCCAGCCGGCCGCCGGGCAGGTCGATGGCGTGCCGCGTGGTCACGCACGGCTCGGTCATGGCCTCGCCCGCCGGGGAGGCGGTCACGCGTGCCTCCGCTCGGTCGGCAGGTGTGCCCCGGGCGGGATCGGCGCGGGGCGGGGGATGCCCTCGTGGATCAGATGCCACGGGGAGGGGAACTCGCCGACCGGCACCTCCACCAGCACGGGCTCGCTGGCCGTCACCGCGTCGCGCAGCACGCCGGCCAGCGAGTCGGGGTCCCGGGCGCAGGCGAACCCGATGCCGAACGCGCCGGCCAGCTGCTGGTAATCGGGGTTGGTCAGATCGCTGGCGAAGTAGCGTCCCCCGTAGCGGTTCTTCTGGATCCGCCGCACGTTGCCGAAGTAGCCGTCGTTGAAGACGACGGTCACCATGCCGAGCCCGTAGCGCCGGAGGGTGGACAGCTCCTGCATGGTCCAGGAGAAGCCGCCGTCGCCGGTGACCGAGATGACCGCGCGGGACGGGTCGGCGGCCTTGGCGCCGAGCGCGGTGGCGAAGCCGTAGCCGAGCGTCCCCTGGTAGCCGGGGCCGATATAGCCGCGCGGGTGGTACACCGGGAAGCACACGCTGGCCGCGTAACCCACCTGGGTGAACTCGCTGACGAACACGCCGTCGTCCGGCAGCACGGACCGGATCGCGGCCAGGTACCCGCGCTGCGGGGCGATGTCGGCGAGGCAGTCCTCCAGCCACTTGCGGACCTGCTCGAACTCGTCCTCGCGTGACCCCCGGTGCGAGCTGCCGACCGCGGCGGCCAGCGCCCGCAGGCCGAGGCCGGCGTCGGCGTGGATGGCCAGCTCGGCGACCCGCGGCTCGCCTAGGTCGGCGGGGTCCGCGTTGAGCAGGACCAGCGCCGCCCGGCCGACGTCGATCTGCCGGCCGAAGGTCGTCATGAACCGGGTGCCAACCCCGAGCACCAGGTCGGCGTCCGTGCGGAAGGCGCGCAGCGCGAGGCCGTCGAAGGCGAGCCGGTGCCGCGCGTCGATGGCGCCGCGGGCGTTCTCGCTGACCAGCACCGGCGCCTCGAGCACCTCGGCGAGCTCGGTCAGCGCGGCCGATGCGCCGGCCGCGAGCACGCCGCCGCCCACGTAGATGAGCGGGCGTTTCGCAGCCAGCAGCAGGCGCGCGGCCCGCTCGACGTCCGCATCAGACGGCGGGACCGGGGACGGCTCCGCGTACTCCCCGGTTCCTGCACCTGTGCTCGCCGCCAGAACGTCCGGTGGCAGTTCGAGCGCCACCGGCCGCGGGCGCCCGCCGCGCAGCTCGGTGAACGCGCGGGTGACCAGGGCGGGGATGTCGTCCGCCCGGCGCACCGTGCCGGTCCATTTGGTCAGCCGGGACAGGATTCCGGCCTGATCGGGAATCTCGTGCAGCGCGCCATACCCTTTGCCGATCAGCCGGGAGTCGATCTGCCCGGCGAGCAGCAGCACACGTGAGTTCGCCGAGTACGCGGTCGCCAGCCCTGCCAGCGCGTTCAGCACGCCAGGGCCGGGCACCACCATCGCCACCCCGGGCGTTCCGGTGCTGCGCGCGTAGCCGTCGGCCATGTACGTCGTCGCCTGCTCGTTGCGCGCGCAGAAGAAGCTGATCCGGTCGGCGGCCTGGTACAGCGCGTCGGCGGCAGTGTCCAGCTGAACGCCCGGGATCCCGAAGATGGTCCGGACACCCTGGTGGGCAAGTGCGTCTACGAGCAGTTGCCCGCCAGTCCGTCGCGTCATAAATTAAATATAATGGTTATTGTTAATTGTCAGCAATGGCGAGATGCGCGTCCCGTGGCCAGGGCTCCCTTGGATGAGGCGTGCACCAGGCGGAGGAGGCCAGCTCATGATTGGCTCGGCGCGTCACGGGCACGGCAGGCGCCGGGCCGGCCAATCCGCCGCCGACGAGATCGTGCTGGAGATCGAGGCACGGATCAGGCGGGAACAACTGCCAGCCGGCTACCGCATCGGGACCAAGCAGGAACTGTGCGAGGAGTTCGGCGTGGCGCCGGCGACGCTCAGCGAGGCGCTGCGGGTACTGCGCGCCCGCGGCATCATCGACGTGCGGCCGGGCCCCGGCGGCGGGACGTTCGTGGCGAACGCGTCTCCGCTGATCCGGCTGGCCCAGACGGTGCTGGCGCTGCGCGACGACGGCGCGACCGTCAACGACGTGGTCGGCGTGCTCGACGCGCTGGACGAGGCGGTTATCCGCGACGCGGCGCTGCACCGCACCGCCCGCGACCTCAAGGACCTGGACGCGCTGATGGCCAAGCTGGCGGCAGCGTGGCACGACCCGGCCGAGGGCAGCTACTGCAACTGGCAACTGCACCGCAGGATCGCCGAGATCACGCCGAACGCCGTGCTGCGCGCCTTCTACCAAAACATGGTCGACTACATTGAGGGCGAGGCGTTCCAGGCTCCGCTCTCGCTGCCGGGCTTCCAGTTCGACAGCGAGGAACGGCTGCAGGTCCACTACGACATCATGGCGGTCATCAGGTCGCGAGACGCGGAGGCGGCCCGCGAGGCCGCTATCCGGCATCGCACTAGCTGACCGGCCGGTGTGCGAGCGCGCGGCACCGTCGCCCGCTCTCACCTGTCAGGGGTGAACCGCGGCGCCGGGTGCTTCGGCTTCAATTGCCGCATGGTGGTGATTTTCGGTTTCGGGCCAGGCAGTCCGGAAGATCAGGGCGAGGTCGCGCCGTGCGTGTGCCCGAACTGTCATAACCAGGTATTCCTCCACTACGTTCGGTCGAAGAAGTCGGTGCGCCTGTACTTCGTGCCCGTCGTGCCGTACGGGACGGACAACTACCTGGTCTGTCCCGTGTGCAGCCGGGGCCTTCAGGTCAGCGACACCCAGCTGCGCCACGTACGTTCGATGTCCGGCGCGACTGCGTCGTTCCGCGCGGGCCGGCTCTCCCAGGCCCGGTACATGGCGCAGGCCGAGCGGTTCTGGCGTCAGCTCGGGGTGAACCCCGCGGGCCAGCAGTTCTCGACTCCGGCCAGCCCCGGTGCTCCCGTGCCTGTCCAGCCAGCCACGTCCCTCAGATCAGCCGCCCCTGTCCCGCCCCCGCCCCCGGCCGCGGATGACCGGACATCGTGGATATCGCAATTGCACCAGCTCGCGCAGCTGCACAACCAGGGCGTGCTTTCCGACGCTGCCTACGCGGCCGCCAAGCGGCGCATCCTGGAACAGGACAAGCAACCGCAGCCGCCGGGGCCGGCATCATCGCCGACCCGGCCAGCTGACGCCTGATGAGCTGAGCAAGGTAAGGCACCCTCTGCACGGGCCAATGATCTTCAGATCGCGAAGCGGCCCGGCCGCTATTCGCGCGGCGACGCGATCGTAGAGCCGGCATCGCGCTCGTCCGCCCGGGGCAGTCCGGCCGTCTCCGCATGTCTCGCGGTGATCTCTCCATACGAGACTGGCTGTCCCCCGAGCATCACATAGAGGACTGCCTGCGCCGCCCTCCGGGGTCCTTCGCCGGCCCAGATAGCCGGAATCACGACAGGCAGAACCGAGATCAGGAATAGCCCGGCCAGCACGATGCTGGTGATGGTGAACGGCGCCACGCTATCCCTGGCGTACGCCACGACGCAGGCAGCCGCGAAGCCCAGGAAAGCAACGATCGCCAGGAACTTCAGCAGCGGAGGGTACGTTCCGCCTCCCGACCGCACCACCAGGGGTCTGCCACCCCTGCGCCGCGCGGCCGGCCTGGTCGTTTCCTGCCCTGCCTGGTCCGGCTTCTCGCGCCGACCGGCCTGCTCGCCGAAGACCAGCCGCAGATCGTCGTGCAGACCCCTCATCGCGGTCCGGTACAGGACGACGACCGCGAGTGTCATGGCACCGTCGATAGCACCGACGGCCACGAGCACCGGCATGGCAACGCGCGCGGGTACATACGACAAGCGGAACAGCAGGCCCAGACCTGCCAGCACGCTGACGAGAACCACCGCGCCGAGCGCTATTCGCGCATTCGATACCCGTTTCTGCGCGAGGCGCTCCACCGCATCCAGCTTCATGCCGGCCAGCCTGAGCCGCTCAGTCTGCGACACCGGCTCCACCTGCGGCCGGGCCTCGTCCGGCGGCTCCTCTTCACCCATCCAGCCACGCAGCCGCTGGAGCCCGCTCTCGGCGTCGTATGGGGCTTCCCCGGGTCCGAGGTGATCATCTAGCTGGCGGTAAACGGCAGACGGCGGAACCTGCTCTCGCTCCGTACCCGCATCATCCTGCTGACTCATGGTGCCTCCTCCCCGCCTGCAGCGTCCCCGCCCGGGTCATCGGTGATGCCCAGCTCGGGCAGGGCCTTCTTCAAATCAGCGCACGAATCGGATACGTGCTTTTGCCGCCGTGCCCGGCCTAGTCCCCAGATGCTCGGCGATCATCCGGTTCGTCCATCCTTCATGAAACCTCAGACAAGCGACTCTACGTCGCATCCCCGGCATTTCGCCGATCACCGTCAGGCAGCGTTCCGCCTGCACCCGTGTCAGGACGGCGTGGCCCGGGGGCCGGCGACGTAGACGGCGACGATGCAGGTGGCGTGCCGGTCCAGGCTGCCGCGTGCCCGTAACGGCGGAGTCGGGTATGGAACCCTCCGAAACCCAGCCCGCATCGTGGCGGGAGCCATCGATCAAGACCCGGACGTGGAGGCCGCCAGCTGGCGGCGTCCAGGTGCACGCTTGAAACTGGAGGGGAGCGATGGCAGGCAGCCGCATCGAAGGCGCGGGACTGCGCGGCGTCATGCGGCTGACCTGGGTCGAGGATCACCTGGCGCACGTCCTGGACCACTGCGAGACCGACGAGCCCTCCGGCGCGTGGACCGGCCTGGCCTGCCAAGATCACGGCCTGGCGCTGGGCGGCGACGTGGATAACACGACGCTGCGGCGGCTGTCCGCCCACGGCGAGATCGCCGACCTCATCTGGGAACCACGTGGAGAACTGGCCGCCGAACACGGTCAGCTGCTTCAGGCCGCGATCCAGGCTGCGCAGGACGGGAAGCCGCAGATAGGGGAGCAACTGTGGCAGCAGGTCCGGGCGATCTGGTCGGTGGCCTGGTCAGCAAACTATGCGGCGCTCAAGTTCCTGCAGGACGCGGGCCTCAGCCGGTTCTCGCCGGTCAAGCCCCAGCGCTGGGTGGCCGCCTCCTTCGAGCACCACCACGGCCCGCATGGCCTTCCGCATCCCCACGTACACAACATCGTTATCACCGCCCTGACGACCGGGCCAGTTGAAGGCGACCCGGCTATGTGGCCGACGTAGCGGCAGGCCAGCCACCCGGCGCCCTGCCCGTCGACCGCCTCGGTGTGCAGCCGGACCGGGATGTTGGGGGCGGCACCGGCACCCACAAGGCCTGAGCCGCCACGCCCACGGGTTGTGCGGGAACCGGTGGCGGAGCCCTGGGGCCTGATCGAGATGTGGGGCTGGGCCAATAGCCTTCTTCGTATGCCTAGGTATCCGGATATCGAGCCGTATGAGAGCGGTCTGCTGGACACGGGTGACGGGAACCTCGTGTACTGGGAGACCTGCGGGAACCCTGATGGCGTGCCAGCGCTGATCGTGCACGGCGGACCGGGGTCGGGGTGCACGGCGGGACACCGGAGGTCCTTCGACCCGGAGAAGTTCCGGATCATCATCTTCGACCAGCGCAACTGCGGCCGCAGCCTGCCGCACGCCAGCGACCCCGCGGCTGACATGAGCCTGAACACGACCGGGCACCTGCTCAGGGACATGGAGCAGCTGCGCGAGCACCTTGACGTGGAGAAGTGGCTGCTGCGCGGCGGGTCGTGGGGGGTGACGCTGTCGCTGGCGTACGCGGAGCGGCATCCGGAACGGGTCAGCGGGATGCTCATGCTGAGCGTGACCTCGACCAGGCGACTGGAGCTCGACTGGCTGTACCGGGGCGCCGGCCGGTTCTTCCCCGAGGCCTGGACCCGGTTCCGCGACTTCGCGGGCCTGACCGACTCGTACCGGCTGCCGACCGACAGCACGCCGCCGATCCCGGGCCTGCTCCAGGCGTACTCCCAGATGATGGAGGACCCCGACATCGGCGTCCGGTGGCGGGCCGCGACCGAGTGGACAGCCTGGGAGGACGCGGTCATCTCGCAGGAAAGCAACGGGACCCCCGGCGCGTACGGCGACCGGCCCGACGACGCGAAGCTAGCGTTCGCCCGCATCTGCTCGCACTACTTCGCGCACGACGGCTTCCTCGAAGACGGCGTGCTGATCCGCGAGGCCGGCAAGCTGGCCGGAATCCCCGGCGTCTTGATCCACGGCCGCAACGACCTCGGCGGCGGCGCCTGCACCCCGTGGGAGCTCACCCGCGCCTGGCCCGGCGCCGAGCTCATCATCATCGAAGACTCCGGCCACACCGGCAGCGCCACCATGACCGACCAGATGCATGCCGCTGCCGATCGCCTCTACGAGCAGATAACGAACCCTGCCTAGCCGCGCAGCGCGCGGCCGGGCAAGCGGTTCCCTCCTTGCACCCTGGGCCGCGGGCACCATATCGAGGCTGCCGGGATACAGATCTGGAACTTCCGTGCACGGGTACTACGTTCTGCAGCCCGAGCGCCAGCTGTACATTTTCGGCGATCGGGGGCCCTCGATACCAATGACGATACTGAGTTGCAGATCGTCACGGCCTCCGGTCTGCCCTTAAGGTTGCGAGTGAGCATGCCGGTCAGCGCATAAAAATGCATGCAACCAACGCATTACTTTCGGCACGCGGATCCGGACGTCGGGCCATGTCCGTAGCCAGACCCAGATCGCCCCGTTCGGTGCGGCACCTTGCGGTCACCGCGCCAACCAGGTTTCCGACCATAAAACGGCTCTGCATGCCTACCTGGCTTGGGTCGGTCACGTTGCCTGACCGGCCAGGATAGGGGTTGGGTCGTTGGCCGGCGTGCTGGGCACGAATCGCCTGGGCTCTGATGATGACGTTAGTCCAGGTAGTCGCGCAGGATGTCGGACCGGGACGTGTGCCGGAGCTTGGACATGGTCTTGAACTCGATCTGCCGGATGCGCTCGCGGGTGACTCCGTAGACCTTGCCGATCTCGTCCAGCGTCTTGGGCTGCCCGTCGGTCAGCCCGAACCGCATCGAGACCACGCCGGCCTCGCGCTCCGACAGCGTATCGAGCACCGAGTGCAGCTGCTCCTGCAGCAGCGTGAAGCTGA
>WNGR01000927.1_pt1 | contig 32873 bp, 27 predicted proteins | sample 5407581 | NCBI WGS metagenome assembly WNGR01 (sample SAMN13153383, study PRJNA577476) | soil metagenome | isolation source: 80 cm soil or saprolite under Garry oak tree replicate 2 | place: USA:California | collected 2016-06-15
ACCAAGGCGGCACAGGGCGCCACGGTCGCCTACCTCGCCGCCGCGCTCCTGGCGCTGCTGTCCATCGCCGGGTTCGTCCATGCGCTGGTCACTCCGAGGACGAGGGCCTTCGCGGTCCCCGAAGCGGTATCGGCAGCGGCGTAGGCTCGCACTCATGCGCTACCAGTCGACGAATCCCGCTCGTACCAACGAGGTTGTCGCCGAGGTCGAGCTCGGCGACGCCGACACGTTCGTCGCGGCTTGCCGGGCGGCCCGCGCGGCGCAGCCCGGCTGGGCCGACGTGCCGGCGCCGGTGCGCGGCCGGGCGATCGGCCACGCCGGGCGGATCGTCGAGGCCAACGCCCCGGCCCTCGCCGCCCTGGTGACCGCCGAGGTCGGTAAGCCGTACACCGAGGCGCTCGGCGAGGTACGCGAGATCATCGACACCTGCGACTTCTTCCTCGGCGAGGGCCGGCGCCTCTACGGCGAGACGGTACCGAGTGAGATGCCGGACAAGCAGCTGTTCACCTTCCGCAACCCGGTCGGGGTGGTCGCCGTCGTCACCGCCGGGAACTTCCCGGTCGCGGTGCCGTCGTGGTACCTCGTGCCGGCGCTGCTGACCGGCAACACGGTGGTGTGGAAGCCGGCCGAGTACGCGGCGGCGAGCGCGCTCGCGCTGTACGAGCTGTTCGTCTCGGCCGGGCTGCCGTCCGGCGTCCTGCAGGTCGTGCTCGGCGACGGGGCGGCCACTTTCAAGGGGCTGTCCGACGCGCTCGACGCCGGGCTGGTCGACAAGGTCGGCTTCACCGGGTCGACCGCCGTGGGTACCGCGATCGGCGAGCTGTGCGGCCGGCACCTCCAGTCGCCGTGCCTGGAACTGGGCGGCAAGAACCCGATGGTGGTCACCCCGTCGGCCCGGTTGGACCTCGCGGTCGAGGGCGCGCTGTTCGCCGGCTTCGGCACCGCCGGGCAGCGCTGCACCTCGCTGGGTACCGTCATCGTGCACGAGTCGCGGCACGACGAGTTCGTCGCCGCGTTCGGCGCGGCGGTCGCGGCGGCGCCCGTCGGCGACCCGACCAGCGACGTCCTCATGGGCCCGCTGCTGGACCGGAAGTTCGCCGACCGGTTCGAGGAGTACCTGCGCTGGATCGCGCCGCACCACACGGTTTCCGGGTCGACGGCGGCCGGCCGGATCACTGCGCAACAGCCGCGGGAAGGCTTCGTCGGCGACCCCGCGGCCGGGCTCTACTACCACCCGACGATCGTCGACGGGCTGCGCCCCGAGGACGAGCTGTTCCGCACCGAGACGTTCGGCCCGATCGTCGGCGTCTGCACCTATCGCAGCCTCGACGAGGCCATCGCGCTCGCCAACGCGCCCGGGTACGGGCTGTCCTCCGCCATCTACACGACCGACCCCGCCGACGTGTTCGCGTTCCGGCGGGGTATCGGCGCCGGCATGGTCAGCGTCAACAACTCCACCTCCGGTGCCGAGGCGCACCTGCCCTTCGGCGGCAACGGGCGCTCGGGCAACGGCAGCCGGCAGTCCGGCCGGTGGGTACTCGACCAGTTCACCCGGTGGCAGGCGGTCAACTGGGACTACTCCGGCCGGCTGCAGAAGGCTCAGATGGACGTCGCCGAGCTGACCCCCGACCTGGACTACCGCATGGGCTAGCCGGCTGGCTGCCAGTTCAGCAGGCTCTTGAAGGCGGGCTGCGGGCGTTGTCCACAATGGACGCCGGGATCTGGCTCGCGCTGGTGATCGGTGGCCGCGTTCGCGGCGTGCGCGCTGGTCACGATCGGCCAGGCCGCCACGGCCAGGACGGCGGCGGCGGCGAGTGATGCGACGGTACCCGGGGAGCGGCGGGCGACAATCATAGATAGTCGTCTACCTTGTTGGTGATCTTCCTGTTCGCCGGCGGCGCCGACATGGTCTGGCACACCATTTTCGGTGTCGAAGCCAACCTCGCCGCCGCGTTGAGTCCGTCCCATCTCCTTCTCGCCGTCGGGGCGGTGTTGCTGCTGACCAGCCCGCTGCGGTCGTGGTGGGCCGAGGGCTGCCCGAAGGGACTGCCGGCCGCGGCTGGCGTCGCCGGGCTGGCGCTCGGTACGACCGCGTTGTCGGTCTTCCTGACGTATGCCTCGGCGTTCTACCCCGGCTGGCCGCTGCAGAGCCCTACGTGCAGAAGGACATCGGCACCGTCCAGAGCAACCAGGCGGCGCTCGGGGTCGCGAGCTACGTGGTGACGACCGCCGTCCTGGTCGCGGCATTGCTCCTCGTCCACCGGCGGCGGGCCACCTGGGGCGTGGCGACGCCATGGTGGGTTCGGTGTCCGTGTTCGCGCTCGGTACACACGAGTTCCTCCGGCGCGCTGACCGTCGCGGCAATCGCGGCGCTCGTGGCGGCGGCCGTCGTCGACGTCCTCCTGATCCGGCTGGACCACCTGCGGGGTACCGATGCACCGTTGCGGCTGCCGCTCGCGGGCCAGCTGCCGGTGCAGCGTCCGGACGTAGCGCCCGAGCGGTGCAGGTAGGCGCGGCGTACCCCTACGGCCGGGCCACCGCCAGGATGACCCCCAGGACGGCCAGCGTCAGCAGCGCCAGCACGAACGCGAGCACGAGCTGGCGGTGCTGCGACCCGACCGCCGATTCGGGCGGCAGGTCCCGGATGATGAGGGCCAGGTCGCCCAGCGTCACGGCGGCGAACACCCGACCGACCCGCTGACCGAACTCCTCCAGGGTGAGCCGGCCCGCCGCGGTATGCCGTTCGAGTGCGGCGACCACCCGCTCGCGGTCGGCGTCGGAGGCCCGCAGGCCCGGATCTGGCACGTCGGTTCCCTTCCCTGGCCGAAAGGGTACAGCGCGCCGCCCGGGCCGGGCGGTACCGTGCACCATGCCGCAAACGCCCGGGAACGGATTACTGGTCATCGAACGGCTCCTGCGCGACCGCGAGGGCGTCTGGGAGCAGATCATCGAAGAGCGCGACCTGCGCGGGCTGACCGGGCAGATGCTGGCCAGCTCGGCGGTGAGCCTCGGGTGCTACGGCGCGGTCCTCGGCGCGTCGAGCGGTTTCGCGCAGGCGCTGTCCTCGACCGTCAAGCTGCCGCTGCTGTTCTTCGCCACGCTGACCATCTGCCTGCCCACGCTGTACCTGTTCAACCTGGTCTTCGGCGCGCGGCTGTCGATGATGCAGGCGGTCACGCTGATCCTCGTCTCGGTGACCGTCACCTCGGTGCTCACCCTGGCGTTCGCGCCGATCAGCCTGTTCTTCCTGATCTCCGCGCACAACTACTCGTTCTTCAAGCTGCTCAACGTCGCGATCCTGGTGCTCACCGCGGTGGTCGGCCTGCGGTTCCTCACCGCCGGCATGCGGGCGCTCAACGCGCACCAGGAGCTGCGGGCGCTGCCGCCGCTGGTCGCACCACCGGCGGCCGAGCCGGCCGACCTGCCGCCCGCGGAAGCGGTACCGGCGGCGTCGTCCAACGGCGGCGAGCCCGGCGGCCAGGTCGCCGTTGCGGTACGCACCGCACCCGTGGCGGCCCCGCCGGCACCCGTCCGACCACTACCCGCGCATGGGACGAGCAGCATGTCGCTGCTGTACATCTGGATCCTGCTGTTCGGCTTCGTGGGTACCCAGCTCGGCTGGACCCTCCGGCCGTTCTTCGGCGATCCGGGCCAGCCGTTCGCGCTGTTCCGGCACATCCACGGCACGTTCTACGGCGACATCCTGCAGACGATCGTCCGGCTGGTGGGAGGCAGCTGAGCGAAATAGGTCGGATGAATCGCTGACCCGACGCCGAGGGGCCAACCAGTACCCGGCCGGCCAGCCGTCGCGCCACCATTCCGGTGCGACGTTCCGGCGCCGGTAGGCGATGCTGAACGTCCAGACCCCTCGCCTGGCCCAGTCTCGCCGCCACCACGCCGCGGACCCAGACGGTGTCCACCACGGCCGCCCTCGCCTCGGCACTGGCCAAAGCCCAGCCGGGCGACCGCGTCCTGGTCGCCGACGGCGTCTACGATGCGCCGGTCACGGTGAGCCGCTCCGGTACCGCCGGCGCGCCGATCACCATCGCCGCGCAGAACGCCGGCCGGGCGCAGCTCACCAACGCCGACACGATCCAGTTCGGCAAGGTCTCCAACGTGGTGATCCAGGGATTCACGTTCGCCGGCAACGGCGGGCTCTCCGTACCGCCGGGCGCCGCCGCCATCCGCATCACCCGCAACACGTTCGCCAGCAACAAGAGCGGCGCGTTCCTGTGTTGCCACCGCGCATGCCGGCGAAACCCCGGGGCTTGCCAGGCCGGCGGCGGTCGCCGATGCTGGCAGGGTGCAGCCGGACCAGGGGGATCCAGCGACCCGTCGCTCGACCATGTGCTGTCCCGGCTGGCGGTGACCGAGGCCCGGGTACGCGACGCCGTCCTGCGCCGGTGCACCGCTCCCCGCGAGGGATCGGATCCCTTCCGCGGCCTGTACCTCAGCGACGGCGAGGTCGACCGCCTGCTCACACTTTCCCCGCCGGCCCGGCACAACCCGGAGATCGACGAGGTACTCGCTCGCGTGGAGGCGGACGCCGACCGGGCCGAGGCGGCCGGCGCCCCGCTGCGCCTGCGCCACCTGCAGCGCACGTTGGGACTCCAGCCGGTCGACGTCGACCTGCTGCTGCTCGCCCTCGCGCCCGACGTCGACCAGCGGTTCGAGCGCCTGTACGGGTACCTGCACGACGGCCTCACCCGGCGCCGGGCGAGCATCGGGCTCGCCCTGGAGCAGCGGCAGACGCTCGCCGCGAGCATGGCCGCCTGGGCGGCCCGGCACCGGGCGGCGCGCCGGGAAGCGGTCGACGAGGCCGCCCGGCGGCTGGAGGACCGGGGTCTGCGGGTGACCCGCAAGCCCGACTGATGCGCGTCATGACGTACAACATCCGCAACGGCGGGGAGCCCGACCGGCTCGGCAGCGTCATGCGCGTCGTCACCGCCCACCGGCCGGACGTCCTCGCGCTGCAGGAGCTGCGCGGGTTCGACCGCGAACCCGGTCGGCTGCGGGCGGTGGCCGACGCGACCGGGATGGTGCCGTACCTCGGCCGCTCGCGGTTCGGCCAGCCGGTCGCGCTGCTCGTCCGCGGGTCCGCACGCGTCCTCGCGTCCCGGCGGATCCACCGGCCGTTCCACCACGCGGCCGTCGAGGTGACCGTCGTGACCGACCGTGGTCCGCTCACCGCGATCAGTACGCACCTCAATCCCTACTCCGGCTGGCGGCGGCGCTGGGAGGCCCGGTGGGTCGCCGGCCGGGTACGTCGGGACCGGCTGATGCTCGTCATGGGCGATCTCAACACGCTGGACCCGTGGACCGACCACACCGAGCGGCTCCGCGCCCTGGCGCCGGAGTTCCGCGGCCGGCACCTTCGCCGCGGCGCGGTGGACAGCCGGGCGGTCGCGGTACTCGCCAGGGCTGGGCTCGTCGACCTGTTCCGGCACGCGGGCGACCCGGCCGGGCTGGACTACACCGCGCCGACCGCGCACGGCGGCGGTACCGAGTTCTCGCGCATGCGGCTGGACTACGTTCTCGGTACCGCGGGCGTCGCCGAGCTGACCTGCGCCTGCCGGATCGTGTCGGGTGGCGAGGCCGACAGCGCCTCCGACCACTACCCGGTCCTGGCCGAGTTCGACCTCACTCTGGACTAATTACAGATATGCGTCAACTGGCGGATGTCTCGCCGGCACCCCGGGGTCAGGGTAGAGACGCCATCGACAGTGCGTCAGACGCGAAGGGAGTGGCACGGGCGCGCGGCGGCCTCCTCTGCCCCCGAGTGACACCGTCGCGCGCCTTTCCCTCGCGGTGTGGAAGGAGACGTTCGGCAATGCTGTGCAGCGACGCGGACGCGCGCTTGCAGCGACTCATCAACACGCCGCCGGCGGCGGTACCCCGCCCCGATGACATCCTCCACCTGGCGCCCGGTGACATCTGCTGGCGCGACGAGGGCATGACGGTTCGCGTGATCCGCGCCCGCACCGACATCTCCCGCTGCTACGACGGTACGGCGGTGTGGCTGCACGTCGACGAGCTGGACGACCGGGGCACCCCGGTCGGCTGGCACCAGATCCTCGTCGCCACCGCCGCCATCGCCCGGCACCAGGGCCCGCTGCCGGCCGGACGCCGCTGACACATCCCCGACCCTGGCACTAATCGGGGAGCCTGAGCCGATCGGCGCTTCTTACCGTAGTACCTGGCACAGGCGGAACGCGACATGGAGGTGCGAGATGCCAAACTCATTCGAGGCGGTGCGAGCCGAGGCCCTGTTCGCCTCGACCCTGCAGTGCTCCCAGCGGCCGGCCGCCGACGAGGTCCGGCGCGCGGTTGCCGGCAGCCTCCAGCGGTTCGGCATCCGTGGCTGCGCGGCGCAGGTGGCCGGCGAGTTCGGCGACCACCCGGAGACCGCGGTTACCCGGATGCGCTGGGCGCTGGACACCGTCCGCGCGGTGTACGCCCTCCGGACCCGCGCGGCGCGCCCGCGCCTCGCGCTGGCCAGCTGACTGCGCCAACCTGGCGCTGCCCGGCGTGTCGCAACCGCGCCGGCCCGGACCCGGGACATCCTTGGTCGCATCCGCCTCCAAGGGAGCCCAGATGATCAAGCGAGCTCGTCTGTTCGGCCCGAAGACCCGGGTCACGTTCACTCTCCCGGTCGACCACCCGGCCGGCGAGGTCAGCGTCGTCGGTACCTTCAACGACTGGACCCCCGGCCGCCACCAGCTTCTCCCCCGCCGCAACGGCACCCGCAGCGTGTCGGTCACCCTCCCGCCCGGCGAGCACCGGTTCCGGTACCTCGCGACCGGCGGGGTCTGGTTCGACGACCACACCGCAGACGGCGTCGACGCCAGCGCCGGGGTGATCTCCCTCTAGCGAGCCTCCACCACGACCCGGTCCCGGCCAGCCCGCTTGGCGGCGTAGAGACTCCGGTCCCCGCACGCGGGCAGGGTCGGCTGGTCCGCCGTGTGGCCCGGCGCCACGACCGCGGCACCGATGCTCACCGTGACCGGGCATCCTCCGGTGATCGGCTGCCAGGGATGGGAGCCGATGAGCGTCCGCAGCGCCTCCAGGTGGCGGACCGCCTCCTCCGGCGCGGTACCGGGAAGGACGACGAGGAACTCCTCACCACCCATCCGGGCGGCGAACGCCGCCATCGACACTCCCGCGAGGCCGCTGCGCAGCAGCTGCGCTCCTCCTCGAGCACGTCCAACTCCGCCCCGAGGCGCTCAGCCGCCGGAGCCGTGGTCTGGGTCGTGCCCGCTCCTATCGGCTCGGGCGAGGGCGTAGTGAAGGTATCACCGGCGGAGTCACGGCTGGGGTTACAGTGCCGGAATGGATCAGGCTGTCGGGGCCGCCGCCGGTGAGGACACGATGGCCTTCCGGCTGGTCGATCCGGAGCGGCGGCTGGCCGGGGTACGCCTGGTGCAGCACGTCGGGATCCCCGGTGAGCTCCTCGACTTCAGCTACGACACGGAGGGCTGGCAGCTGACCCTGCCCCGGCCCCCGGTCTGGCGGCTGGAGTACAAGCTGGAACTGCGCCACGCGGACGGCGGTACCGAGGAGATCTGCGACCCGGGCAACCCGCGGCGGGTGGGCGGGGCGTTCGGCGACAAGTCGGTCCTGGAGTTCCCTGACTACCGCGAGCCCGGCTGGCTACGGCGGACCGCCACCCCGGGCTCCTGGCGGGAGGTGGTGATCCCGGCACCGCCGATCCGGGGGCAGATCACCGCGCGGATCTGGTCGCCGGCCGAGCCGACCGGGCACATCCTGCTCGCCCACGACGGGCCGGAGTACGACCGGCTGGCCGCGCTCGGGCACTACAGCGCCGCGCTGGTCGGGGCCGGTGCGGTCCCGCCACACCACCTCGTGCTGCTCGCGCCGGGCGAGCGTAACGAGTGGTACTCGGCCAACCCGGCCTACTCGTGGACGCTGGTCGCCGACGTGCTGCCCCGGGTGCACCACCTGCTGGACTCCGCCGAGCCGGTGGTCGCCATGGGCGCGAGCCTGGGCGGCCTGGCGATGCTGCACGCGCAGCGCCGGTACCCGGCCGGGTTCGCCGGGCTGTTCCTGCAGTCGGGCAGCTTCTTCCTGCCCCGCCTCGACCGGCAGGAGTCGGGCTTCCGCCGGTACCTTCGGATCGTGCGCTTCACCGGCAGGCTGCACCGGGCTGATGAGCGCCGCCTTGCTGGTCCGGCCCAAGTGCCGGCCCACGACGAGCGCCGCCTTGCTGGTCCGGCCCAAGTGCCGGCCCACGACGAGCGCCGCCTTACTGGTCCGGCCCAAGTGCCGGCCCACGACGAGCGCCGCCTTACTGGTCCGGCCCAAGTGCCGGCCCACGATGAATCCGCGCCGCCGGTGCCGACGATGTTGACCTGCGGCCTGGCGGAGGAGAACCTCCACAACAACCGGGAGATGGCGGAAACCCTGCGGCGGCAGGGTTACCCGGTGACGATGGCGGAGGTACCCGACGCGCACAACTACACCGGTTGGCGCGACGCCTTCGACCCGTACCTGACCGACCTGCTGCGACACGTCTGGGGCTCATGATGCGGGAGTACTCGACCGAGATCTGGTCCCCGGCGCTGAACGCGGCCGGCACCGTGATGGCCTACGGGCACTACGGCCGGCCGGGACTGGTGTTCCCGTCCGAGAAGGGCCGGGCGTGGGACTTCGCCAACAACGGCATGGTCGGCGCGGTGGCCGACCTGATCGAGGCGGGCCGGGTCAAGCTGTACTGCGTCGACTCGTACGACGGCGGCTCGTGGGCCGCCCGCGACCTGCCGATGGAGGAGCGGGCCCGGCGGCACGGCGGGTACGAGTCGTGGATCGTGGACCAGGTCGTACCGCACGTCGCCGGCGACGCCGGCGGGGTCACCGAGATCATCACGCTGGGCGCGTCCATGGGCGCGTACCACGCCCTCAACTTCGCCCTCAAGCGCGCCGACCTGTTCCCGCTGGCGCTGTGCTTCTCCGGCAACTACGACCCGACCGCGTGGTACGCCTGGGGCGAGCGGGGCGACGCCACCTACTTCAACAACCCCATCGACTACGTGGCCAACCTGCACGGCGACCACCTCGACTGGCTGCGCTCGCGCTTGTCACTGCTGCTGGTCTGCGGGCAGGGTCAGTGGGAGGACACCACCGGCGCGCTGGAGTCGACGAAGCGGATGGCCGGTCTGCTCGCCGACAAGGGCATCCGGCACGAGCTGGACCTGTGGGGCTACGACGTGCCGCACGACTGGCCGTCGTGGCGCCGGCAGCTCGCGCATCACCTGCCGCGGTTCTGTTAGGAGGCACCAATGTCCGACGAGGTCGAACACATCATCGGGTTGCTGCTGGGGACCGAGGACGACTGGCCGCGGGCCTTCGATGCGCTGGTCCGCCGGCTGGGCGCGGTCCGGGACGAGGCCGGCACCACGCACCGGTTGCGCACCGTGCGGGTCACCATCGAGCCGTTCAACCTGCGGTACCGGCCGCGGCACTCGCTGGTCATCGACCGGCTCGCGTACTGGTACTACCATCCGCGCGAGTGGCTCAAGAAGGCCGCGATGATGGACGACGTCTACCTGCTCAACAGCCCGTTCACGTTCCAGTCGATGGAGAAGCACACCGCGTACTGCGCGATGATGCGGCTCGGGCTCAAGGTGCCGGACACCGTGCTGGTGCCGTACAAGCATCCGGTGGACAACTCCCGGTGGGCGTACACGGCCAAGCGGTACAACCAGCCGTTCGACCTCGACGTGATCGCGCAGGAGCTGGGGTACCCGCTGTACATGAAGCCGTTCGACGGCGGCGCCTGGGTGGGCGTGTCGAAGATCCGCAACGGCGACGACCTGCACCGCGCGTACGACGCCTCCGGCGAGCGGCTGATGCACCTGCAGCAGTCGGTCGAGGGGTACGACGTGTTCGCCCGGTCGCTGTCGATCGGGCCGGAGACGATGGTCATGAAGTTCCGCCCGGAGCTGCCGATGCACGACCGGTACGCAGTGGAGCACAGCTTCCTGTCCGCCGACACCGGCGCCGAGGTGGTCACCGTCTCGAAGGTGGTCAACGCGTTCTTCCGGTGGGAGTTCAACTCCTGCGAGGTGCTGGTCCGGGGTACCGAGGTGCACCCGATCGACTACGCCAACGCCTGCCCGGACGTCGCGCTGACCTCGCTGCACTACTACTTCCCGTGGGCGATGGCCGCGCTGCTGCGCTGGAGCGTGTTCTGCGTGGTGACCGGGCGCAAGCCGCGGCTGGACACGGAGACCCGGCGGTACTTCGACATCGCCGACCGGCCGGACCTGTCGTACACCGAGAAGCTGGCCGAGTACCGGCGGCTGGCCGACGAGTACTTCGAGGCGGACCGGTACGTGGAGTTCTGCGCGCGGCATCTGGGGCACGTCGACGAGATGGTGTACGACTGGGTGCGCTCGCCCGAGTTCGACACCTTGCTGGTGGACACCGTCCGCAGTACCTACCCCGCGGACGAGCACGACCGGTTCCTCGCCCACTTCCGGGGGCTGATCGACGCGTGGATTCGCGACCGCCAGCACGCTGTGTCCTGACCCGACTGCGCATACCCTGGCGGTATGGGCAGGGACGTCGAGCTGATGACCTTCAGCCGGGAGGATCGCACGCGCTACCGCGACAAGGTACGGCGCAACCTTGACGTGTTCACCCGGATGCTGCGCGAAGCCACGTTCGAGACCGACGCGCCGCTGACCGGCATGGAGCTCGAGCTGAACCTGGTCGACGGCGAAGGCGACCCGGTGATGCGCAACGCCAGCGTCCTCGGCGAGATCGCCGACCCGGACTTCGTCACCGAACTCGGACAATTCAACATCGAGATCAATGTGCCGCCGCGCCGGCTGTCCGACCACGGGCTGACCGGCTTCGAGGACCGGGTACGCGCGAGCCTCAACGCGGCCGAGGAGCGGGCCGCCGCCATCGACACCCACCTTGTCATGATCGGCATTCTGCCCACCCTGGCGCGCCACCACCTGACCACCGAGACGCTGTCGGCCAACCCGCGGTACGCCCTGCTCAACGACCAGATCTTCGCCGCCCGGGGCGAGGACATGCAGATCACCATCGACGGCGTGGAGCGGCTGCACGTGAACTGCGACTCCATCGCGCCCGAGGCGGCCTGCACCAGCGCGCAGTTCCACATCCAGGTCTCGCCGGACAACTTCGCCGCATACTGGAACGCCGCCCAGGCGATCGCCGGCATTCAGCTCGCGCTCGGCGCCAACGCCCCGTTCCTGTTCGGCCAGGAACTGTGGCGGGAGACCCGGATCCCGCTGTTCGAGCAGGCCACCGACACCCGGGCGGTGGAGCTGAAGGCCCAGGGGGTACGGCCCCGGGTCTGGTTCGGCGAGCGCTGGATCACCTCGATCTTCGACCTGTTCGAGGAGAACGTCCGGTACTTCCCGGCGCTGCTGCCGATCTGCGAGGACGAGGACCCCGCCGAGGTGCTCGACCACGGCGGCACTCCCCGCCTCGCCGAGCTGACCCTGCACAACGGCACCATCTACCGGTGGAACCGGCCGGTCTACGCGGTCGTCGACGGCAAGCCGCACGTCCGCGTGGAGAACCGGGTCCTGCCGGCCGGCCCGACCGTGGCCGACGTCCTGGCGAACGGGGCGTTCTACTTCGGCCTGGTCCGCACGCTCGCCGAAGAGGACCGGCCGGTGTGGACCCAGATGTCCTTCAACGCGGCCGAGGAGAACTTCCACAGCGGCGCCCGGCACGGCATCGACGCGTCGGTGTACTGGCCGGGCCTGGGCACGGTACCGGCCGCCGAACTGGTACTGCGGCGGCTGCTGCCCATGGCGGCCGAGGGGCTGGACCGCTGGGGAGTGCACCCGAGCGAGCGCGACCGGTACCTCGGCATCGTCGCCGGCCGCTGCCTGGCCGGCGGGATCGGGGCAAGCTGGCAGGTGGACGCGTTCCACCGCACGGGCGGAGAGCGGCCCGCGGCGCTGCGCGCGATGCTCAACGAGTACCGCGAACGCATGCACAGCAACGTCCCGGTACACGAGTGGGGCTGATTGGTATTCTCCTGTCGTGACAGCACCGGAGACCACGGTCTCCACCCGGGCGAGCCTTCGTGAGGAGTTCATGCGGCTAGGCGTCCCCCGCGACGGCATCGTCCTCGTGCACTCTTCGCTCAGGGCCGTCGGCTGGATCGTCGGCGGGCCGGTGACCGTGGTCGAGGCTCTGCGGGACGTCCTCGGGCCGGACGGGACCATCGTGGTACCGACACACACCGGGCACAACCGCGACCCCTCCCGCTGGGTCCGTCCGTGGATAGCGGAGGAGTTGTGGGACCGGGTACGCGACGCCATACCCGCCTTCGATCCGCAACTCACGCCCTCCTTCGGGCTCGGCCAGTTGGCCGAATGCGTCCGTACCTGGCCGGGAGCGCGCCGCAGCGACCACCCGCAGACCTCTTTCGCGGCGATCGGCCCCGCCGCCGCCGAGCTGCTCGCCGGCCACGAACTCACCTCCCCGCTGGGGGAACAGTCACCGCTGCGTCGGCTGGAGGAGGCCAACGGGTACGCGTTGCTGCTCGGTACGGGATACGACACCTGCACCAGCTTCCATCTCGCGGAGTACCGGGCGAGCAACCCACCGATGCAGGAGAACGCGTGCGCCGTGCGCACGCAACGCGGCCGCGAGTGGGTCAGATACTCCACCGTCGCCCTGGACGACGGCGACTTCGACCGGCTCGGCGAGCACTTCGAGCAGGAGTCCAACCGGGTCCGGGTCGGTCCGGTCGGTCACGCCACGGCGCGCCTGCTCCCGGTGGCCGCAGCGGTGGCGTTCGCGTCCGCCTGGCTACCGTCGTTCCAGCGCGGTGCCGGCGGTAACCGCTGGCCGGTCGGCCGCCCATCGGCTGTCCGTCGCTGATCAGCCGGCCATCGGGCGGGCCGGGCCGGACACGCCGGCCATAGCTCGTTATGATCGTCTCTACCGAGGACACCCCTCGGGTGAGCCTTGGGGGACGGTTCGGGGTTTTGCGCAGAGCGTGCTGAGGCCTACGATGTTCGGCTGTGGCTTCCCGCCGTATGCGTAGGTGAACGACCGGGCCAGAACGGCCTGACCTCCCGTTCCTTGACACGCAGATGATCGTTACGCAATACGTGACTTAGACATAAAAGGGGTGCTCATGGCGAGCGCGGAACCAGACGTTGTGGGCTGGCTGGTCAAGGTAGACGATCTTGATCTGGAACAGGTAGCCCGCCTGAGGGGGGACGTTCTGGCGCGAGTGCTCCGGGACCTTCTCGATGCCAACGATCTCGAGCAGGAAGAAGTCGTCGCGGCGTTCGGAAACTACATCTAGATCTGAGGCGCCCGAAATGGTCGAGCGCTCCGCGCCGATTCGGCAGGTACTCCTGAAGGTGCATAGCAGGTGCAACCTGTCGTGTGACTACTGCTATGTCTACGAGCACGTGGATCAGAGCTGGCGCCGCCAGCCCTTCACGATGTCGCGGGACACCGCCACCCTCGCCGCGATGCGGATCGCCGAACACGCGCACCGGCACGATCTCGATCGGGTTACGGTCGTCCTCCACGGCGGGGAACCGCTCATGGCGGGTGTCGACCTCATCAACCACGCCGTGTCCCAGATCAGGTCCGCGGTGCCGGCACGCACCAAGCTGGACGTCCACGTGCAGACCAACGGCCTCCTGCTTGACGAGCGCTTCCTCACGCTGTTCGACCGGCTCGGTGTGCGGGTGGGCGTCAGCCTCGACGGCGACCGGGCAGCGAACGACCGACACCGGCGCTTCGCACACGGGGGGAGCAGCTACGCCGGCGTGGCTGCGGCCATCGACCTGCTGCGCATCCCCGCGTTCAGCCATCTTTACAGCGGCCTCCTGTCTACAGTGGACATTGAGAACGACCCGATTGAAGTCTACGAGGGTCTGCTGACTTTCGCACCGCCCCGGATCGATCTGCTTCTCCCGCATGGGAACTGGACGACCCCGCCTCCGCATCGGCACCCCGGCGGTACCGATACACCATACGCCGACTGGCTCATCGCCGTGTTCGATCGGTGGTACGGGGCGCCGCAACGGGAGACCCGGATCCGGTTGTTCGAAGCCATCATGTCACTGTTGGCCGGCGGCCGCAGTACCTCGGAGATGGTCGGCCTCGAACGCATCGACCTTCTGGTCGTCGAGACCGATGGCTCCGTCGAGCAGGGCGATGCCTTGAAGACAACGACCGAGGGGATGGCCGCCACCGGCCTGACTCTCGCCACCCACTCGTTCGACGAGGCGTTGCGCCATCCCGGTATCCAGGCGCGGCAGCAAGGCCTGGACGCACTGGCGCCGGAGTGCCGGCGCTGCCCCGCCGTCGCGGTGTGCGGCGGTGGCCTGTACGCCCACCGGTACCGGGCCGACAACGGGTTCGCGAACCCGACCGTGTACTGTCCCGACCAGCTCAAGCTGATCGGCCACGTCCGGGACCGGATGGCCGCCGATGTCCGGGGGTTGCGCGAGCGCTCCGCGCCGGCGCTGTCCACGCCGGTCCGGTACCGGCTCACCGGCGGGCAGTTCGACGACCTGGCCGCCGGCTACGGCGACCCGGCCGCAATGGCGGTGCTGCGTTCGGTCGAGTCCAGTCGGGTACGCCTGTTGCTCGCCGCGATCGTCGAGCACGTCGACGATCGGGACGGAGCCGGTGAGTTGTTGACCCGAATCACGAGACAGCACCGGAACGTCGCGGACGAGGTACTGGCGCATCCGTTCGTCAGTGCGTGGGCGACGCGTTGCCTGCGCCGGCTCCGCTCGGACCAACCGCAGGGGGCCGAACTCGACTACCTGGGCGCTCTCGCCGGCGCTGCCGCCATGCGGGCCGGGCTGGACTTCAAGCTGACCGTATCCACCCGGAACGGCCAACTGGCGCTGCCGACCGTCGGGTTGGCCTACGGCCTCGGGCCGGGCCCCGCGACCCTGGTGGGTACCGGGGCCGAACTCGTCATCGAAGGCAGTGCGGACACCGTGACGGTACCGGCTCCGTTCACCGTGGATAGCATTTTCTGGTGTGCTCGGAGGGAACTGACCGCAGACTCTCCTGCCGGCCTGCTCACCGTCACCGTGGAGGATCTGGACCCGTACCGGACCTGCTTCGGACTGCGCGCCGCCGATCGCCTGCCCCCGGCGGCTTTCCGGCGGATGGCGAAGCTGTTCGCCGAAGCGTGGGAGCTGATCGGCGCGCACCACCCACGGCAGGCGGCCGCGATGCGGGTAGTGCTGCGGTCACTGGTGCCGCTCGTCGCGCCCCCAGCAGGTTCGATCAGCGCCGCCGCCAAGAACGCCTTCGGCTCAATCGCGGTGTCGCTTCCCGCCGACGGCGCCCGCCTGGCGCTGCTGATGATCCATGAAGTGCAGCATGTGAAACTCAGCGGTCTACTTAACTTTATCGATCTGTATGCGTCCAAAGAGCGCCAAATGCACCATGCGCCATGGCGGGCGGATCCCCGACCGCTAGGGGCGCTGCTACAAGGAACCTATGCACATGTCGGGGTCACCGACTACTGGCGGACCCGGCGTCGTTTCAGCCACGGCACGGACGCGCGCACCGCGCATTTCGAGTTCGCATACTGGCTGGAGCAGACCCGGCGGGCGGCGGACACGTTGCTACGCAGTGGAGAACTCACCAGCGACGGGGAACGGTTCGTCACCCGGCTCGGCGCGACGCTGGACGCCTGGGTAGCCGAACCGTTCGACAGTGACCTGTTGGCCGACGTGTCCGATCTTGTCGAAGCGGTCGCGATGCGGTGGCGGCTGGCGAACTTCGCCGCGCCACAGGCGGACGCGACCCGGTTGGCCTCCGCCTGGCGGGTCGGTCAGCCCTGTCCACCGGCTGGGCGGCCGGAAACGGTACCCGCGCCGGCAGGCAAGCCGGCCGAGGCGGCCGGGCTCGCCGAGCGGCTCCGCACCCGCTGGACGGCCGCGGCCGGCGTCACGCACCCGGCAGCGGGAGCCGAGGCGGCGTATCTCGCGGGCGACTTCGCCACCGCGCTGGTCGGCTACCGCGACGCGGTGGCCGCGAGCCCCGAGGACGACGAGGCCTGGGCGGGGCTCGCGCTGACCCTAGCGAAGACCGGCGAACCCGCGGCGGCGCGGGTACTCACCGACCGCCCCGACCTGGTCCGGGCATTGGTCGCCGAGCTGCGCCGTGGATCGGTACCCGACGCCGCCACGCCGGATCAGGTGGCCGCCTGGATGTCCGGTGCGTACGGCGGCGTGGTCAGGTCGGTGGCGGCTCCAAGTCGCAGTTGAGCCGGGTACCGCTGCGCACCGCCAGGGTGTTCGGATGCTCCGCGCCGAGCACCCGGATGGAACGGTCGAGCACCTGATGCATCAGCCGGCGCCCACCCGCGTCGTCACCCGTCGCATGCCGGCTGATGGACAGGTTGTTGGCCACCGCAAGCGTGTCGGGGTGGTCCTCGCCGAGAATGCGCGCGATCCGGTGGTACGTGTCGTCGTCGATCCGCCGGGCAGCCTCGAACTCACCTGCGTCGAACAGGTCGTTGGCGTGGTTGATCAGGCAGGCCAGGGTGTACGGGTGGTCGTCGCCGAGCGAGCGCCGCAGCCGATCGGCGACCTGCTCGGCGAGCGGGCGCGCGGCGGCCTGGTCGGCGAGCTTGCGCAGGAAGATTGCCAGGTTATTCTTGCACGCCAAGGTGAACGGGTGGTCATCGCCCAGCGTCTCCCGATAGCGGTCCAGTGCCTCCTGGGCGATCCGGCGGGCACCCTCGTCATCCCCGCCCGCGGACTGGTCGCAGGCGAGGTTGATGGTGCAGTTCATGGTGTCCGGGTGGGAAGGACCGAGCACCAGTTTGAACGCATCCAGGGTGCTCAACGTCAGCACGCGGGCGGAGTCGAAGTCGCCGAGTTTGCGCATGGTCACGGCCAAGGTCTTGGCGGTGCGCAAGGTCTCTGGATGCCGGTCACCCAAGACGTCCTTGTGCGTGTCGAGGCTGACCTCCAGCAGCTTGCGGGCGCTCGGGAAGTCACCCATGTCGCGCAGGTCCTGCCCGTAGTTCTTGGCGGACAGCAGAGTCATCGGATGCCGCTCACCCAGCACCCGGCGGCGCTGCGCCCAGGTCTGCTCGTCCAGCTGCGCGGCGGACCGGTAGTCGCCGCTGAGGCGCAGCGACACACCGAGGTTGCTGGCGGCGGCGAGGGTACGCGGGTTCTCCTCACCCAGTACGGTCTTGGACAGGGCCAGCGCCTCCATGTCGAGGTCGCGCGCCTCGGTGTAGTTGCCGAGCCCGCGCAGGTCGGCCGCACGGCTCATCACACTCATGATCGTATATGGATGGTCGGCGCCGTATCGTGCCCGCAGGTCCTCGTATACCTCCTGGTCGGTCTGGTACGCCTCGGGATACCGGGCCTGCGCGCGCAGCGCGTTCGCCAGGTACAGCCGCATGAGCAGGGTTACCAGGTCGTCGTGGCGACCGGGAGCGACCGCCCGCCACGTCTCGATCGCCGACTCGGCCAGGTCCTGGCTGCTCGCGTGGTCGCCCAGCTTCCACAGGTACCGGACCATGTCGGTGATGAGTTGGCGCACCGTCGGTACCGTCGACTCCAGCGCTCCGGAGCGGGTGATGTGCGGCCACAACCGCTCGTACGCCTTCCAGTTGTCCGGCTCGTCGGGGTCCTTGGGGTTGGCCGCGGCGAGGATCTCGTGGACGTGCGCCCGGTCGTCCTCGCTCTCGTCCGGTGCCAGCCGGGCCCGGATCACCGCCTGTACCAGCCGGTGCAGTTGGATGCTGGCCTGCGAAGAGTCGATGCTGGCCAAGGCGTACCGGCCGATCTCCTGCACCAGCGTGCCCTGGAGGAACGGGTCGTTGAGCGACGGGTCGAAAGGCACCAGCACCTCGACGAAGCGCTCGCTGTAGAGCAGCGACATCGGGATCGGTTCGGGGCCGAAGAACGCACACAGCTCCAGCAGCTTCGCGGCGGCCGGCTTGTGCTCGCGCAGGCGTTCCAACGACAGCAGCCAGGTGGCGGCGGCGGTGCGCTGGTACCCCGGCGGCGGGTTCTCCTCCAGTACCCGCAGGAGTTCGGTGTCCAGCAGCTCCAGATAGCGCTCGACCGGCATGCCGGTCACCGCGAGCCAGGCACCCGCCTGCTCGATCGCCAGCGGTAGATCGCCGAGCTTCTCGGCCACCTGCTCGGCCTCGGCGGTGGTCAGCGCCGATACCCGCTTCTGCAGGAAGGTGACGCTCTCGGCGCGGCGGAACACACCGACCTCGATCGGGTCGGCGACCCGGCGCCAGGCCAGGTTGCGCGACGTGAGCAGGACGTGTCCCGTGCCCTGGGCGCGGTACTCCGGTAGTTCGTCCGGGTCGTCGGCGTTATCGAAGACCAGCAACCAGCGGCGGTACGGCTCGCCGCGGCGCAGCGCATCGAGGACCGCCTGCACGCTCTCGGCAACCGTCTCACCCGCCACCTGGAGCTGCTGGGCCAGCGTGGCGAGGGACGAGCGGACCAGCGACGGCTGCTCCGCTGGGATCCACCACACGACGTCGTAGTGGGCCGCGAACCGGTGCGCGTACTCGATCGCCAGCTGGGTCTTGCCCACCCCGCCGAGACCGTAGAGGGCCTGCGGTACCACCACGGTGACGCTCGCGGCCAGGCGGTTGCGCAGGTCCTCCAGTACCGCGCTGCGACCGGTGAACGCGACGTTGCGCTGGGGCGCGTTCCAGACCGGCGGCGGGATCGCCGGGAACCGCGGCCCGATCCGGTGGCCGTCCTCCGGCGGCCGCTCGCCCGACAGACCCCCGGCCGGCTGGTCCAGACTCGCCAGCAGCGCAGCCCGAGCCTGTTCCTCGGACAGGTTGGCGAAGTCCACGGCCGGGTACCGGTCGCCGAACGGCGGCCCGACCCGGGCACTGTCCAGCCGGATCGGCACCAGGAACCGGCTGGCGTGTGCGGGGTCCCGATTGGCCATCAACGGCCAGAAGCTGCTCGCGTTCGGGGATCGCACGTAGTGCTGGGACAGCAGTACCACGGCGCGGTTGACGCTGCCGAGCAACTGGTCGAGATCGGCCGGATCGGCCAGTTCGGTGGAGAAGTCGACCTCGTGCAGGGTGACCCGCAGCCCGACGTAGCCCAGCTCGGCAGCGATCCAGTCCGCCCACATCCGGTCCACTGAGGCGTAGCTGACCAGGACATCCGAGGTGGCGGCCGGCTTCGGGCGCTCGAACTCAGCGAGCCAACGGCGCCGGTCGCGCTCGTCTAGCGGTACCATTTCCCGCACGTCGCCCTCGGTGATCACCCGGGTGATCCGCTCGAACGAGGCGAGCAGCGAGTTCTCCTGGCGCGCCCGGTCCCCAAAGGTCGCGAGGATCTCCTCGTAGGCGTAGTACGGCTTGTACGGGATCTCGACATCGCCCCAGTAGCGGTCAACTGCCTCGGGCCGCAGCTTGAGAAACGGCGCGAACCGGTGCCGGGCGTAGTCCCGCCCGGCCTCGAGCTTCACCTGCTCGGCGTCCTCCACCCGCATCGGTACCGGCAGCAGGCGCACCGGGGTGTCCGGGCGCTGGCTGCTAATCGAGTCGCTGACTGACGCAGCCCCCTCGATACTCTGCTCGCTCAGCGTGAAGCAGTTGACGACCACGTCGGGAAGCAACACTGTGCAGATGCTCGCGGTGTCGCTGAGGCCGGTGCGGCTGTCGATCAGGACGTAGTCGTAGTGCTGGCGCATGTTCTCGCGGAGCGCGCGCAGGAAGATGCCGCCGTTCAGCCGGTCGTAGAACGCCGGCCAGTCGAAGGTGCTGACCGCCTTGGAATACGACCGGTCCTGCTGGCCGGCCGGCAGGAAGTCGATGACCCCGCCACCGGTGAACGACCATTCCAGCGACGCGGCCACCCCTTCGACGTCGGCGTACCGGCGGTACCAGTCGGGGTCCTCCGGCCCGTTCGGCGGCTGCATCGCGGCGGCGGCGAAGTCCCGGATCAGGTCGATGATGCCGCGCGATATCCGCAGCTTCTTGTCGAGGAGGAACGGGTGAAAGTAGCGGTGCAGGCCGGGCGACTCGAGGTCCCAGTCGACGACGAGGACGCGTTTGCCGTTCGACGCCAGGATCCAGGCGACGTTGGCCACCGCCATGGTGCGTCCCGTGCCACCCTTGTACGAGTAGAACGTAATGATCTGACCTGGGGCGGATGCCGAACCGGACCATACCTCATTGGACATCGCAACCCTCCTAACTCGTTATGCCGCGCAGGGATCAGGGCGCATCGAGAATGGGCCGTGGGTCGGGCTCCCCGCGCACCGGGCGGAAGACCGTGCCCTTGACGAAGATGCGGTTACGCGCCACCTCCAGTACCACCTGGAGGTCGGCGTTGAACGAGTCGTGTGTCAGGATGCTAGGACGGAACATTACGTCGTCGCCGTTGACCGCCCGGCTGCGGAAGATGGCCCGTACCGAGTCCGCGAGCTGGCGCCAGTTCAGCTGCGTCTCGCCGTCGTCGGCGTTGCTGGCGACCATCACGGCGATCGTCGAGTCCTGGGACTGCCGGTCGTAGTCGTCACACTGGGCGAGCACCTGGCGGTGTCCCGGCAGCCGGGTCACCCAGGCGTCGACGATGAGGATGACGATCTGGTTGTTGCGCATTGCGCTCGCGAGCTGGTCGCCGAGGCTGCTGATGTCGGCGAACCCGGACTCGAAGCTGCGTTGCGCGGCGATCGCGCGAGCGTACCGCAGGATCGAGGTGGCGAGTTTGGGTTGGTACGGTCGCCACTCCAGCGGACTGTCGCCGTAGTATTCCTGGCTGGTCCGCACCGTTGCCAGCTCCCCGGACGCCAGGTCCGCCCGGGACGGCGCCGCGATCACGAAGTGCACATACTGCGGGCGCTGCTCCTCGGCACGCGGTACCGGGGTGGAGTTGACCCGCCGCGGCTGTGTGGCGGTGCCCGACGCGTGGAAGACGCTCGGTATCGCGTCGAAGTCCAGGTCCACCTGCTGTGCCGGCAGCCGGAGGCTGTCCGCCGTCTCGACGATCTGGCTCGCCAGCTCGGAGACCAGTTCCAGATAGCTGTCGCGGTGCCGCTGCAGGCGCATCAGCTGGCGCAACCCGTTGCGCCGGTACGCCTCGGGAAGCTCGTCGTTGTCGTATTGCAGGGCGGCCACCACCGGCGGGACGCGCCGCGGTGGCAACCACAGCAGGGGCAGCAGCGCTGTCGCCTGCTGGCTGCGCTGGCGCTCGTAGTCCAGCAACCGCTCGGCGAACACCGCCCACTCCTTGCCGCACGGTTCGCTCACGAAGTATCGCGGCGAACAGAGCGCGACAAACGAGCGGCACTGGGAGAGTGCGCGCACTAGGCGGATCGACCAAGCCGCACCGACCTCCAGGCTGTGCGCGTCGAAAAAGCCTACCTCTTCGGTAGCGCCCAGCCCAGCGTGTGATCGCACTTCACTCGACAGATCACGGAAGAAGTTACGGACGAATAGGTCGTCGTCGCCTCTTGCATAGCTGAGGAAGAAGTAGTATGACACCTGGCTTCGGCCCTCCGATAGACCCGACCTCGCGGGGAGACACCGACTCCGATGTCGCTTGCGCAGAGTATATAGCCGAAGACCAAGTGCGACGGAGCCATTGATCGATGCGTCCGATCAGCCGACAATTGACGCACCGGTCCTGCTGCTGGAAGGGATCTCATGCCGGCACCGGACGCAGTCACCAGCCGCCAGCCGACGGTCGCTGCGCTGTGGGCCGGTGCCTTGCTCGGCCTCACCACGATCGTCCTCGGGTACTGGGGCTTTTATCAGTATCTGCCAGCGGGCGGTTCGTATGACCGCGGTATCGTCGATGTCACCTATGCCGTCCTCCAGCTCTTCGTGATGGGCTCGGATCCGCTGCAGGCCGGTGGTCACGTCCCGGTCGCCCTCCAGGTGGCGCGACTCACCGCCCCGGCGGTCACGCTGATCGCCGTCATCGAGACTGCGCGGCTGCTGCTGAGCGACCAGGCCGGCCGGCTGCGCGCCCGGCGCGCCCGCGGGCACGCCGTGGTCTGTGGTGACTCCTCGGCCGCGCGATCACTCGTGCTGCGGCTTCGGGCGTTGGGACGGCGAGTGGTGATGGTGCGTGCGGTACCGGTCGAGCCGGTCGACATACGCGGCACCGAACTGCTCACGATCACCGGTGACGCGAGCGACCCGGACGTCCTGCGCGGGGCCGGGGTGGAGCATGCCGATGTGGTGTACGCTGCGACCGACGACTCCGCGGCGAACGTGTCCATCGCGGTCGCGGCCGGCCGCCTGACCGAACCCCGCAGCGTCCCGACGGCCGTCTACGCCCAGGTCCACGATCAGGAACTGTGCATCGCCCTGCAGGCCCGCCGGCTCACGGTGGCCCAACCACCGGGGCTGCGCCTGGACTTCTTCAACGTCGACGAGCTCGCCGCGCGGGTCCTCTTCCTGCGGGACCCGCTCGACCCGGACACTCCTACCGTGCCCCGGCTCCTGATCGCGGGCGGGTCGCCCTTCGCCCGGGCCATCCTGGTCGAAGCCGCCCGGCAGTGGCGCCTGCGCAACGGTACCGCTCGTGGCCGGCTGGTCGTCGACTACGTCGCGGATGACGCGCGGGCGGCGCTTGCGGTGCTGCAGAACCGCTACCGGTTCCTGCCCGAGGTCTGCCAGGCCAACCCGTACGAGCTGCCACTGCCGATCCTGTTCGCCGGCAAGGTGTTCACCGAACCGCACGAACGGGCGTTCATCTGCTACCCCGACGAGGAACAGGGCCTCAAGGTCGCCTTGACCACGCAGCGGCTGTGGCACGGCCAGTGCCGCTCGGTCCTGGTACCGCTGATCCACCTCGCCGGACTCGCGACGGCCTTCCACGGACCACACGGCGTGCCCCTGCTCGACGAGATCGGCGGTGCCCTGCGGTTGTACCCGTTGGTGGAGGCGGCCTGTGACCCCACGATCATCGGCGAGGATCTGCTCGAGCGCCTCGGCCGGCTCATCCACGAGCACTATCTGGTCGGCTGCCAGCGCCGGGGCGAGGCGGTACCGACGGGCGCGCTCGCCGACTGGGCCGGCCTGGACGACGAGCACCGCCGCGCCAACCGCGCGCAGGCTGCGGACATCGGCAGCAAGCTGCACGTGATCGGCTGCGTCGTCCTCCCCTGCGTCGGCATCGGTATCCCGTTCGCGTTCCAGGACGACGAGGTCGAGCTGCTCGCCGAGCGGGAGCACCGGCGCTGGAAGGCCCAGCAAGAGCGGGAGGGCTGGCGACCGGCGCACCAGCGGGACGACCGCCGCCGGCTCAGCCCGTACCTGGTGGACTGGGAGCTGCTGACCGAAGACCTCCGGCGAAAGAGCCGGGACGCGGTCCGGGACACGACGGCCATCCTCGCTGATGCCGGATTCGACATCGTCCGGAGCGCGGCTACCTAGAGTGGACAGCACCATGAGCGAGGACAGCACCGGCCCACTGGTCCGGGTCGGCATCACCGGCCACATCAGCCTGACCGAGTACTCGACCCAACTGGTGTACGACGCGCTCGTGGCCGCGCTCAGCTCGTTCTCCGGGCATACCCTGCGCGGCGTGACCTGCCTCGCGGAGGGCGCGGACCAGATCTTCGCGGACGCGGTGCTTGCCGCCCGGGGCACGCTGGAGGTCATCCTGCCCTCGCGGGACTACCGCGACCGGGCCATCCGGCCGGCCAACGTGGCGCGCTTTGACGACCTGCTGGGCCGGGCGGCCACGGTATCGTACGCGTGTTCGGAAGCATCGGGTGACGTCGCCTACGCGGCGGCCGGTGCCGAGCTCCTCCGCCGCTGCGACCACCTGCTCGCCGTCTGGGACGGTGCCCGCGAAGGCCGCTGTGGCGGTACCGCCGAGGTGGTGGCGATGGCCGAACGGTCCGGGATCCCGGTGACCCGGGTCTGGCCGCAGGGCAGCCGCCGGGAACCTCCCCCGTCGTGATCCTGAGGACCTTGCCGGGCGGTACCGGTGGCGGCAGCCTAACCGGCGTTCTGCCAGAGGCCGACGACGTTGCCCTCCGGGTCGGCGAAGTAGCCGGCGAAGCCCATCTCGCCCACGGCCATCTTGGGTTCGACGATCGAGCCGCCGAGCTTCTCGACCTCCTGGAGCTTGCCGTCGATGTCGTCGGTCTCGATGGTGACGACCGGGGCGGTGAACCGGCCCTGCCGCTGCATCATCCCGCCGTTGATCGCGCCGGGCTCGGTGGGGGCGCCGGTCTCGTCGGTCGCCGTCGTGCCGATCAGCGTGTAGTTCATGTCCGGCATCGGCGTGATCTGCCAGCCGAACGCCTCCTGGTAGAACGACTGCGCCCGCTCGACGTCGTCTGCCGGGATCTCGAAATGCACTACGCGTCCGCTCATACCGGATCCTCGCTTCGCTGCGGTCCGGCATCAGGCACCCGGACGCTGAGTTCATGATTCGCTCGCTGACGCTCGCTCATGACGGGCAGTCTATGCCCGCCGGCGGGACGGGGTGCAGGTGTCCGGCCGGCGGGCCAGTTGGTGGCATCGAGAGAACTGCGTACTTCCGGTCGCGGTACCTGTCTCGTCCGTCTAGATTCAGGCCATGGGTATACGGCGGTTGATCGAGAGCTGGCCGGTGTACCGACAACTCACCGGCGCCGATCCGCTGGGCCGGGGCGCGGCGGTGAAGTCGCCCCGCTCCGCCGCGCTGACCGCGCGCACCGAGACCGCGGACACGGTCGCCCGCTCGGTCTGCCCGTACTGCGCGGTCGGTTGCGGGCAACGGGTGTACGTCAAAGACGGTCAGGTCACCCAGATCGAAGGCGACCCGGACTCCCCTATCTCGCGCGGCCGGCTGTGCCCGAAGGGCTCAGCGAGCAGGAGCCTGGTCACCAGCCCCCACCGGGTGCGCACGGTGCGGTACCGCCGCCCGTACGGCACCGAGTGGGAAGACCTCGACCTGGACACCGCGCTGGACATGATCGCCGACCGGATGATCGCCGCCCGCGCGACGCACTGGGAGGACCGCGACGACGAGGGCCGGCCGCTGAACCGGACGCTGGGCATCTCCAGCCTGGGCGGTGCCACGCTGGACAACGAGGAGAACTACCTCATCAAGAAGCTGTTCACCGCGTTGGGCGCCATCCAGATCGAGAACCAGGCGCGCATTTGACACTCCGCCACCGTCCCCGGTCTGGGGACCAGCTTCGGGCGCGGCGGCGCCACGACTTTCCAGCAGGACCTGCAGAACGCGGACTGCATCGTGATCCAGGGCTCCAACATGGCGGAGGCCCACCCGGTGGGGTTCCAGTGGGTGGTGGAGGCCAAGAAGCGCGGTGCGAAGATCATCCACGTCGACCCGCGGTTCACCCGTACCAGCGCGCTGGCGCACAGGTACGTGCCGATCCGGGCCGGGTCGGACATCGCGTTCCTCGGCGGGGTGGTCAACTACATCCTGACCAACGGGCTGGACTTCCGGGAGTACGTGCTGGGGTACACCAACGCGGCGACCATCATCAACGAGGACTTCCGGGACACCGAGGACCTCGACGGGCTGTTCTCCGGGTGGGACGAGGCCAGGGGCGTGTACGACCCGAAGAGCTGGCAGTACGAGGGGCACCAGGAGGACAGCCCGAGCGTCGAGGACATGGTGGCGCAGAAGGAGGTCGCCGGCGCGCTGCAGCACGAGTCGCACGGCACGCCGGTACCGCAGCACACCCAGCGGGACGAGACGCTGCAACACCCCCATTGCGTGTACCAGATCCTCAAGCGCCACTACAGCCGGTACACCCCGGAGGTCGTCCAGGAGGTCTGCGGGGTACCGCCGGAGCAGTTCGCGGAGGTCTGCCGGGCCTGGACCGAGAACTCCGGCCGGGAGCGGACCACCGCGCTCGTCTACTCGGTCGGCTGGACCCAGCACAGCGTGGGCGTCCAGTACATCCGGACCGGCGCGATCATCCAGCTTCTGCTGGGCAACATGGGCCGGCCGGGCGGCGGCGTCCTGGCGTTGCGCGGGCACGCCAGCATCCAGGGCTCGACGGACATCCCGACGCTGTTCAACCTGCTGCCCGGGTACCTGCCGATGCCGCACCACGCCCAGCACCCGACCTTCGACAAGTGGGTCGACAGCATCACCCACCAGGCGCAGAAAGGCTACTGGAGCAACGCCCGCGCCTACGCCGTGAGCCTGCTCAAGGCGTACTGGGGTGACGCGGCCACGGCGGACAACGACTACTGCTTCGGGTACCTGCCCCGGCTGACCGGCGACCACGGCACGTACCAGCAGGCGCTGGACATGATCGACGGGAAGATCGCCGGGTACTTCCTGCTCGGGCAGAACCCGGCGGTCGGCTCCGCGCACGGCCGGGCGCAACGGCTGGGCATGGCCAACCTCGACTGGCTCGTCGTCCGCGACCTCTACGAGATCGAGAGCGCCACGTTCTGGAAGAACGGCCCGGAGATCGAGACCGGCGAGATCGTACCCGAGGAGTGCCGCACCGAGGTGTTCCTCATGCCGGCCGCCTCGCACGTGGAGAAGGAGGGCACGTTCACCCAGACGCAGCGGATCCTGCAGTGGCGGGAGAAGGCGCTCGACCCGCCCGGCGACTGCCGCTCGGAGCTGTGGTTCTTCTACCACCTCGGCCGCCTGATCCGGCGCAAGCTCGCGGACTCTCCCGAGGCGCGCGACCGGGCGATCCTCGACCTCGCGTGGGACTACCCGACGCACGGGCGGCACGACGAGCCGAGCGCCGAGGCGGTACTCATGGAGATCAACGGGTACACGACCGCCGACCGGAAGCCGCTGTCCGGCTTCAGCGAACTGAAGGACGACGGCTCGACCGTGTGCGGCTGCTGGATCTACAGCGGCGTGTTCACGGACGGCGTCAACCAGGCGGCCCGCCGCAAGCCGCACACCGAACAGGACTGGGTCGCGAGCGAATGGGCCTGGGCCTGGCCGATGAACCGGCGCATCCTCTACAACCGCGCCTCGGCCGACCCGGACGGCAAACCGTGGAGCGAGCGCAAGAAGTACGTGTGGTGGGACCCGGAACGCCATGAGTGGACCGGATTCGACGTGCCGGACTTCGAGAAGACCAAGCCACCGTCGTACCGGCCGCCGGAAGGCGCCACCGGACCGGCCGCGCTGGCCGGCGACGACCCGTTCGTCATGCAGGGCGACGGGAAGGGCTGGCTGTTCGTCCCCAGTGGACTGATCGACGGGCCGATGCCGACGCACTACGAACCGGTCGAGTCGCCGGTCGCCAACCCGCTCTACAAGCAACAGTTCAGCCCGACCAGCAAGCGCTACGAGCGGCCGGAGAACCCGCTCAACCCGGTGGGCAGCGAGGTGTTCCCGTACGTGTTCACCACCAGCCGGCTCACCGAACACCACACGGCCGGCGGGATGAGCCGGACCCTGGCGTACCTGTCCGAACTGCAACCGGAGATGTTCATCGAGGTATCCCCGGCGCTGGCCGCCGAGCGCGGGCTCACCGAACTCGGCTGGGCGCACGTGGTGACTTCCCGGGCGGTCATCGAGGCGCGGGTACTCGTCACCGAGCGGCTCACCCCGCTGCGGGTCGAGGACCGCGAAATCCACCAGGTCTGGCTGCCGTACCACTGGGGGTACTCGGGCCTGGTCACCGGGGACGCCGCCAACGACCTCATCGGGATCGTGCTGGACCCGAACGTGCTCATCCAGGAGAGCAAGGTCGGCACCTGCGACGTCCAGCCGGGCCGGCGCCCGACCGGTCGCGCCATGCTCGACTACCTCGCGGCCTACCGGCGCCGGGCCGGCCCCAGCGAAGGGAACGGCCATGACCGTTGAGCCCGCACCGAACCCGGCCGCGGCAGCGGGCTACCTCGACCCGCCGCCGCGGATGGGCTTCTTCACCGACACCAGCATCTGCATCGGCTGCAAGGCCTGCGAGGTCGCCTGCAAGGAGTGGAACGGGGTACCCGACGACGGGTTCAACCTGCTCGGCATGTCCTACGACAACACCGGGGGCTTGAGCGCGAACTCGTGGCGGGCGGTGGCGTTCGTCGAGCAACCGGCGCCGGCGCCCGCTCCCGAACCTACCCAGCGGGAGCCGCAGTTTCTGGGCATGCCCTCGTTCGACCTGCCGGGCCGGCAGGTGAGCGGCGCGGAGCGCACCGACTTCCGCTGGCTGATGATGTCCAACGTCTGCAAGCACTGCACGCATGCGGCGTGCCTGGACGTCTGCCCGACCGGTGCGCTGTTCCGCACCGAGTTCGGCACGGTCGTGGTACAGGAGGACATCTGCAACGGGTGCGGGTACTGCATCCCGGCCTGCCCGTACGGCGTCATCGACCAGCGGCGCGACGACGGCCGGGCGTGGAAGTGCACGCTGTGCTACGACCGCCTCGGCGACGGCCTGATGCCTGCCTGCGCCAAGGCCTGCCCCACCCAGTCCATCCAGTTCGGCCCGCTCGACGAGTTGCGCGAGCGCGCCGAGGAGCGGCTCGTGCGGCTGCAGGAGTCCGGCGAGACGACCGCCCGGCTGTACGGCAACGATCCCGGCGACGGGGTCGGTGGCGACGGCGCGTTCTTCCTGCTGCTCGACGAGCCCGAGGTGTACGGGCTGCCACCCGACCCGGTGGTGACCACCCGGGACCTGCCGAAGATGTGGCGTACCGCCGGCCTCGCCGCCCTCACCATGGCCGGTGCGGTCGTCGTAGCTTTCTTCGGGAGGTCGCGATGACGGCGACGCAGCCGCGGCGGCGCGGCGCCGAACGGTCCATGGTCCCGCCCGCCGGGTTCCGCTCCTACTACGGCCGGCCGGTGGTCCGGCCGCCGTTGTGGCACAAGGACATCGCGGCGTATCTGTTCACCGGCGGGCTCGCCGCGGGCTCGGCGCTGCTCGCCGCCGGAGCCGACCTGACCGGCCGGCCGGGGCTGCGCCGGGTCGGGCGCCTGACGGCGCTGGGCGCGCTGGGTGCCAGTACCTACTTCCTCGTCAACGACCTGGGCCGGCCCGCGCGTTTCCACCACATGCTGCGGGTGGCCAAGCCGACCTCGCCGATGTCCGTGGGTACCTGGATCCTCGCCGCGTTCGGTCCGGCGGCCGGGCTGGCCGCCGTGAGCGAAGCAGCGGCGCGGCTGCCCCGGGGACTGACAAGGACCGCGCTCACGGCCGCCGGCCGGGGTGCCGGGCTGGCCGCCGCCGCGGCGGCACCGGCGCTCGCCACGTACACCGGCGTGCTGCTCGCCGACACCGCGACCCCGTCCTGGCACGAGGCGTACCCGGAGCTGCCGTTCGTATTCGGGGGCAGCGCGCTCGCGGCGGGCGCCGGGATGGGCCTGATCGCCGCACCGCTCGACGAGACCGGGCCGGTGCGCCGGGTCGCGGTCGCCGGAGCGGCCCTCGAACTCTACGGCTCGCACCGGGTCGAGAACGAGCTGGGCCTGCTGAGCGAGCCGTACCAGCAGGGCCGGCCCGGCCGGCTGCTGCGCGCCGCGCGGGCGCTGACGGTGACCGGCGCGGTCGGCGCGCTGCTCGGCCGGCGCAGCAAGGTGATTTCGGTGCTGTCGGGGGCGGCGCTGCTGGCCGCCTCGGTCGCCACCAGGTTCGGCATCTTCGAGGGCGGCGTCGCGTCCGCGAAGGATCCGAAGTACACGGTTGTGCCGCAACGCGGCCAGCTCAACCAGGAGGCCGGCCGGTAAACCCTGGGCGGAGGTCGCCCTGGTGCTGCCGATGGTCACGAAGATGGCGTCGAGGCCGGTGACCGAGGCGCCTCTACGGCCGCGGGGGCCGGGCTGACCGGGGCGGGGAGCCTCGCCTGGCTGGACTCCAGCTGCCACGGCACGCTGGTGACCATCACGTTGCGCTCGAAGAGCAACCGGGCCTTCAGCCGCAGCGCGGACTGGTTGTGCAGGATGTGCTCCCACCACCGCCCGACGACGTACTCGGGGATGTAGACGGTGATGACGTCGCGGGGGTGGTCGCGGCGCAGCCGGGCGACGTGCTCCAGGACCGGCGTGGTGACATCGCGGTAGGGAGAGTCCAGCTCGGTCAGCGGTACCGGGATGTCCCGCTCGGCCCACTGCTGCTGGAGCTGGCGGGCCTCCTCCGGGCTGGTGGCGACCGTGATGGCGGTCAGCGAGTCCGGCCGGGTGGCCCGGGCGAACGCGAGCGCCCGCAGGGTCGGCTTGTGCAGCCGGGAAACCAGTACCAGCGCGTGGATGCGGGCGGGCAGGATCATGCCGGCGGGCTCGGGTTCCAGCTCGGCGGCCACGTGCCGGTAGTGCCGCGAGATGCCCTTCATCATGACGAAGACCGCGGGCATGGCGATGACCACGATCCAGGCGCCGTGGGTGAACTTGGTGACCAGGACGACGACGAGGACGAGGGCGGTCAGCGCGGCGCCGCCGCCGTTGATGGCGCGGGAGCGGTGGATCCGGCGGCGGGCGACGGGGTCGCGTTCGTGGGCCAGCATGTCGTTCCAGTGCCGGACCATGCCGGCCTGCGACAGCGTGAAGGACACGAACACGCCGATGATGTACAGCTGGATGAGCCGGTCGGTGGAGGCGTTGAAGGACCAGATCAGCGCGATCGTCAGCACCGACAGGATGACGATGCCGTTGCTGTAGACCAGCCGGTCGCCGCGGCGGGAGAACTGCCGGGGCAGGAAGCCGTCGTGGCCGAGGATGGAGCCCAGGATCGGGAAGCCGTTGAACGCGGTGTTGGCCGCCAGTACCAGGATCGCCGCGGTGAACGCCTGGACCAGATAGAAGAACACGCTGTGGCCGCCGAACGTGGCCGCGGCGATCTGGGCGATGACGGTGCGCTGCTGGTACCCGGCGGGCGCGCCGACGAGGTTGCCCGGGATGTCGGTGATGTGGACGTGCGCGGCCAGGGCCAGCATGGTGATCCCGGCGAACATGGCAATGGTGATGGCACCCATGATGCTCAACGTGTTGGCGGCGTTGCGGCTCTTCGGCGGCTTGAAGTTGGGTACCCCGTTGGACACCGCCTCGACGCCGGTCAGCGCGGTGCAGCCCTGCGAGAACGCCCGCAGCACGATGGCGACCAGCAACAGGCCGGTCGCCTTGTGCTGCGCGGTGATCTGGTAGGAGGCGGACTCGGCCACCGGCGCGTGCCCGGACACCGCACGCAGCAGCGCCCAGGCCAGCATGGCGAAGACCATCGTGATGAAGCCGTACGTCGGGATCGCGAACACCGTGCCGGACTCCTTGACACCGCGCAGGTTCACGATGCCGAGCACGGCGACCATGCCGACGCACAGCGGTACCGCATAGGGGCCGAGCGCGGGGAACGCGGATTCGATGTTCGCCACCCCGGCGGCCACCGAGACGGCCACGGTCAGCACGTAGTCGACCAGCAAGGCGCTCGCCGCGACCAGGGCGGCGTTGGTGCCGAGGTTGGCCCGGGACACGGCGTAGGCGCCGCCGCCGTTGGGGTACGCGTAGCAGGTCTGCCGGTACGAGGCCACGACCACGGCGAGCAGCACGATGACGGCCAGACCCACCCAGCTCGTCAGGTACATCAGGCCCAGCCCGCCCAGCGACAGGCCGAGCAGGATCTCCTCGGTGGCGTACGCGTTGGACGACAGCGGGTCGGAACAGAACACCGGCAGCGCCAGCTTCTTCGGCAGCAGCGTCTCGCCCAGCCGCTCGCTGCGCATCGGGCGGCCGACGACCAGCCGCTTAGCCCATTTCAGCACGGTTCAAGGCTCGCAGTCCGGCCGGCCGAACCGCCGTGATCTTGACGGAACCTTAGCGGATGACGAGCGTCACCCCGTCGGCGCGGGCCGGGAACAACTCGCCGACGATCGGGTACCCGGGCACCTCGCCGGCTACGAGCAACCCGCCCGAGGTCTGCGCGTCGGCGAGCAGCAGGAGCTCGTGCTCGCCGGTGTCTCCGGCGTCCAGGGCCGGTCGGACCCACGCGAGGTTGCGCCGGGTACCGCCGCTGACGTACCCGGCCGCGAGCGCCTCGCGGGCGCCGTCGAGGTACGGCACCGCGCGGGCGTCCAGGCGGGCCGTGACCCCGCTCGCGCGGGCCAGCTTGTGCAGGTGCCCGAGCAGGCCGAAGCCGGTGACGTCGGTCGCGCAGACCGCGCCGCCCTTGAGCGCGGCGGCGGCGGCGTCGCGGTTGAGCGTCGTCATCGTGGCGACCGCCTGCCCGAAGACCTCGCCGGTCGCCTTGTGCCGGCTGTTGAGTACCCCGATGCCGAGCGGCTTGGTCAGCGTCAGCGGCATACCGGCGCGGCCGGAATCGTTGCGCAGCAGGCGGTTCGGGTCGGCGATGCCGGTGACGGCCATGCCGTACTTGGGTTCCGGGTCGTCGACGCTGTGCCCGCCGGCGACCGGGCAACCCGCCTCCCGGGCCACGTCGAGCCCGCCGCGCAGCACATCGGTAACCAGCTCCATGGGCAGCACGTCACGCGGCCAGCCCAGCAGGTTCACCGCGACGATCGGGGTACCGCCCATGGCGTAGATGTCCGAAAGCGCGTTGGCGGCGGCGACCCGGCCCCAGTCGTACGGGTCGTCGAGTACCGGCGTGAAGAAGTCCGCGGTCGCCACGACCGCCCGGTCGCCGTCTATCCGGACGACCGCCGCGTCGTCACCGTCATCGAGCCCGACGAGCAGGTCGGCGTCCGGCGCGCCGGCGGCTCCGCCGCCGGTTGCGCCGCGTCGGGCGCCGACCAGGCCGGCGAGGATCGTGTCCAGCTCCCCCGGCGGGATCTTGCAGGCGCACCCGCCACCGTGCGCATATTGGGTCAGTCGCAGGGTCACCACGCCACTCTTCCACGCGGCGGCTATGGTCGCACTGGAGGCGTTCAGGCGGCTGGTGCCCCTCCCGGTCTTCAAAACCGGTGTGGCCCGGGACCCGGGCCAGGCGGGTTCGATTCCCGTCCGCCTCCGCCA
>WNGR01002390.1_pt1 | contig 32869 bp, 28 predicted proteins | sample 5407581 | NCBI WGS metagenome assembly WNGR01 (sample SAMN13153383, study PRJNA577476) | soil metagenome | isolation source: 80 cm soil or saprolite under Garry oak tree replicate 2 | place: USA:California | collected 2016-06-15
GCCCGGCTTTCCACCCTGGCGGAGGTGGTGCACTCGTGACCGCCGCCGGCCTTCCCGCGATGCGGGACTGCCTCATCGAGGCACGAGATGTGGTCAAGTCGTTCGGCCAGACGCCCGCCCTGCGCGGTGCGAGTTTGTCGGTGTCCGCCGGCGAGATTCTCGCCGTCATGGGCCCGAGCGGCTCGGGCAAGTCGACGCTGCTGCACTGCCTGGCGGGGATCCTGACGCCTGAGTCCGGCGAGGTGTGGTTCGATGGCCGCCGGCTGGACACCATGCGCGAAACCGAGCGCAGCGCGCTGCGCCGGGACCGCTTCGGGTTCGTGTTCCAGACCGGTCAGCTCGTCCCCGAGCTGACCGCCGAGGAGAACGTCGCCCTGCCGTTGCTGCTGAGCGGTGAGCGCCGGCCCAGTGCGCTCAAATCCGCCCGGGCATGGTTCCGGCGGCTCGGCCTCGAGGGGCTGGAGCGGCGCCGGTCCGGGGAATTGTCTGGCGGGGAAGCACAGCGGGTCGCGCTGGCCCGGGGCCTGGTTACCGAACCAGAGATCCTTTTCGCCGACGAGCCGACCGGCTCGCTGGACTCCTTGGCCGGCGAGCACGTCATGGATCTGCTGGTCGCCGCCGCGCGGGAGCAGGGCACCACCGTCGTTGTGGTCACCCATGAGGCCCGGGTGGCCGCCTACGCCGACCGCGAGGTCGTCGTCCGCGACGGCACGGTGAGCTCGCTCGTGCCCAGGGCGGTTCGTTCATGATCCGGCTCGGCCTTCGCCTCACCCTCGGCGCTGGCCGGGAAGCTGCCGTCCGCCTCGCGATCACCGCGGCGGCGGTGGCGCTCGGGGTAGGGCTGCTGCTGATCACGCTGGCGGGCATCAACGGGGTCAATGCCCAGAACGCTCGTTACGCGTGGCTCAACACCGCACCGTCGGCGAGCGGCCCTGCGGCCGGGCCGGGGGGCGCGTCCGGGAGTCACAGCGCGTCCGCGAGTCACAGCAGGTCAGCGGTGGACCCGCTGTGGTGGCTGCTCAGCCCGGACTACTTCAGCGGCAAGGTCATCGGCCGGATCGATGTCGCCGCTACCGGGCCTGGCTCGCCGGTCCCGCCCGGTATCCGGCGGCTGCCTGGGCCGGGACAGTTCTACGCCTCTCCGGCGTTGAGCAAAATGCTTCGGGACACGCCCGCGAGCCAACTGGGCGACCGGTACCCGGGCCGAGAGGTCGGCATGATCGGGCCGGCGGCGCTGCCCGCGCCGGATTCGCTGCTCATCATCGTCGGCCACACCGCTGGCGAGCTGTCGCGCGTGCCGGGGGCCGAGCGGGTCGGCAGCATCCAGTCCACCGTGCCGAGCAGCTGCAACGGCAGAGACTGCGAGGTCAGGGTCGGGCTCAACACCAACGCCATCGACCTCATCCTGTCGGTCGTGGCGTGCGCGCTGCTCTTTCCCGTCCTCATCTTCATCGGCACCGCGACCCGGCTGTCGGCGGCCCGGCGGGAGCAGCGTTTCGCCGCGATGCGCCTGGTCGGCGCCACGCCGCGGCAGATCTCTGTGATCTCGGCCGTCGAGTCGACCGTCGCCGCCGCCGCGGGCGTCGGCATCGGCTTCGGCCTGTTCTTCCTGCTCCGCTCGCCGATGGCGGCGATCCCGTTCACGGGTGCGCCGTTCTTCCCGGGCGACCTGTCGCTCAGCCTGGCGGACATCCTGCTCGTCGCCGCGGGGGTCCCGGTCGCGGCGGCGGTGGCCGCCCGCCTCGCGCTGCGTCGTGTGCACATCTCCCCGCTCGGCGTGAGCCGCCGCGTCACTCCGCGCGCTCCCCGCGCGTGGCGGGTGATCCCGCTGCTCGCGGGCATCGCCGACCTCGCCTGCTTCGTGGTCATCGGGCGTCCACGGACCACGCCCGGTCAGATAGCGGCGTACCTGCCGGGATTCCTGCTGATCGTGGCGGGACTGGTCATCGCCGGGCCCTGGCTCACCATGGTCGGCGCCCGCCTCATGGCCCGGCGCACCAGCCGGTCGGCCACGCTCATCGCCGCGCGGCGGCTCTCCGACGACCCGCGGGCCGGGTTCCGCGCCATCAGCGGGCTCGTCCTCGCCCTCTTCGTCACGACCGTGGCCGTCGGCGTGATCACCGCTGTCGGGGCCAACCGCGGTGCGACGAGCCTGGGCAAGGCCGCCAACGGCACCCTGGTCGACCAGCTCGCCGGCCCGGACTCAGCCTCGGCAGGCACCGCGATCCCCGGCGCGCTGACCGCCCGGCTGCGCTCCATCCAGGGCGTCCGTGGCGTGACCTTGCTCCACGTGAATCCCCTTGGCGCTACCATCCCGGGAGCGATGCTCGGTATACCGTCATCGTTCGGCCCGGTACGAGCGGGCCTGGTCTCGTGTGCCCAGCTCGCCCGAACCCCGGCGCTCGGCCGCTGCCCGGCGGGGGCGCTGGCCGCCGCGGTCCCATGGACGGTGCTGCCGCCGGACTTCACCCGCCGCGAGGTCCAGGCCGGTATGGCCTGGCCCGCCGTTGCCATCTCGGCGCAGCGCCTCCAGCGTCTGCCCGTTGAGTCGGTCATCGTGAACACCAACGGGTCAGCGGTCGCGACCGAACAAGCACGAACGACGCTTGAAAACGCTTATCCCACCGTGTCTGCCCCGGCCGCCATCGGCGAGATGTTCTCGCATAACTCAGACCTCACTGGCTGGCAGCAGCTGGCGAACGTCGTGGTCCTCACCAGCCTGGCCATCGCCGGCTGCACCCTCGCGGCGAGTGTGGCCGCCGGGGTGAGCGAGCGCAAGCGCCCCTTCAGCCTGCTGCGGCTGGCCGGCGCCCCCCTCGGCATGCTGCGCCGCATCGTCGCCATGGAGAGCGTGGTCCCGCTCCTTGCTGTCGCGGTGGTCTCAACGGGAACCGGATTCCTGGCCGCCCAGCTTTTCCTCACCTCACAGATGAACTACTCGCTCGTCGCGCCGGGAGGCTGGTACTACACTCTCGTCGCCGCCGGGCTCGTTGCGTTGCTCGGGATCATCGCCGCCACCTTGCCGCTGCTCAACCGGATAACCGGTCCAGAAACCGCCCGGAACGAGTGACCGCTACCCCGGCCCTGACCGGGTGACGCGGCTGGGCCGGGGCCTATCTGGTCTGCGGCGGAGACGTGGCGGCCGGCGAGTCTCGCGAACTCGGTTCGTGCCAGACGGAATGCCGGTAAATATGCCGTTGAATGGCACAGCCTCAGCAGCCGCGAGACGGTCACGGCGGCTCAAGGTGACGACGGCCAGCCTGGCTCCGGTCAGTTTCAGCTCGCCCGTTGCTGGTCCCAGTGTGCTGTACCTGAAGAACGCCGGCTAACCCGACGCGAGGTTTCGCGGCGCGCTGGCGGCGAGCTACGCCTGCTGCAAGCATGGGCGCTCCTGGGCGGTGGCTTCTGCGGGGATGCTCCCGCCGCGGGAGGCGGTCGCTTCGGGGTAGCAGTCAGGTTCGCTCCGGTAGCTGCGGCCGTGGGGGAGTCGCCAGATGAGGACGCCCGGCTGGGGCTGCTCAAGTTGCCATCCCTGAACTTGTTTGGCCTGGTGGTGACGCCTACACAGCGCAGCCAGATTGCATTCGCACGTGCGGCCGCCCTTTGCATAGGCGATGGTGTGGTCCTGGTCGCACTGAGCGGCTGGCCTGCGGCAGCCTGGGTAACTGCAGGTTGGCTGTCGCACGCGGAGGAGGTGTTGCAGGGAGGGTGGTGGCCGGTAGGACGGTGATTCTCGCTGGTGGGTGCAGCCACCTGTTTCCAGCCACTCCAATCGGATCCCGGCCAGCCAGGCGGCGGCCTGCGCCGGAAGGCTTGCGCCTGGTGAGGGGCCTGGATACGGAGACGGCTTTGTATGCGGAGGCGGTCTTATACCAGGAGCGGGGCCTGCGCCTGGTGGGCTTGCGCCCGATGGTGGGCTTGCGCCTTTCCGGGCGCAGCCATGAGCTAAAGGTCGGCCGTTGCCGTTGCCGTCGGTGACGGTGACACACCATCGGGTTAACGGATGTTTTCCCAGCGCAGTGGCAAGGTCGCGGCTGTCGATGGCGTCCAGTGGCCCGTATCCGGATGCTTGTCCGGGGGAATCAGAAAGGCCGAGCCAGGTCGTGACGGGCATGGTCAGATTGATGGTTCCGGCCAGCCCTGCCAGGCCAGCCCCGCTAGCAAACAGCCCCGGCAGACCCACGCCCAGGAAACGGGGCCCAGCGCCACCAGCCGCCCCGGGTGCGTAACTGGCACTTGAAGAGCCAGCGGCGCCTGGGCCAATGCCGCCAGAAGGGTCAGTGGCTGGGAAGTCAGCGGCGCTGGGAGACTCCGTGGGCCCCGGAGACTGGGTGGCGGAAGGGTCAGCAGCCGTTGGAGACTCATCGGCACCTGGGCTGTCAGCGGCACTTGGGCTGTCAGCGGCGCCTGATGGGTCAGCAGGGCCTGAAACGGAGTCGGTGGAGCCTGGCGAATCAGTGGCGCTGGCGGCCGCGCTGGTGCTGCCAGATGATGCGGGGGTTTTGTCACCGTAGGTCGCGAGCAGCGATTCGACTGGCTCGCCGGTGAGGAGCATCAGGAACGCCTGGGCGCGCAGCTGGTCCATCGTGCCGTGCTCTCCAGCGGCTTTGAGGGCACGGGCGAGGGCTGACACATTGTGGTCGGCAGCGAGGACCCCCGCCGGTGGCAGGTCACGACCCGCCAGGGCGCCGGTTCCACCAGGCTCCGTCCAGCGTTCCACCCGCGCGTCGCGCTGGGCCTTCTCCCGCCGTTTGCGGGCAGCGGCCGGGTCGGCGGCGATGACAGCACGGCGAGCCGAAATCCGTAGTTTTCCGGACGTCTGGCCGGGGGCGTCACGCAGGATGCACCGTTCCACCGCGGCGGCATGCGCGGTGTCCAGGTTCGTGACCTCATCAGTGATGATCAGCGCCTTGACACGGTCGATCTGCCCGGCGGCCAGCGCGGCAGCGGTTAACGGCAGCCGCCGCAGCGAAGTCGCGAAATCAAGCAGGTTCCCCGCAGCCCGGTTCGTCAGGGTGAGCGGCACCGCGATCTCATCATCGACATGCTCGATGAGGTAAGGATCCGCGCCGGCTTCGACAGCGGCTGCGCGCCGGGCGGTGAGCTCCGCGACCGCCGCTAGTTTCCCCGCCGAGGCCCATGACTCCAGCCGGTGCCAGGCCCGCATCACTCCGATGAGCTCATCGTCGCTGAGGGCCTGAAGACCGGCTCGCCACGCGTCGCTGGTGAGGCCGGCCAGTACCGGGCCTGGCGTCAGCCGGTCAGCGACCCCGCCGGCGGCGAACCCGGCGCCGTCCCCGGTGTCTCGCGGCCACAGGCCCGGGCGGAGCACCTCCGGCGGCTTGCGTGCCTCGATCGCGTCAAAGATTTCGTGAAGTTGGTCAGCGGGCAGGTCAGCCAGCCAGGCATCGTCACCATCAGGGGCCCCGCAGTCAGGATCAGGAACCAGTCCGCACAACTCCTCATCCGACGGAGGCAGCAGCGCAAGCTCCTCCTCCTCAGCAAAGGCCACCCAGGCAATGGCCCCCTCAGCAATGGCCCCCTCAGGTGGCGGAGCGGTCACGCCAGTCAGGCCGGCGCGACCGGTGGCGGGGGAACTTGCGGGGTTCAGCACGAGCTGCTCCTTGGATGCCTTCTACAGTCAATATATTACCCGGTACCACCCACAAAACCGCTCTTATTTTCGAGTTGGGTCAGGGTGATTTTTCAAGAGCTACCGTCCTCATGCGAGCCCAAGATGTAAGCCCTGTTCCTCGTCGGGAGGCCATGCTCTGGGCTGCGGACGGGCGCAAGTTTCCAAGCATATGCTTGACAAAATCCGCAGCCACCGCTAATGATTCCAAGTATGTCCTTGGAATCTTCATTGGAGGGGGAAGCGGGCTCGGCCGAGGGTGCCCAGCGCCGCGACGGGAGCCAGCGCAGGGACGGGCCCCAGCACCGCGACAGTGCGCAGCGCCGCGACAGTGCGCAGCGCCGCGACGGGGGCCAGCACCGGGACGAGCGGATGCGGCTGCTCGACGATCCGGTGGTTATCCGGGCGCTGGCACACCCGCTGCGCCTGGAGCTGCTGTCGATTGCCGGGCAGGCGGGGCAGATCACGACCGCCGACGCGGCACGGAAACTTGGCATCAGCCACGGCCTCACCTCGCACCACCTGCGGCAGCTGGCCAAGTACGGATTCGTTAGGCAGGTGGAAGGAAAGGATCACCGGGAGCGGCCGTGGCGGCTTACCACCACATCGGCCACCTGGCGGGGAGCGGACGCGACCCCGGAGGGAGCGGCTGCCGCGAATGTGCTGGAACAGTTGCTGGCCGAACGGGCGCTAGCGAAGTTCCTCGGCTGGCAGCAGCGGCGTCTCGACTGGCCGGAAGCGTGGCGCAACCACACCGGCATCGGGCAGTACACCATCTATCTCACGCAGCCCGAGCTTGTGGAACTCGTGGCCGCCGTTGAGTCCCTGATTCAGCGGTATGTGGACGAGCGGCCGCACGATGACCTCGCCGCCCGGCCCGCCGGCTCGGTCCCAGTAGACATAACCCAGTTCGCTGTGCCACTTTCGGGACCGCCCGGAGACGGCTGACGTGCGCGCCACCTGGCGGGTTCTCGCGCGTCACCGGGATCTGCGGCTGGTCCTGTCGGCCGGGCTGGTCTCCCTGACAGGTGACTGGATCCTGCGGATTGGCCTGGTCTACCGGGTCTATGCGCTGACCGGCTCCACGATGGCGCCCGCGCTGACCCTGGTGGCCTCGTTCGCGCCGCAGGTGCTGCTCGGGCCGGTGGCTGGAGTCTTCGCCGACCGCTGGGACCGCAAGCACACCATGATCGTTTCTAATGTCTGGCTGGCTGGCTGGCGGGCTGCTGCCGTTGCTGCTCGTGCACGGGAGAAACGACGTCTGGATCGTCTTCGGCGTGATGCTCTGGGAGGGAGCGGTTCAGCGGTACTTTGCCCCCGCCGAACAGGCGATGCTGCCGCGGCTGGTACCCGACGAGCACCTCGTCGCCGCCAACGCGCTCAACGGGCAGAACCGGGATCTGGCCCGGCTCGCCGGGTCCGCGCTCGGCGGGGTCATTGCCGCCACCGGGGGATCGCCGCGGTTGCTCTCGCCGACGCGGCCACGTTCGCGCTCGCCGCCGCAGTGATCGCGCTCGTGCGGGTCAGCGGACAGGTGGAGCCGGCCGGATCGCGCGACCGGGCTGGCGGCTCGCGCACGCACCGGATTGCCTCGGTGGGCCATGAGCTTGCCGACGGCCTGCGGATGTCGGTGCGGCACCGGGTCATGCGCCGGCTGATGATCTTTGTACTCGTCACCGGCACCGCCGAGGGAGTTTTCGGCACGCTGTTCGCCCCCTTCGTCCGGCACGTTCTGCACGGGAGCAGCCAGGCATATGGTCTTGCCGCGGCGGCTCAGGCGATCGGCGGGATCGCCGGCGGGTTGCTTGCCGCATCCCTCGGCCAGCGCGTGCGCGCCTCTCGCTTGCTCAGTGCCGGCGCCGTCGCGTTTGGGGCCGTTGACCTGGCCATCTTCTTGTATCCACTGGGCTACGTGGCAGTGTGGCCGGCAATTGCTGGCATGGTGCTCGTCGGCCTGCCCGGAGCCATGACCACAGCGGGGCTGATAACGCTCTTCCAGCGCAACACGGGCGACTCCTACCGGGGGCGAGTGTTCGGGGCGTGCGGTGCGATGGAAGGAGTCGCCATCGTGGCTGGAATCATGGCCGCGGGCTACCTTGGCCAGGCCGCCGGAATCATTCCCGTCCTGGCCTTCCAGGGGGCCGCCTATGTCCTGGCCGGGCTCGGGATGCTGGCCGCATTGCGTGGTGAGGGAAAGGCTGAACCTTTCCCATCGCCAGTGGGGATTTCCGGCCAGCCGCAGCCAACCCAGGACGCGGGGCACGTCACGCGGGCGTAGGCTGCCAGGCGGACTCAAGGATGTGCCCCCCGGCCGTGCCTGCGGCTGAGGTAGGACATGAAATGCCGGCTTGTGGCTGATGTCTGGCCACGGCCAGGCGCGCATGCTGGAAGAAGGCTGCCACAGTGAGTGGCGCGGCCGGATACGCCGGATGAAGGCGAGGCCAGAATTACGGTGACCGCACAACTGCCATTGCGTGATGCATCCGGGCCTGGCCCAGGGACCCCAGATGCCAGCGGCGGACCCCGGGTGGGGGACAGAGGGGGAGCACGGCGGGGCTCGGCGGCGCCCGTCATCCAGACCCAGGCGCTCACCAAGCGGTACCCGCGCGGGGTGATCGCACTGGACGATCTCACGGTCGCGTTCGCACCCGGGATCAGCGGGCTCGTCGGGGCGAACGGGGCTGGCAAATCCACGCTCATCAAGATCCTGCTTGGCCTGCTGCCGCCGACCAGTGGGCGGGCCAGCGTGCTGGGCCGGGACATCACCGCCGACGCGGAGCGGATCAGGATGGCGACCGGGTACATGCCCGAGCACGACTGCCTCCCCTCCGATGTCACCGCCACCGAGTTCGTCACGCACCTCGGCCGGATGTCCGGGCTGCCACCGACCGCGGCCAAGGAACGGGCCGCGGAATCGCTGCGCCACGTCGGGCTGTATGAGGAGAGGTACCGGCTGATCGGCACCTATTCCACCGGCATGAAGCAGCGGGTCAAGCTCGCCCAGGCCCTCGTCGGCGACCCCGGGCTGCTGCTGCTCGATGAGCCGACCACCGGGCTTGACCCCGCCGGGCGCGTTTCGATGCTCGACCTGATCAGCCGTGTCGGTGCCGAGTTCGGCATCTCCATCGTGGTGTCATCGCATCTGCTTGGGGAGATCGAGCAGATCTGTGATCACCTGGTCGCGATCGATGGCGGCCGTTTGCTGCGCTCGGACACCATGACCACCTTCACGCAGGTGAGCCAGGTACTGGCGGTCGAGGTCGACGAAGGGATGCCGGACTTGGCTGCCGAACTCGGCCACCGAGGGCTGGTCCCGAAACAGTCCGGGCGGGCGCTGCTGGTGCTAATCGACGGGGACGCCACCTACGACACCGTCCGTGACGTGGTGGCGGACCTGGCCCTGCCTCTCAACCGGCTTGAGCAGCAGCGGGCCCGGGTGGAGGAACTGTTCCGTGACGACGAGGAGGCACCCGGAGCCAGCGCGCAGGCTCCCAGTGCCAGCGTTCAGGCGCCGAGGGCCGGCGGCGAGGAGGCGCACGGTGACCACTGATAGCAGCCCGGCCGCGCCGGGCAGCGCGCCACACCCCGCAAGCGCGCCACCCCCACCAAGCGGGCCACTCCCACCAAGCGGGCCACTCCCACCAAGCGGCGGGGTCATCCACGATCTCGGGTACCGCCGCTACGACGGGCCGCGCCTTGGCCGGCCCGGCATCCTGCGGGCGCTGTTCTCGCACAGCCTGCGGTCCGCGTTCGGCTTCGGGCGGGGCGGCAAGGCAAAAATCGTGCCCATCGCGATGTTCGTCATTCTGTGTCTGCCGGCGGTCGTGAACGCGTTCGCGGTGGCGCGCATCCCCGGTCACCTGCGAGTGATCCCCTACGACACCTACACCTACCGGCTGCGTACGTTCGTCATGCTGATCTTCGTGGCCGCGCAGGCGCCCGAACTCGTTTCCCGCGACCTGCGCAGCCATGTCTTGCCGCTCTACCTTTCCCGCCCGGTGCGCCGCCTGGATTACCCACTGGCCAAGTACCTGGCGTTTTGCACCGCCTGCCTGGTGATCATCGAGACCCCGCTGCTCATCCTCTACCTGAGCACGATTATCTCGGCGCCAGGAGCCTCAAACGTCTGGCACGAAACCCGGGCACTGATCCCGGGCCTCGGTGTCGGCTTTCTGTGGGCGGTGCTGCTCGCCGCGATCGGGCTGCTCCTGGCCTCCTTCACCGGCAGGCGCGCGTACGCCACCGGCACGATCGCGATTTATTTCTTCCTCACCACGACGCTGGCAAGCATCCTGAACGGAATCACCGAGCAGCAGGGACCCGTCGGGTTCACAGGGCCCTACGCGCCCATCGGCGCCCGGCTATCCGGCCTGGTCAGCCCGTTCTCGGTGCTCGATGGGGTCAGACAGTGGCTGGGCGGCACCTCGCCCGGGCCGGTTCCGCCGCCAGGCAACATCGGATTCCTGTACGGGGTTATGTTCCTCGGGCTGCTAGCCGTCAGCCTCGGGGGCCTGGCCGTCCGGTACCACAAGGCCGGTGTGTCATGACTGAGATCAATTTGCGCGGCGTTTCCCGCTGGTACGGCAACGTGGTTGCGGTCAACGACATCACCATGACCATCGGGCCCGGAGTGACCGGCTTGCTCGGCCCGAACGGCGCGGGCAAGTCCACCCTCCTGCACATGATCGCCGGGTTCCTCCCGCCTTCCCGCGGCGAAGTCCTCCTCGGCAAAACGGCAAGCTGGCACAACGCGGACATCTACCACACTGTGGGCCTCGTCCCCGAGCGTGACTCGGTGTACGCGTTCCTCACCGGGCAGGACTTCGTCCGGGCCACCGCGAGGCTGCAAAGACTGCCCGACCCAGACTCGGCCGCGCGCCGGGCGATCGAGATCGTGGAAATGGCCGACGCGCAGGACCGGAAGATCTTCACCTACTCCAAGGGCATGCGGCAGCGCATCAAGGTGGCGGCCGCGCTCGTGCACGACCCCCAAACGCTGCTGCTGGACGAGCCGTTCAACGGCATGGACCCACGGCAGCGGCTGCACATGATGGACCTGCTGCACCGGCTCGGCGACGAGGGCCGGACCATTCTGTTCAGCTCCCACATCCTGGAAGAGGTGGAGCGGCTGTCCGGCACCATCGAAGTGATCATCGCGGGCCGGCTCGCCGCATCCGGCGACTTCCGTGCCATCCGGCGGCTGATGACCAGCCGCCCCCACGTCTTTGTGGTCCGCAGCGGCGACGACCGCCGGCTCGGCGCGGCCCTGATCGGCCGGCCCGCCGTGACCGGGGTGGAACTGACCAGCCACGGGCTGCGGGTCCAGGCATCCGACTACGGCACGTTCAGCCGCGAGATCGCGGCCCTGACCAGGGACGAGGGGATCCGGCTGCGGGAACTGCTGCCCACCGACGAATCGCTGGAAAGCGTATTCGCCTACCTGCTCGACACCTGACCAGTGTTCCCGCCGCAGCCGCTTCCCTTCCAGAAAGAATAGGCGCATAACGATAATGGGTAGCCAGTGCCGCGTCGTCACCTCGATCACCCTGCGTGCGACGATGGGCCGCAAACGGGCATTGCTGTTCGCCATCCCGCCGCTGATCCTGCTCCTCGTGACGATCTTGCTGAAGCTCGCGAACCCGGCGCACGCGTCCTGGCCCAGCGACATCCTGGGGACCTTTGGGTTCACGGTGGTGCTGCCACTGACCGCGCTGGTCATCGGAACCAGCGTGCTGGGCGCGGAGATCGACGACGGGACCGTCATCCACCTGCTTGCCACGCCGGTGCCGCGCTGGCTGGTGATCGCGAGCAAGTACGCCGTGGCCACCGTGCTCACCATGCTGTTCGCCGCCCTCCCGGAACTGGTGGGGGGCCTGATCGCGACCGGGGGCGCGACCAAACTGGCGATGGGGGTTTTCGCTGGGGCGCTGGCGGGCTCCGTCGCCTACAACGCGATCTTCGTGATGATCTCGGTGACGGTGCCGAGGGCGATCGCCGTTGGGCTGGCCTACGTGCTGATCTGGGAGGCGCTGCTCGGCAACCTGGTCAGCGGTGCCCGGCTGCTCTCGGTCGGGCAGTACTCGCTCAGCGTGGCGAACGCGATCGCCCACGACCCGGCCCTGAACGCCCGGATCAGCCTCTCCACGGCCGCCGTCATGGGTGTGTTCGTGACCGCCGCGGCCCTTGTCGTGGCCGCCCAGCGGCTCGCGTCGTTCGCCATCAAGGGCGACCCGGCATAGGCGGCGGCAGCGGCGGCCCGTCAGGTCGGGCCAACCTCAGCGGCGACCCAGCGTGAACCGTCGCGGCGTCCCGCCGCGGCTGCGCGGGGCGGGGCCGGGCCGGGCCGAAAGTGGCACACCTTCCTCGCGCGGTCGAGCTGGATTCCCCGTGGTTCGTGTCTTCCGCCCACGGCCTACCGGTTCCCACCGACGGTGAGTTTCTCCCGCCAGAGTCTATGTAGAACGTAAACAGAAGTTATAATTCTTGCAAAGTCAGCCAAATCTGGGAACCGCAGATGACCGACCGTGTTCTTGCGATAGACGACGAGCCGCGGGTGCTGCGCCTCGTCGCCAGGGCCTTGCGCAGCGAGGGCTTGGAGATCGACACGGCCACCAACGGCGAAGAGGGGCTGCGGCTGGCACTCACGGGTTCCTATAGCGTCGTCATCCTCGACCTGCTGATGCCAGGCACCGACGGCATGTCCGTCCTGCGCAGGCTGATGCGGCTTCGGCCCGGTCAGGCAGTGATCGTGCTCTCCTGCCTGACCGACACCACGTCGAAGGTGCAGTGCTTCGAAATGGGCGCCGACGACTACCTGCCCAAGCCGTTCGTGCTGGATGAGCTGCTGGCCCGGATCAAGGCGCGGATCCGGGACCGGAGCCTGCCGAATCCGCATATTCTCACCACCCCCAAGATCGTACTTGACCCGGTCCGCCAGGAGGCGGACGCGGGGACCGGGCCCGTGCGGCTGACACGGCGGGAGTCGATGCTCCTCGCCGAGCTCATGCAGCATGCGGGCAGCACGGTTTCCAAGGAGCGCCTCCTGTCGTCGGTCTGGGGCTACAGCTTCTACCCGGAGTCGAACGTGGTCGACGTATACGTCCGGCGACTGCGGGCGAAGCTGGAACCGGACGTGATCTCCACCGTTCGCGGCGTGGGCTACAGGGTTGACCTTGGCTGAGCGGATCGGCTGCTTGTGGCGGCGGTACCGGGTCGAAATCGGCTGGTGGATTTTCGTCCTGGTTAATGTGGCCGGGATCCTGATACTCCGGGAATGGGCCACCGTGCCATTCCATTTTATTTGGATCAGCCTGTCCTTGCTGTACGGGTGGCGGGTCTGGACAATGCGCGCCACCTCGGTAGCGCTGGCCGCGATCATCATCGTCACGGGTGTCAGCCTGGGCGCCGACGTCACGTTTGGCGACCAGGCGCCCGATGAGCTCGCCGAGATCCCGCTGATGTCGGCGGTATTCGCGGCTATGGTGCTGTTCGTACGCCGGAGCGTGGCGGCCAAGGAGGAGATCAGCCGGGTCTACGAGCACAATGTGGTGCTGCTGCAGTACGCGCGCCACCTTATCCGGCACGCTTCCCACATCGTGCGCACCCCGCTCACCATTGCCCTGGGGCACGCGGAAATTCTCCAGCGCACCACGGATGACGAGGTTGCCGCTCGCGACGCACAGGTTGTGATCGATGAACTCAAGCGGCTGAAGGAGGCCACCGACCGGCTGCTTGAGCTCGCTACGAGCCACCAGCCCGACTTCGTGCGCCCGGTGATCACCCCGCTCCGCGAGGTCGTGGCCGACGCCTGTGACCGGTGGTCGGCGAAGGGCGCGCTGGTCCGCCTGGGAAAGGTCGACGACGCTGTCATCCGGCTCGACCCTGACCGTCTCCTGGAAGCCCTGGACGAGCTGATCGGCAACGCCGTCACCGAGACTCTCCCGGGGACGCCCATCGAGGTCTGCGCGCGGCATGAGGACGGCTGCGAGGTGATCGAGGTCGCTGACCGTGGTCCCGGAATCCGGGAGGATGACAAGAAGCCGATCTTCGACCGGTTCGCGCGTGCTGATGGCAACCGCAAGCGGGGGGCACGGCTCGGCCTCGCCATCGTGAACGCGATCGCGGAGGCGCACCGCGGCTCGGTCCGGGTGCGCGACCGCCCCGGCGGCGGAGCCGTCGTCGAGTTCCGGCTGCCGCGGCAGGGCCCTGGACACGAGCCTGCCGCGGCCGAGATGGCGCCCGCGAGCACCGCCCGGTAGACCGCGGCCCTTCTTACCTGCGCGCGCGGAGCCGTCAAGGCAGGCCGCGTCCGGTCCGGAGTGACTGCTCACCCTGCCCCGGGCCCAGGCATGCCGGCCGGCCGGTTGAATGCGTAGTAGCGGTCGTCCATGAAGTGGTTGGGCGCCCACATCTGGGACCGCAGCACGCGGCCGGTCTTCCGGTCCACCCAGAGCGTGAACCACACACTGTCCGGGTCGCTGCCGTGACCGCCGAAGAGCGACACCACTGTGACCGGCGCGCCCGATGCGGTCCCGGTTCCCAGGATGCGGGCGTCGGCGAACGGCCGGAAGGGGTCCCACACGAAGTACGGCACCGGGGCGAGGGTGCCCCTGGACTTCAGCCGCCACGGTCTCCTCGGGTCTGTCCGCACGTAGAGCGACCTGCCGAGCCAGAGTGACTGCTGCACGCCGTCGCCATACCACGTCCGCAGCCACATCCGGTGCGGGCGCGCGAACGCGTACGCGCTGCGGAAGCCAGACAGCACCTCGGCCACCCGGTAGCTGTTGAGCCGGTTCATCTGCGCGACCCCTGACCGGGCCAGCGTGGTTCCGTCCTTGGCGGGCAGGGGTGGCAAATCGAAGGCCGCCGTCCCGCCGGCCGGGCCTGCGACGGCCACCGCCAGCCGTTCCCCGCCATGCAGGTCCACGGTGGCGGTGCGGCACGACGCGCCGCAGGAGGAAAGAGCACGCCACCGGCCTCGCACCTGGATGCGTGCCCTGGACGCCGGCGTCGCCGGGCTGGCGAGATAGACACGGACCGTATTGTCTCCTGGCCGGCCAGGGTGGAGGGTGAGCCCGACCATGATCTGGCCGGCCCGGCCGCCCATGGTGAGGTCGCCGGGCTGGGGAAACGGCGAGGCCCGGGCCGCGGCGGAGCTGGAAGCCACGGGTTCCTCCGCCGCCTCGCGTGCCTCCTTCGGCACCACCGGGTACGCGGCCAGGGCGGCAGCGGCCGCGATCACCACGAGGGCAATCGCGGCCTCCGCCCGCACGCTCACCCGTATGTGCCGCCAGGCGAGCAGCGAGAGCGGGAGCATCGCGGCCACGGCGACCGCCTTCGCCACCAGCGTGAGCCCGTAAGGCGTGGTCAGCACCTGGCCCGGGCCGCCGAGGAGCTGCGCCGCCTGCACCGCTCCCAGGCCCACCGACACAAGAAATGCCCATGGCGCGACCCGGGTGAACCGTGGCAGCAGGTCGCTACCTACGGCCTGCCAGCGGCCGGTCACCCGGAGCAGCGCCAGCGCCATGATCCCGCCAGCCCACATCCCGGCCGCAGCGAGGTGGACCGCGTTCACGGCGATGCCCTGCCACGCGGGCTCGACGTCCGCGCCGTGGCCGGCGACCGCGACCGCGGCGACGACGCTGGCCAGCAGCACCGGCGAGAGGCGCGCCCGGACGATCGCCACCTCCAGCACCGCCGCCTCCAGCCCGAGCCGCGCCACCCGGGCCCACCCGGTGAGACCGTTCGTCAGGTAGTCGATGATCCCGGCCACCGACGCGCCGGAACTCGCCAGCAGCGCCTCGGCGGTCACCACGGCCACCCCGCTCACCAAGAGCGCGGCCGCGACCGGGACGACTGGCAGCCGCGGCGCCAGGCCGCGGCCCAGCATGCTCAGCAGCGCGAGCCCGCATGCGAGCAGCAGCAGTCCGTACTCGATCCCGCGCAGGACGGCAACGATCACGTCCCATGCGGTCGGCCCCCGCGCGGTGGTCCCGGCGGCCGCGGCCGCCACGGGGGGCGATACGCCCACGCCGAACCGGAACGTCCCGGTGATCGTGTGCCCGTCGATCACACTGACGGTCTTCCAGTCCACCTGATAGATGCCGGGCGCATTGGTGGAGAGCGGCACCCGTATGGTCTTGCCGGACACCTGGCCGGTGAACCGCCGGCCGGTAGGGCCGATAACGGTGGTACCCGACAGCCGGGTCACGAGCGGCTCGTCGAACACGATGACAACCGCGCCCGGCGCCGTGCCGAGACGGGCGCCCGGCGCCGGTGTGGAGGAGACCGGCACCGCGTGCGCGGAGGCGGTTGCCGGCAGAACCAGCAGCAAGACAGCCGGCGCCAGGATAAGGCCTGCCAGCCGCGCCGCCCAGCCGCCGCTGCCCCGCGGAGCCCGGTGGAAGAACATCACCTCACGCGCTCCGCACGGCGCCCGGACGTCAGTGCAGCACGACGGCGAGGACGCCCAGCACGACCAGTGTCAGCAGGACGGCGATGAAGACGGTCGCGTGATACTGCGCGGGGCTCGGCTCGGGCAGCCCGGCCGGGTTGCAATCCCTGCACACCGACTGGCCCCACCCGGTCGCCTTGCCGCAGCGCATGCACTGGTCGTAGGAGCGCCGCTTCATGACCGCCACTCCTTTGGGGGACATCATGGCCCCGTCTGGCGTTGCGCGGCGCCGTGAGCCGGCTCCGCGGCCACCCCTTGATCATGATGGTGCCACTGCCGTCGCACGTCAAGGCTCCACCCGACGAGCGCGACGGCGAGGACGACCCCGCCCACGGCCAGCGCCCAGGGGAACCCCACCGCCCCGAGAACCAATCCGATCATGGACAGAGCGAACACCAGCGGCCAGATTGTGGGCAGAACGTGCGGTTCGGTATCCCTGGCGCCGGCCTCCGGCGTGGCAACCGCCACCCGCGCCCGCTGGACCGCGCGGGTCAGGTAGACGCCAACCACAAGAGCGCCGCCAGCCACGGTGAGCATCTCCGTGAGGCCCTCGAACTCGGACCCTGTCAGGCCGTAGATGATGCCCGCCACGATGAGGAACGCGCCGAGGCCCAAGCCGATCCTCGAGAAAAGCGACATCCGCGGCTACCTCCTGTTCCGGGACGTCCGGTTACCTTGCGGGCTCATCAGGACCCTGCAAGGTAAAGAACCACGTAGATCACCACGCCGAGAACGACGACGAAGTACCAGTAGATCGCCGCCGCCTGGGCGGGATCGCGGCGAAGGGCGAGTTCGCCCGTCCACGTCCGGGCCAAAACGATGCCGAGCAGCACCGCCCCTCCCACGACATGGGCGAGCTCGAGCCCGATGATCATGTAGAACAGGGACTCGTAGATCCCCTGGCCCACGCCGAACGGGATGGAGGCGTAGCCGATCGCTGTCAGCACACCGAAGGCCAGGGAGCAGGCCAGTGCCGCCGACAGCCAGCGCAGCATGACCCCGCGCTGGAACTCGGGACGGTGGGCGTGGCGCATGGCCTGCGCCATGGCAGCCCCGCTGGCCAGCAGCGCCACAACCCCGACGCTCGGCACCGCGATCGACGGGGTGGCGATCCCCGTCGGCGGCCACACCTGGGCGGCCGCGTATGAAACCGCGTAGATGCCCAGGAACGCGGCGAAAAAGACTGCCTCCGAGGCGACCAGAAGCACCATGCCGGTCACCGAGCTGCTGGCGCTGCGGACGGCCTGCCGGTCGATGAGTTCCGCGCCGGGGTGAACGGTCGCTGCGCCGGGCATGTGCTCGCTCGCGGTCATTGTCCCGCCTCCGGTCCTGCTCCGTCCGGTCCCGCCGATCCCTCTGGTGCGGCTGCTCCCTCTGGCGCTGCCGACTTCGCCGCCGCGCTAATGGCGAGCCGCAGGTCGCGGACCGGCCGTTCGGAGCGGATCTCGGGCAGGGCGTCGAAGTTGTACGACGGCGGCGGCGACGTCGTCGCCCACTCCAGCGAGTTCCCGCCCCAAGGGTCGGCGGGCGCGGTGCGCGGCTTGCGCAGCGTGATGATGAGGTTCGCGAGCGCCACGAGCATCGACACCGCGATCACGTACGCGGAGATCGTCTCGATGAAATTCACCAGCCCCCACCCGGAACTGAGCGGGTACGTCGCTACCCGGCGCGGCATGCCCCACAGGCCCAGGAAGTGCATCGGGAAGAACGTCACGTTGAACGCGACGAACAGGAGCCAGAAATGCCAGAAGCCGAGCTTCCTGTTAAGGATCCGGCCGGTCATCTTGGGGAACCAGTAATACATCGCCGCGAAGATCCCGAACAGACTCCCGCCCAGGAGCACGTAATGAATGTGCGAGACCACGAAGTAGGTGTCGTGGATGGCGAAGTCCGCCGCGGGGGAGGCCATCCATACGCCGTCGATCCCGCCGATGACGAACATCGCGATGAAGCCCAGCGCGAAGAGCATCGGCGGCTCGAAGCTGAGTTTCCCTTTCCACAGCGTGAACAGCCAGGCGAGGACCAGCAACCCGGTGGGCACCGAGATCAGCTCGGTGGTCACCGAGAAGAACGAGTCGTTGACAAGGCCGGTGGTGTACATGTGGTGGCCCCACACCGTGAACGACAGCGCCATGATGAGCATCAGGGACAAGATCACGAACCGGTACCCGTACAGCGGCTTCCGGCTGAACACCGGGATGATCTCCGACACGACACCCCAGGCGCCCATGATGAGCATGTAGACCTCGGGGTGCCCGAAGAACCAGAACGTGTTCAGGTAATTGGCGATGCTGCCGCCGTGCGACGGGTCGAAGAACACGGTCCCGAGGTGGCGGTCGCTGAGCAGCATGAGCAGCCCGGCGGTCAGCGAGGGCACGGCCAGCACTATGAGGATCGACGTGGTGGTCGTGGCCCAGGTGAAGATCGGCACCCGGGTCATGCTCATGCCCGGGGCGCGCAGCCGGAGCACGGTCACGATGAAGTTGATGGCGCCGAGGAGCGAGCTGGTACCGACGATCAGCAGGCCGAGGATCCACAGGTCCTCACCGGTCCCCTCCTGCAGGGACAGCGGCACGTAGTTCGTCCACCCGGCGGCGGCCGCACCGCCCTTGGTGAGGTACCCAGCCAGGATCGTCAGCCCGCCGACCGGCAGCAGCCAGAAGGACGCTGCGTTGACCCTGGGGAACGCCATGTCGAGCGCGCCGATCTGCAGCGGCACGAAATAGTTCCCGAACCCGGAGAGCAGCGGGAGGATCACCAGGAAGATCATGATCGTCCCGTGCATGGTGAAATCCTCGTTGAACGCCTGCGGCGAGAGGACCGTATTGCCGGGGGCCATAAGCTGCGTGCGCACCAGCATCGCCAATGCGCCGGCGAAGGCGAAGAACGCGAAGGAGTTGACGAGATACATGATCCCGATCTTCTTGTGATCGGTCGTCGTCAACCAATCGAGCACCCGCGCCGATCGCGGTCGCGGCGCGGCCGGCCTCGTCAGAACACCTGTCGTCGTCATGTTCGATCGTCCCGTTGCTCGCTGCGGATTTCTCTTCCACGCACCCAGGGTGCTACCTGCTCGCTCATCTCGCTAACCCCCTGGTTTCCCGATGACCAGGGCTCCTGACATCGCCGGGCCGTGGACGTCGCACTGGAAGTAGTACTTCCCGGGCTTCAGCGCTGGGGCGGTGAAGGTCTTGGTCGCCGGGCCGGTGACGTTCGGTGTCTGGTAAAGCCTGTGCTTCAGGTTCGAGCTGACCCAGATGGCGAAGTTGTGCGCGATGCCGGCGTCCTTGTTAATGATCGTGATCCGGATTGGCTGACCCGGGACGGCCGCGATGCAGGCCTTGTCCCAGGAGATGTGCTGCGCCGTCAGCGTGATGGACGACCCGGTCGGGGCGCAGGAGCCAGCCTTAGATTGCGCCTGCTGCTGCTGCCTCACCCAGGCCTGGAACTGCGGCTGCGGCAACACCTTCAGTACCAGCATCATCTTCGAGTGCCAGAGGCCGCAGAACTGTGTGCACTGGCCGCGGTAGGTGCCTGCCTTGGTGGGAGTGAATGTGAACACGTTCGGATGGCCAGGCACGGCGTTCCTCATGAAGAGCATGCCCGGCACGTAGAACCCGTGGATCACGTCGCTGGAGTCCAGCGTGATCTGCGCGGACCGGCCGACCGGCAGCGCCATCGTGAGCGGCTTGCCGGGGGAGCTTTCGCTGGCGGTCTTCCCGCTGACCGAGAGCCCCTCCTTGACGTATCTCGCCGACCACTGCCACTGGGATCCGGTGACGACCAGCCGCTCGGCCGGACGAGGGTCGATGTGATCGACCTTCGAGACCGCCACCTCGCCGACCGAGAGCAGCACGATGATGATGGCCAGCGGGGCGGCGAAAAACGTCGCGATGGCGGCGTTGTTTCCGCGGTTCTGCGCCGGCTCGGACTCGTCTCCGCGCCGCCTGCGGAACCGGGTGACTTCGATGCCGAGCATTCCCCAGACGAACAGGAACACAGGCAGCGCGAGCCAGAGAATGGTATAGAACAGCCCGTGCACCTCCCGGCCCGTCACCGAGAGCCCTGGCTGCACGAGGCCGCAGCCGGGGGTGACCAGCAGCACCGCAACCAGCAGCGCCAGCTGCAGCGCGCGCCGCGGGCTGCCATGTCCGGGCCCGCGCCCGCGGCCCTTGTCCCCGGGCCGCGGGCTGCCATGCAGGGGCCCGCGGCCCTTATTCGTGGGACCCTGAGTCGTCCTGTGCGGCACCATCAGCGACTCACGAGGCGGTGAACGGCTTGATCATGCCGATGGTGACGTGCGGCGGGCCGGTGCCGCCGCCGGCCTTGCCGGTCTGCCAGCAGGTCGCCAGGTAGTTCCCCGGCGGCAAATCCATCCTGATCACGGTGGTGCCGCCGACGGGGAGCGGGTCGCCGCTGTCGGCGAAGTGGATCCAGTCGTCCTCAGCGCTGGGGCCTTTCTTCTTGGCGTCGCTGATCACGTCCTGGGCGGTCTTGCCCGCGGGCAGCCTCAGCACCACGAACTCGTGGTCACGAACTCGTGGTCCATCGCGAACGACTCCGTGTTGGTGAACGCCACCTGGAACGCTCGGTTCGCCGGCACGGTCGACGGCATGCCGTGGTAGGTGAAGTTCTTGACAGAGACGTTGAGGGCGGGCCCGGGGGTGGTGGCCGGTGCGCTCGCGGAGGTGGAGGCGGTGAACGGGGCGGCCATGCCGATGGTGACGTGCGGCGGGCCGGTGCCGCCGCCGGCCTTGCCGGTCTGCCAGCAGGTCGCCACGTAGTTCCCGGGCGGCAGATCCATGGTCACCAGGTGGCCGGCGCCGACGGGGAGCGGGTCGCCGCTGTCGGCGAAGTGGATCCAGTCGTCCTCAGCGCTGGGGCCTTTCTTCTTGGCGTCGCTGATCACGTCCTGGGCGGTCTTGCCCGCGGGCAGCCTCAGCACCACGAACTCGTGGTCGCCGGGGCGGCCGTGACGCTCGCGGAGGTGGAGGCGGTGAACGGCGCGGCCATGCCGATGGTGACGTGCGGCGGGCCGGTGCCGCCGCCGGACTTGCCGGTCTGCCAGCAGGTCGCCACATAGTTCCCGGGCGCCAGATCCAATGTGATCACGGTGCCGCCGCCGGTGTCGACGTCGCCGCTGTCACCGACGTGGATCCAGTCGTCCTCGCCTTTGGGGCCCTTCTTCTTGCCGTCGCTTATCACGTCCTGCGCGGTCTTGCCCGCGGGCAGTTTCAGCACCACGAACTCGTGGGTGATCTGGAATGACTCCTGGTTGGTGAATGAGACCTGGAACGGCCGGTTCGCCGGCACGGACGACGGCATGCCGTGGTAGGTGAAGTTCTTGACCGAGACGTTGTAGACGGGCACCCCGGCAGCCGCCGCCGACGCCGACGGTGTGGCGCTCTTGCTGGGTGCCGATCCCTGGTCCTTGGAGCAGCCCGTGGCGATGACGAGGACCGCACATGCCGCAATGGTCACGATGGGAACCGAACGCAAATACCGATGAACGCGCCGTGCATGTGGGCGGGGCCCGCTTGGCGATCTCATGGTTGCTCCTTCGCACCCAAGTTTCAGTCCGCACCAGCGAGGACGCCCACGGCAGTGCCCTGGTGCCGCGCAGACCAGCGCGTCGCTTAACGGAAGTGGCTGTTGCTTTAAACGGAAGTGTCTATCGTGCACCGGAGATACATGAAGCCCTCATGGCCAACATGAGAGTTGTGTAATGGATGGGCCCCTCCTCCATTACAGATCCGTCATGATGAGCAGCCGGGCAGGCCCGCCCGTGCAACACTGCGACCACGGGCCGTGGCACCGCGCCCGCGGACGCAGGACGGGAGCTGCAAGCTGTTTAACCTCCAGGCCGCGCTGACGGCGTGGGCATTCGATCCGGTGCCCACCATCGGGGCGGGCGTGGCCGCGCTCGGCTATTTCGCCGCGCGGCAGCGGCTAAGGGGCAGTCCGCACGCCGCCGGGGTACGCGCGGCCGCCGGGCACGGGCGCATGATCTGCTTCGGTGCGGGCTTGCTGGCCATCGTCGTAGCCGTGGACGGGCCGCCGGACGTCCTGTCCGGCGTCTCGTTCTCGGCGCACATGGTCCAGCACCTGCTCCTCCAGCTGGTGGCCCCCCCGTTGCTGCTCCTCGGGGGCCCGCTGGGCCTGCTGCTGCGCGCGGACCCGCCCTGGCTCCCCCGGCGGGCACTGGTCCGCCTGCTGCGCAGCCGTCCCGTGCGCGTGCTGGCCCATCCGGTGACCGCACTGGGCTTGTTCACCGTCGCCCTGGTCGGCAGTCATCTGACCCCGCTATACAACCTGACACTGGAACGGGAGTGGGTGCACGAGCTGGAGCACGTCGCATTCCTCGTCACGGCGCTGCTGTTCTGGTGGCCCGCTATAGGCGTCGACCCGGCCCCCCACCGGCTCAGCTACCCGGCGCGGCTGCTTTACCTGTTCCTGGACATGCCCGTCATGGCCTACCTCGGGCTCGCGATCGCGAGCTCGTCCCGCGTCCTGTACCCGTACTACGCGGCGCACCCGCCGCCGTGGGGCGCGAGCGCACTGCAGGACCAGGGAGTTGCCGGGACGATTATGTGGGTCAACGGGATGTTCACCATGATTCCCGCGATGGCGGTCGTGCTGCTCCGGTGGCTGGATGAGGACGAGCGCCATCAGGTGAGACGCGAGACCCGGCAGGCGCGCGGGGCCCCGCCAGCAAACGGTGCGCCGCACCGGGACCACACGTCGGCCACGGTGCCGACTCCCCCCTTCCGGTCGGCTGTCCCATGACAAGCGCCAATCCACCGGTCGAGCGCGGCCATGGCGGCGGGCGCGTGCTCCCTGCGATCCCGGGGGCTACCGGGCCACCGGGGTCCAGGCGTATCGCCCGGGACAGCGCTGTGCTCCCCTGGGCCAGCGCCGGGGGGCGCCGCTCGGTGCGTCTGGTCGGCCGCTCGCTGCTGGCGCTGACCAAGCCCAGGATCATCGAGCTTTTGCTCGTCACGACGGTGCCGACGATGATGCTGGCGGCGCGGGGACTGCCCGCCGCCGGGCTGCTGATGATCACGCTGGCCGGCGGCGCGCTGGCCGCGGGCAGCGCGAATGCGATCAACTGCTATCTCGACCGCGATATCGACGCGGTCATGCGGCGCACCTCCCGGCGCCCGCTGGCGCGGCCCGCCCCGCTGGCGGTGATCACGCCGGCCGAAGCGCTGGCCTTTGGCATCGGCCTGGGGGTGGCGGCCACGGTGATGCTCGGCCTCCTGGCCAACTGGCTGTCGGCGGCGCTGGCCGACACGGCCATCTTGTTCTACGTGTTCGTTTACACGCTCGGGCTCAAGCGCCGGACCGCAGCCAACATCGTCATCGGCGGCGCGGCCGGGTGCTTCCCGGTGCTAGTGGGCTGGTCGGCGGTGACCGGGACGGTCGGCCTGGCGCCGGTGATCCTGTTCGCGGTGATCTTCTTCTGGACGCCGCCCCACTTCTGGGCGCTGGCCATGAAGTTCAAGGACGACTACGCGGCCGCCAGGGTGCCGATGCTGCCGGTGGTGGCGCCCGCCCGGGTGGTGGCCCGCAAGATCTTGTTCTACTCCTACGCGATGGTGGGGGCCACCTTGGCGCTGGCCCCGTACGCCGGATGGATCTACGCGGCCGGGGCGGCCGGGCTCGGCGGGTGGTTCCTCGCCGAAGCGCACCGGCTGCGGTCCCGGGTGGCCCGGCTCACCACGGGTGCCGCCGCCGCCGCGCCGGTCCCCGCCGGGGCGGCCGGCGTCACCGAGGGGGCATGCGGGGGGCTGGCCCGGCCGGGCGCCAATCCGGCGCCGATGCGGCTGTTTCACCTGTCCATCACCTACCTGAGCCTGCTGTTCGCGCTGGTCGCCGTCACCTCTCTGCTCCCCTGGGGCCGCTGGTAGGGCCCGAGGCAAGCCAGCGCGGCCAGGCCACCCCGCGGCGACCGCACCCGGATCGTCATGTGACCACCGAACTGGCGGACGTGTTCTGACGCTGGGACGCGCCCGTTCGGGTTCCCGGAACGGGCAACCCCGATCTGCCGAGCGAGTCCCCGCATCACCCTCACCGGCAGGTAATTCGGGATCGCTCCCTGCTTCGCGGATGTCCTCGCCTGGTTCCAAGTGTCGTCCCCCGGCGTCGCGAGACCATGCCGGCCACAGCCGCCGGGCGACGCGCGCATCGAGCCGGCCGCCGAGGTGCATCGACCGCCACACCCCGCGGTAGCCGGGCAGCACGCCGGATGCAATGAGCACATGTCCCACGATGAGGGCGGTGACGGGGTAGGTCGTCCACTTGTGTACCCGGGCGAGCAGGACGAACGTGGGCCCGCCGTGCACGAGGACGAGCCCTACCCCGCTTCCCACGAGCAGTGCTAGGCCGAGGATCAGCGTAACGTTGAGGAACCGCTGGCCTGGGTCGAAGCGGCCCCGATGCCAGCCGAACCGGCCGGTGAAAACCGCCGCGGGCCAGCGGGTAAACCAGCCCAGCTCGGACCGGCGGAGCCGCAGCGACTCGGCCACGAACGGCGGGACCGCCCGGGCACCCAGCAGCCCGCCGGCGACCGCGACGCCGAGCAGAATCCACCCGATCAGCTTGTGCAGCGAGATGTCCGACATCCCGGCGAGCAAGGCCAGCGGGCTCGTACTGCCCTCCTGGCCAGCCAGCAGCCACCAGCCCGTGAACAGCAGAATCAGCACGCTGGCATAGATCAGGGCATGAAACCAGCGCCCCGGCCGCCGGTACCGCTCCACAGCGCCGGTGCCGTCGGCTCGTTGCGGATGCTTAGTAGCCATAGCCGCCGGAGCTTGGGCTGCTGCTGCTAGTTGCGCCGGAGCCTCCGGTGACCGTCACGGTGATCCGAGCTTTCGGGCCCACCGGCGAGTGGTCTGCATGCTGGAGCGTCACCAAGATGGTGTGCTTCCCGGCCGAGAGGTTCTTGACCTGGGTCTGGGTGGATGTCACCACCTGGTAACTGCTGCCGCCGTCGACGAACAGGTGGACGTGGTCCTTGCCGGTATCGATCGGGCCGATCGGCTTGCTGGAGCTGATCTTCAAGGTGAACGGCGAGGTGACGCTGGCGCCCGGCGCGGGTGAAATGATCTTCAGCGCGGGCGTGCTGCTACCCGCGGCCGAGCCGTTCGAGGCGGAAGAGCCAGAGGAGCCGCATGCCGCCGCGGCGAGCAGCGCGGCAGCTCCGATCGTGAATATGAACGTGCGGTGCAGTCGCATGAGTTGCTCCAAACGGGAAAAATTACGCTTGACACCTTTGTCGTCGACACGTCCGGGCACATCGGGTTGGTTCAGGAACCGGCTCTCGAGTTTTCTGGTGCCTCGCCCCTTGCCGACACATCCTGCCACGCGGGCACCATGGTTCAGGTGTGCCCGCCGGGGGTCGGCGCGTACGCCGGTCTGTTCTTCTCTGCGTAATAGACCTCACCGCGGATGGCGTAGCCGCCGTCGGCCACCGGTTCGAGCGCAGGGAAACGGCCGCCGACATCCCAGAACCGGTACTTGGCGGCGGTAGTTGCGACCGCGATCGGCACGGTGCCATTGAGTGCCACCTCCCCGTTCATGTTCATAACGGTGATGGCCGTGGCGTCGACCAGTGGGTCGAAGGCCAGTTCCGCCTCGACCGCCTCGCGGATGTCCTTGGTCTTGCCCATGTGCGTGATCCCTTCCATGGCCGGTTAGACGGCCGATCTGCCGCCCACGAGTCAGTCCACCCGGCGGTCTCGTACCGGTAAAGGCGATGGTGGCTCTCCTAACATTGGTCCGCGCTATAGCTCAGCTCGCAGTCACAGACCGATGCGTCAGCGCCGCGGTGGGCGGCGCGGCCGGCAGCCGGACGACCACGCACGCGGAGACCTAACCCTCCGAGGGCTATAGCGCAGGGCAATACCAGGACAGGTGCCATCGCCTTTCCAACCCGCGGTGCGCCCTGCAGCCGGTGGTGCAGCGAGCCATCCCGCATGCCGTCGCCGTTGAGGAAGTCGCAGTCACCGGCGCTCCGCTCTGCTGAGCCATCAGGCCTTGGGTCGGTTGCCTAACATGTCCACGATGTCGTCTGGACGGATCGGTACGCGCCGCAACGGGTTCCCGGTGGCGGCCCGGATCGCGGCCACGATCGCGGGGGTGGACGAGATGGTCGGTGGCTCGCCCACGCCCCGCAGTCCGTACGGCGCATGCGGGTCGGCGAGTTCCAGGATCTCCACGTTCATCGGGGGCATGTCGAGGATCGTGGGGATCAGGTAGTCGGTGAACGAGGGGTTGCGGATCATCCCGCCGCTGACCTGGATCTCCTCCATCAGGGCCAGGCCAAGACCCTGCGCGGTGCCGCCGTGGATCTGGCCGGCCAGCGCCAGCGGGTTCATCGCCTTCCCGACGTCCTGGGCCGTGCTGATCTCCACCACCTTGACCAGGCCAAGCTCGGTATCGACGTCCACCACCGCGCGGTGGGCGGCGAACGCGTACTGCACGTGGGCGTTGCCCTGGCCGGTGTGCGGGTCGATCCGCTCGGTCGGGCGGTGCCGCCAGGTGACGGTCTCCTCGATCGGCTCGTCGCCGATGATGGCGGCAAGGTCGGCAAGGACCTCCTCTTCGGTGGACACGATCTTGCCGTCCGCCAGCGTGAGGTCCCCGGCCTGGATGCCCTCGAGCCGGGCGGCGCGCTCCAGGACAGCTGCCCGGGCGGCGGCGCACGCGGCCCGGACCGCGCCGCCGGTGACGTAGGTTTGGCGCGACGCGGATGATGAGCCTGCGCTGCCGACCGTGGTGTCGGCGGGCTGGACGATGACCCGGTCAACACCGAGTTCGGTGCGGGCTATCTGGGCCTGGACGGTGACCAGCCCCTGGCCGACCTCGGCGGCGGCGGTGTGCACCGTGACGGTGGGCTCACCCGCGACCAGCTCCAGCCGGACCCGGGCGGTCGAGTAGTCGTCGAACCCCTCGGAGAAGCCGACGTTCTTGATGCCGATGCCGTACCCGACGCCGCGCACGACACCCTCGCCGTGGGTGGTGTTCGAGACCCCGCCGGGAAGGTCCCGCAGATCTGGCTGCTCGCGCAGGTCCCGCAGGTCCCGCAGGTCCCGCAGGTCCCGCAGGTCCCGCAGGTCCCGCAGGTCCCGCAGGTCCCGCAGGCCGTGCCCGCCCCCGGCGGGCCCGGCCTGCGGGAGCGCCAGCCCACCCGGCATCGGCGCACGGCGGACCCGGCGCAGCAGTTCGGCAACCGGGGCCGCCGAGTCGACCACCTGCCCAGTGGGCATGACCGACCCCTCGGAGAGCGCGTTGCGGATACGGAGATCCACCGGGTCCATGCCCAGCCGCCGCGCCAGCTCATCCATCTGGGATTCATACGCAAAACACGCCTGGACGGCCCCGAACCCACGCATCGCCCCGCAGGGAGGGTTGTTCGTGTACACCGCGTACACGTCCATGGCGACATTCGGCACCTCGTAAGGGCCGACGCCCAGCGTCGCGGCGTTGGCCGCCACGGCTGTGGAGCTCGACGCGTAGGCCCCGCCATCCAGGTAGGTGCGCCCGGTGACGTAGATGAGGTCACCGCTAGGCGTTATGCCGTGCTCGTAATAAAGTCTCGCCGGGTGCCGGTGAACGTGGCCGAAGAACGACTCCTGCCGGGAATAGACCATTTTCACCGGCCGGCCGGTCCGCAGCGCGAGCAGGCACGCGTGGATCTGCATCGAGAGGTCCTCGCGCGCGCCGAACGCGCCGCCGACACCGGCGAGGGTCACCCGCACCTTGCTTTCCGGGAGGCCCAGGCAGCCCGCGATCTGCGCCTGATCGACGTGCAGCCACTGGGTTGCGACGTAGAGGTCGATCCCGCCATCCCCGGCGGGCACCGCAAGGCCGGACTCGGGGCCGAGAAACGCCTGGTCCTGCATGCCGACCTGGTACGAGCCGCGGACCACAATGTTCGCCCGTTTTTCCGGGTCGCCCTTGCGGATGCGCACGTGCCGGACCAGGTTGCCGCCCGGGTGGACCTTCGGCGAGGTTGGCTGCAGCGCGGCCTCAGCGCTGGTGACGGGCTCGAGCACGTCGTAGTCAACGGTGATCGCGGCCACTGCCCGGCGGGCGGTCTCCGGGTGGTCGGCGGCGACGATCGCGACAGGTTCACCCTGGTAGCGGACCTCGGTCGCGGCGAGCACCGGCTGGTCGGGGATCTCCAGGCCGAAGACCCCGCGCCCGGGGACGTCTTCGTGGGTCAGCACAGCGGCGACGCCGGGCAGCTTGAGGGCGCCGGACAGGTCGACCGAGCGGATGCGGGCCCGCGGGTGCGGGCTGCGCACGGTGGCACCCCACAGCATGTCCGTCATCCACAGGTCGGAGGAGAAGGCGAACTCGCCCGTGACCTTGAGCGTGCCGTCAGGGCGCTGCGCGCTCGAGCCCACCCCGTTAGCGACCACGGTGCTGAGCCCGGTTCGGGGGGGTGCCGTCGTTCCGCTGGTCATGACTGGCTCCCCGCGCCATGCCCGGCGGCGAGCCGCGCGGCGGCCAGCCGTACCGCGTCGATGATGTTCTCGTAGCCTGTGCAGCGGCACAGGTTCCCGGCCAGCGCTTCCCGGATCTCGGCATCGCCGGGTGCTGCGATATAGCGCAGCAGGTCGTGCGTCGCGACGATCAGGCCAGGTGTGCAGAACCCGCACTGGACCGCGCCGGCCTCGATGAACGCCTGCTGCACCACATCGGGTGTGCCCGGGTGGCCCAGGCCCTCCACGGTGCGCACCTCGCGACCTTGCGCCTGCCCGGCCGCGACCAGGCAGGAGCACACCGCCACGTCGTCGAGCCAGACCGTGCAGGACCCGCATTCGCCCTGCTCGCAGGCGTTCTTCGAGCCCGGCAGGCCGAGCCGTTCCCGCAGCAGGAACAGCAGCGACTCGCCCTCCCACACGTCGTCCGCGACTGCGGGGGCACCGTTGACCGTGCACGTCACGCGCATCGGCGGCCCTCCTCCTGGTACGACCGCCACGCCCAGGTCAGCGTGCGCCGGGCCAGCACAGCCAGGGAGTGGCGCCGGTAAGCAGCGCTGCCGCGGACGTCGTCGATCGGCTCGGCCGCCTGGGCTACCAGGTCGCCAAAACGCTGGACGGTGGAACCCGGCAGCGTTTGGCGCGAATCCCACAGTCCGTGCTCGGCGAGTTCGGCGGTGAGGAACTCCTCCGCCGCGAGCGCCGGGCGGGCGGTCGGGGCGGCCGACCCGAGACCGGTGCCGGCCCAGCCACGGCGCGGATCCAGCGCGATCGCGAACGAGGACACCGCGATGACCATGGCGTTGCGGACACCGACCTTGGCGAACTGCTCCGGGCCGCGTGCGCTTGGGACGCGGATCGTGGCGATCAGCTCATCGGGTGCCAGCACGCTGCGCTTGACCCCGGTGAAGAACTCACGCACCTTAATCTGACGGTCGCCACGCACCGAGGCGACCTCGACCACAGCGTCGCTGGCCAGCAGCGGGGGAAGGGCGTCACCGGCGGGGGAGGCAGACCCAAGGTTGCCGCCCACGGTGCCGCGGCTGCGGATCTGCGGCGAGCCGACCGTGCGGGAGGCGAGTGCGAGCCCCGGTAGACGGGCGCCGAGTTCGCTGATCACCCGGGCGTACGGCACGCCCGCGCCCAGCCTTATGACACCGTCGTCGGGCGCCCACTCGGCCAGCTCACGGACCCGCGTGAGGTCGAGCAGCGCTTCCGGACGCACCCGGTCAAAGTTGATCTCGACCATCACGTCGGTGCCGCCGGCGATAGGCAAGGCGCCGGGATGGGCGGCTTTGATGGCCAGTGCATCCGGCCAGCCTGTCGGCCGGAAGAACTCCATGATGGTCAGTACAACGGCTGTGCTGGCCGCTGGCCAGGGACAGAAAGACAGAAACTCAGCACCCGCCAGACCGTGCCGTTTGTAGGTTCCTCCAAACGCGGGCTTACGCTGGGTGGATGTTGCTTCGCACCGTGCTGGAAGCACCCCGGCTGCGGTTGCGCCTGCTCACCGGCGAACAGGCCCTGGACCGCCGCGTCAGCGGGATCTTCACCACGGATCTGCTCGACCCCCGCCGCTACCTGTCCGGCGGGGAACTTGTCCTGACCGGGTTGATGTGGCGGCGTATGCCCGAGGACTCCGAAACTTTCGTTCTGTCACTGGTGGAGGCCGGCGTCACGGCGCTTGCCGCGGGGGATGCCGCGTTCGGGTCTGTGCCCCCGGACCTGGTGGCCGCCTGCCGCCGGCACGGTTTTCCCCTCCTCGAAGTGCCGGTTGACGTCTCGTTCGCGGCTATCACCGAGCACGTCATGCGAGCAAGCACCGTTGGCCACCGCAGCCTGCTGATGCCGGGCCTGGATGAGGGCGGTGCGCACCTCGACCCGGTGCCGGAGCCGACCGAGTCCTCGATGGCGGCGCTCTTCACCGTGGCAGCTCGCGAATATGGCCTGGTGGGGTGGCTCATCTCGCCGGTCGGCCGGCTGCTGGCCGGGCCGGGCACTGCGTCAGGGCAGGATGCGGGGGCGGGGCTCGGTGCGGGGTTCGGACCGGGGCTGGTGTCGGCGGCGGGGCTGGTGTCCGGAGGAAGCCAGGTGCCGAACCCCGGAGTGAGCACGGCGCTCTGGCAAGCCCTGGCGATTGCCTACCTGCGTGCACTGGAGCTTCCGATCACGGTGAACGTGGAGGGGGGAGCGTTCTCTGTCTTTCCGGTCGCCGGCCGACCTGCCCACCGGCTGGCTGCCTGGTTCGTGGCCTTCGAAGGCGACAGCGAGGACTGGGATGAGGAGCGGCGTGAGGTTGCTGGCGAGCTGACCGGGCTAGCCGCGGCCTACCGATCGGGTCACGAGGAAAGGCGCCGGCCCCGTCGCCGGTCCGCCGATGAGCTGGTGCGGCAGGTAGTGGCACGGGGCGAAGACGCCTTTGGGCCTGAACCCGGAGCGTTGGCCGCAGGGATGCGCCGGGGCGGCCTTTCTGCTGCGTCGGGTGTCGTCGGCGTGGCGGCGCAACTATCCGGCGTGGCAAGTCAGCACGAGGTGGCTGCCGCAGGTCAGCCGCAACATCTCGGCGCCGGGCCTCAGCCGCAAGATATGGGTTCCCTGGCCCAGCCGCAGTGGGCGGGCGCTGTGGGCGAAAGGCAGTGGGCGGGCGCTGTGGGCGAAAGGCAGTGGGCGGGCGCCGCGGACGGGCCGCAGTGGGCGCGCAGTATGGGGGAGATCCAGCTGGTGGTTCGTGCTGTGCTGGAAGAGATGCTGCCGGATGCCGTCGTCGGACTGTGCGGCGACGAGGTTGTCGCGCTCGCCCCGCGCGGTAAGCCGGGTCCGGGTGGGGGTGCGGGTGCGGGCGGCGCTGACGCCGGGGCACTTACTCCCAGCGCCGGGGCGCCTACTTCCAGCGCCGGGGCGCCTACTTCCAGCGCCGGGGCGCCGCTGCCCTTCGTGGGCGCCGATTCTTTGCTGGACCAGGTCCGGGCCGCTGTCGGCACGCTGCGGATGGGTCTGCCCACCCTTGATCTCTCGCTCGGAGTAAGCGTCTCATCTTGCAAAACGGCGGACTGGGCGAACCGTCCCACCCGCCCCGCTGACGCCGGGGACGAATCCACCGCGGGGCCGGCCACCCGCAGCATCTGCCGCGCGATCGAGCACGCGGTTGACGAGGCGCGGCAGGCCCGGCGGCTGGCCGCCCTGGCCGGCCGTGGCGTTCGCTTGGTGGACAGCGCGCACATGGGGTCTCATGAGTTGCTGCTCGCGCTGGTGCCGGAGGAAGCGCGCCGCACCTTCCGCACCCGGGTACTCGGGCCAGTCGTGGCCTATGACAGCCAGCACGGGACGGAGCTTGTTCACACCCTTGAGGTCTTCCTCGCCTGTTCCGGGTCGTGGACGAAGGCAGCCGGGCAGATGTATGTCCACGTCAACTCCCTTCGGTACCGCATCCGGCGGATCGAGGAATTGACCGGCCGCGACCTCGGGTCGCTGGCGGACCAGGCCGACCTGCTGCTGGCGTTGCGCATCGGATATTCAGCCACCGAGGACGAGCCCTCGAACGCAGTCCCCGGCGGCGACAGGTAACTACGGACCAATTGCGACTCCATCCCCGGTCGGATGATCTCAGCCACCGCCACAAGTGAAGTCCGTGAGTCCCGTTTCGTGATCATGGGAAAGTGGGGGCCCTGGCACCCAATTTCCCATGATCACGAGGCCGATTCCGACCGAAACACTCGCTGCACGCCGGGGAGTCCGCACGCGTAAACCAGGCTGCCACCTCACTGACCTCATATATTCCCTCGAGCCACAAAGTTCACGACGCCAGGGTTCGATGACAGGCCCGCACAACCGAGGCGGCGCCCTGGTTCCAACCGTGACCAGCGATACCACAGCGAACCGCCTCGGGGTTCTTGCATCAGCGTGGGCGGCTTGGCTGACCGCCAGGGCGGGTGAACTCGCGAGCGCGTCAACGGAACTGACGGCCAGGCGGGTGGACTCGCGGGCCGCCCGCAGTGAGATGGTGATCTTTGGGCCGGCTGTGGTGAGACCGTCATCAACGGGCCAGCCGCGTCCTGCCCGGCGGAGCGGCCAGCCGTGTCTTGCCGGCGGAACAGTCGGCCGTGTCTTGCCGGGCGGAACAGGAGGTGGCCATGACCACGACCCCCACGGACGGTGAGGCCGACCTGTTGGTGACTGGCGCCAAGCTGGCCGCGACCTGCGATGCGGAGCGGCGGGAGCTGCCTGGGGGCTGGGTGGCCATCACCGGCGGTCTGGTCAGCGGGGTGGGCGCCTCATCCGACCCCGCCCCGGTGG
>WNGR01000933.1_pt1 | contig 32803 bp, 25 predicted proteins | sample 5407581 | NCBI WGS metagenome assembly WNGR01 (sample SAMN13153383, study PRJNA577476) | soil metagenome | isolation source: 80 cm soil or saprolite under Garry oak tree replicate 2 | place: USA:California | collected 2016-06-15
CACGCCGTGCCCGTTCGGAAATGTCCTCCGCTTCGCCCGCGTCGGTCGCGGCCAGAATGCGCGCGACGCGGCGACCGGCCGCCGTGTTCAGGTCGAATCCGGGCGACGCCACGTAGCCGAACGCGACACCGAGCTGTTCCGCAAGGTCGATCAGGTCTTCGTGTTCGCGCGGTCGTCTGGTCAGCCGGCCGGACGTGTAGGCGATGATCTTGTCGATGAGCCCGTCACGGGCATCTTTGATCATCTTCTGATACTCGGGTCTTGGCTTGCGTGATCTTGTGGACGCGCCGATGTCGTTGTCCGAGTAGATCCTGGTCACCGTGTCGCCGTTGCGGGCCGCCAACTGCCGGCAGTCTTCCAACTGGCGTGCGACGCCCAACTCTCGACCTTCGCGGTCGTCGCTGATTCGCGTGTAAACGACGGTTCTGGTGGTGCTGTTCGTGGTCATGCCCTGAGTGTCGCACGCGCACGGATCCGGAGGGCAACGAGTTCTGCGTGTTCACGCCATGATCGTTCTTTCACAGGTGCCACATAGGTAACTGATTCGCCCATCTGGACCTTCGCTTGGTGCGCCGTACTGGCTATCGTGACAGGCTGGACTAGTCTGATCGGGTGAAGTGGTGGGTGGACGAGTGTTTCTGCCACTGCCTTCCGTCACGACCGGGTCAGGCCATCGTTCCTTCCCCGTTGGGTGACAGAACGGAGCGGCGATGTCCAGTAGTGCCGAGCCTCAGCCCGGGAGAACGACTGCCAGCTGGCCGGGTCGCCGGCCGACGACCTTGCTCGCGATCGACCCTGTCCCACTCTTCCGGGACGGGCTGGCCGCGCTGGCCGAGCGAACGCCCGGGATCCGGCTACTCGGGGTGACCGCCAACATGCACACCGCCGTGTCACTGTGTGAGCGGTTGCGGCCGGATGTGGTGATGGTCGACGCCGTGTTGGATCCGCGCTGCCATCTCGGGCAGCTGCTGGCCAGTGGGGACGAGCCGGTCACCGTGCTGGCTGTCGTGCGGGAACCGTTGCGGCATCAGCGGTACCTGGCCGCCGCGCTGGCCGCGGGCATTCACGGGATCGTGTTGCGGACGGCCGAGCCGGCGCAACTGGTCGACGCGATTCGGCGTACGCATCTGGAGCGGCGGTATCTTGATCCGGAGATGGCCGCGCTGGCCAGCGGGATGGGGCTGCGGCACACGATGACCGCGCGCCAACCGCTGTCGCGCCGGGAGTACCAGGTGTTGCAGCTGATCTCCGACGGCATGGAGAATCAGGCGATCGCCAAGGCCCTGTTCGTGTCGGTGGAGACCATCCGCACCCACGTCAAGAGCATCCTGCGCAAGCTGCACGCCCGGGATCGGGCGCACGCGGTGGCGGTGGCGTTCCGGCTCGGCGTGCTGGTGACGCACCGGGAGGGCCCGGTGATGGACGTGCCGGTGACGCGGCTGCCGGCGGTCGCGAACGGGCACGGGCCGGTGCTGGCCACGGGCCGGCCGCAGCAACCCTAAGGCCCGCGCCGCCCTAACGAGTGGTCGCGACCACGTCCGCACCACTTGCCCTTGCTCTGGTTACCAGACGGTAAGTACACTGATGTTACCGGCGAGTAGGGGCATCGGTTCGGACGGTGCCGGCGCGACAGGGGAGCATCGAGATGGGGCACTACAAGAGCAACGTCCGCGACCTGGAGTTCAACCTCTTCGAGGTGTTCAAGGTCCAGGAACGCCTTGGCCAAGGCAAGTTCGACCAGGCCGACGAGGACAGCGCGCGCGGTGTGCTCGCCGAGCTGAACAACCTGGCCACCGGCCCGCTCGGCGAGTCCTTCGTCGAGGGCGACCGGGTCGGCACCACGTTCGACCCGAAGACCCACTCGGTGACCCTGCCCGACGCCTTCAAGAAGTCCTACCAGGCGCTGTGGGACGGCGAGTGGTACCGGCTCGGCCTGCCGACCGAACTGGGCGGCTTCGGCATCCCGCCGTCGGTGCAGTGGGCAGCGGCCGAGCTGATCCTGGGCTCGAACCCGGCCGTGTTCATGTACCTGACCGGCCCGAACTTCGCCACGGTCATCGACCGCAACGGGACAGCAGAGCAGCAGCGCTGGGCACGGCTGATGATCGAGCGCGGCTGGGGCGCCACGATGGTGCTCACCGAACCGGACGCCGGATCGGACGTCGGTGCCGGCCGGACCAAGGCCGTTCAGCAGGCCGACGGCAGCTGGCATCTCGATGGAGTGAAGAGGTTCATCACTTCGGGCGATCAGGACATCACCGAGAACATCATGCATCTCGTGCTGGCCCGCCCGGAGGGCCCCGGGATCGAGGCCCGGCCGGGCACCAAGGGCCTGAGCTTGTTCCTGGTGCCCAAGTTCCTGTTCGACGGTGAAACCGGTGCGCCGGGCGAGCGCAACGGCGCCTTCGTCACCAACGTGGAACACAAGATGGGCCTGAACGCGTCGGCTACCTGCGAGGTGACCTTCGGCCAGCACGGCGTGCCGGCGCGCGGGTGGCTGCTCGGTGAGGTGCACAACGGCATCGCGCAGATGTTCCAGGTCATCGAGTACGCCCGGATGATGGTCGGCACCAAGGCGATCGGCACGCTGTCCACCGGCTACCTCAACGCGCTGGACTACGCCAAGGAGCGGGTGCAGGGCGCCGACCTGCCCAACATGACGGACAAGACCGCGCCCCGCGTGACCATCACGCATCACCCGGACGTGCGCCGCAGCCTGATGCTGCAGAAGGCCTACGCCGAGGGCCTGCGTGCCGTGTACGTCTACACGGCGACGTTCCAGGACCAGATCGCGGCCGGCGATGGCGATGTGGCCCTGGCCGAGCGGGTGAACGACCTGCTGCTGCCGATCGTGAAGGGCGTCGGCTCGGAACGCGCGTACGAACAGCTCGCGCAGTCGCTGCAAACCCTTGGCGGGTCGGGGTTCCTGCAGGACTACCCGATCGAGCAGTACATCCGCGACTCGAAGATCGACTCCCTCTACGAGGGCACCACGGCGATCCAGTCGCTGGACTTCTTCTTCCGCAAGATCATCCGGGACAAGGGCCAGGCGCTGACCCACGTGGCCGGCGAGATCACCGCGTTCGGCGAGTCGGAGATCGGCAACGGCCGGCTCAAGGAGGAGCGCGCGCTGCTCAAGCAGGCACTCGAGGACGTGCAGGGCATGATCGGCGCGATGATCGGCTACCTCACCACGGTGCAGGAGGACCCGCGCAACGTCTACAAGGTCGGCCAGAACACCGTGCGGCTGCTGATGAGCGTCGGTGACCTGCTGGTGGGGTGGCTGTTGCAGCGCCAGGCCGCGATCGCGCTGACCGCGCTGGACGGCACGCCGTCGGCCAAGGACCGGGCGTTCTACCAGGGCAAGGTGGCGGTGGCCCGGTTCTTCGCCACCACCGTGCTGCCGGAACTGTCCGCGCGGCGCAAGGTCGTGGAGACGACGGACAATTCGCTGATGGACCTGGACGAGGCGGCTTTCTGACCCTTACGGACCTTTGCGAACCGAACCTGTCCGCTGGCCGGGTCATCATGGCGACATGAGGGAACTCGGGGTGCGTGCCCTGAACCGGGCGCTGCTGGATCGGCAGTCGTTGCTGCGCAGGCGAAAGCTGAGCGTGACGGCCATGGTCGAGCGGTTGGTCGGGCTGCAGGCGCAGGCACCGGTGCCGCCGTACTACGGCCTGTGGTCGCGGTTGACGGACTTCCGGCCGGAGCAGCTCAGTGGGTTGCTGGAGAGTCGCGCTGTGGTCCGGATCGTGTTGATGCGTGGCACGATCCACCTGGTCAGCGCGGCGGACTGCCTGTTCCTGCGGCCGCTCGTGCAGCCGGCGCTGACCCGTTCCCTTGGTAGCAGCGTGTATTCGGCGCAGCTCGCCGGGCTCGATCCGGTCGAACTGGCCGACGAGGGGCGGGCGCTGTTGACCTCGCAGCCGATGAGTCCTGCCGAGTTGGGTGCGGCCATGACGCGGCGGTGGCCGGATCGGGATCCGTTGGCGCTGGCGAACGCTGTGCGTACTCATGTGCCGTTGGTGCAGGTGCCGCCGCGCGGGTTGTGGGGGCGTAGCGGCGCTGCGCGGCACGCGCCGGCGACTGAGTGGCTCCGCGAGCCGCTTCTTGACGCGCCGTCTGTTGAGCGGCTGGTTCTGCGTTATCTGGCCGCGTTCGGGCCGGCGTCAGTTGCGGATGTGCAGGCGTGGTCCGGGCTGACTCGGCTGGGCGAGATTGTGGATCGGCTGCGGTCGGGGCTACAGGTGTTTCGTGACGAGCGTGGGGCTGAGTTGTTCGACGTGCCGCAGGGGCGCCGGCCCAATCCGGATACACCGGCGGCGGCTCGGTTGATCGCGCCGTTCGACAATCTGGTGTTGGGGCATGCGAATCGGACGCGGATCATCAGTGATGACGCGCGGAAACGGCTGTTCACGGTGAATGGGGTGTTTCCGGGGTTCTTGTTGGTGGACGGTTCTGTGGCCGGTACTTGGCGGCTGGATCGCCGGAAGGACGGGACTACGTTGCATCTCGAGCCGGATCGGGGGTTGCGGACTCGTGAGCGGGACGAGTTGGCTGAGGAAGGCTCGGATTTGCTTCGGTTCGCTGTGCCGGAAGGAACGAAATACGATATTCAGTTCGGCCGAGAGTCCTGACTGGCCAACAGCACGGGCAACAATGCGCGGTGTTGCTACAGGTACAGACCGGTACCATGCTCGGTTCGCTCGGTGGCGAGCGCGTGGATGTCGCGTTCTCGCATTACCAGGTAGGCCTCACCCTGGATTTCTACCTCTTGTTGATCGTCTGGGTTGAAGAGGACTCTGTCGCCTACCTTGACCATGCGGACGTTGTTGCCCACGCCCAGTACGTCGCCCCACGCCAGGCGCTTCGCCACCTGTGCGGTGGCCGGGATGACGATGCCGCCGGTGCTGCGGCGTTCGCCGTCCTCCGGGGAGATCCGCACCAGGACGCGGTCCAGCAACATCTGGATTTCCAGCTTGGGATCCGCCACGTGTGTGATGTTACTGGCTGTCCATGCCGCCGAGCATCAGTGGCAACCTGGTTGCGCCGCCTTCGACCACCCGGATCGGGACTCCCCAGTCCTGGCGGGTCAGGCGGCAGACCGGGTGTTCGCCTGCTTCGTCGCAGCTTGCGGCCTGTGCCACCACGTGCAGGACGCCGTGGGCCACGTTGGGGTTGAGCACCAACTGTCGGTCCAATGACGTGTCGGCTCCGGTGCCGGATCGGATCAGGTTCGGTGGGGATGACGTGATCTGTAGGCGGGTGGACGGGCCGTAGCGTTCGTCGAGTTTCTGGCCTGGTGGGGGCTGGAACACCACGCTCAGCGTCACTTCGCCGGGTGCGAGGTCTACTGGTTGTCGGGCTACCTGGTGGGCTGGGCCTTCGATCAGTTTGGCGGCGACACCTGGCGGGACTGGGCGTTCCAGGGTGTGCGCCGCCGAGGCGACCACGACCAAATCGTCGTCCAGGACAACGATGTCTGTTGGCTCGGCGATGTCGGTGGCCAGCGTTGTGACCTCGCCCGTTGTCGGGTCGTAGCGGCGGATCGCGCCGTTGTACGTGTCGGCGATGGCGATTGAATGGTCCGGCAGCACTGCGACGCCCAACGGGTGCTGTAGCAGCGCCTGCTCTGCCGGGCCGTCGCGGTGGCCGAAGTCGAACAGGCCTGCGCCGATCGCCGTGGTGACCTCACCGGACGGGGTCAGCCAGCGCAGTGCAGAAGTTTCCGAGTCGACCAGCCACAGTCGGTCGCCGTCGGCGGCCAGGGCCGATGGTTGGGCGAAGAACGACTCGTCGGCTGGGCCGTCGTGTAGTCCTTCCACTGTTGTGCCGGCGAATCGGCTGATGGTGCCGGTGACCGGGTCGAACAGGCTGAGGGTGTGGTTGCCGGCCATCGCGACGACCACTCCGCCCGCTTGCGCCCACCACGCCACGTCCCACGGGCTTGACAGGTCGACCTCGATGGCCGGGCCGTCGGATGAGCCGTCGCGCCACTGGTGGCCGGTGCCCGCGATCGTCCGCACGTGGCCGTCGGCCAGCGAAACGCCGCGTAGCAGGTGGTTCACGGTGTCCGCGACCACCACGTCGTAACCGACCTGATCTGCGATGTCAGCGGGCAGCACGGCGAGACCTGCCGGCTCGGCGAAGTGGGCCTCGGTCGGGGCGCCGTCCGTGGTTCCTCTGCTGCCGGCGCCGATCGTGCGCAGCACGGTTTCGCCGTCGGCGGCCAGTTCGACGAGGGTGTGGCGGGCCGTGTTGGCGACCAGCAGGGTGCCGGTCGGGGTTGCGACGGCCTTACTCGGGAAGCGCAGCACGGTGTCGCGAGGCGGCGGCGGGACGTACGGGCCGTCGCCGCGGTGCAGGGTGCCGCGACCGTCGTGCTCGGCCACGACGTCCGTGATGACCCGGCGCAGCGCCTCGGCGTGGCCCTCGCCCGCGGCCACGTGCACCACGTAGCCCTCCGGGTCGACGACGACCAGGGTCGGCCACGCCCGCACGGCGTAGGCCTGCCACGTGGTCAACGACGGGTCGTCGAGCACCGGGTGGTGGACGTCGTAGCGCTCGACGGCGTCGGCCAGCGCGACCGGGTCGGCCTCGTGTTCGAACTTCGGGGAGTGCACGCCCACAGTGACCAGGACGTCGGCGAACGACGCCTCAAGCGGGCGCAGCTCGTCCAGTACGTGCAGGCAGTTGATGCAGCAGAAGGTCCAGAAGTCCAGCAGGAGGACCTTGCCGCGGAAGTCCCGCAATGAATATGAGCGGCCGCCGGTGTTCAACCAGCTTCGACCGATGAGTTCGGGTGCCCGGACCCGAGGACGCGCAACGTTTGCCACGTGATGGCCCAACACACGAGATGCCGATCATGTTCCCGGATATGGGACGCTCCACGGTGCTGCCAGGTCGGGGGTCCGGCAGCACCGTGGAGCCACTCTGGTCATCGTGTCCTGATCCGGTCTCGTTACACCGTAGGCGAATGTGACCCAAGTCACCGTATCCGACGGCGAGAAGTCTGCTTGACCATGCGACTCTCTAGCGCCAGCACTAGAGATCTCGATAGATCACTCGTCGCGGCCCAGCAGGAAGCGGCCGAAGTGCGGCACCGTGAAGGCGATCCGACCGCGCTCGGCCGAGTAGACCAGGCCCTTCTTGATGAGGTTGTCCCTGGCGGGCGACAGCGAGGACGGCTTGCGGCCCAGGAAGATGGCCACGTCCGAACTGCCGGCGCCCTCGTCGCGGCCCTCGGTCAGTTCGGCCATGGCACGCAGGTACTCGCGCTCGGCGGGGGTGGCTCGTTCGTAGCGGGAGCCGAAGAAGCCGACCGCGAGTTCGGCCTCAGCCTCGGGGGCGGCCATCGCCACGTCCTCCGCAGTGATCGGGTCGGCGGGGGCCGCGTCCCAGGCCGCCTTGCCGTAGGCCTGGATGAAGTACGGGTAGCCGCCGGACGCCTCGAACAGGGCGTCCAGGGCGTCGGGCACGATGCCGGCCAGTTCGCGGGTCACCGGCGCCAGGACCGCCTGGTTGACCTCGTCGCGGTCCAGCCGATCGATGCGGACATACCGGAACAGGCGCTCGGAGTAGGACTTGCTGGCCGACAGGACCGCCGGCAGGTGCGGCAGGCCGGCGCCCACCACGACCAGCGGCGCGCCGGACTGGGACAGCTCGTGGCAGGCCGCGCACAACGCGGACACGTCCTCGGGCAGCAGGTCCTGCATCTCGTCGATCAGCAGCGCCACGCCGGTACCGACGTCCTGCGCCAGTTCGGCCACGTCGGTGAACAGCTCGACCAGGTCGATCTCGATGTCGCCGGAGTCCGCCCTGCCGACCGCGGCCGGCACGTCGATGCCGGGCTGCCAGCGGTCGCGCAGCTTGGCGTTGTCCGGGTTGGACCGCAGCGCGAACGCCTTGAGCACGCCCAACACCGTCTCGACCCGATCGGGGGCCCGGTGGCGTACGGCCAGGTCACGCACGGCACGGTGCAGTGCGGCGGACAGCGGACGGCGCAGTTCGGCGTCCGGGCGTGCCTCGATCTTGCCGGCGCCCCAGCCCCGCCGCACCGCCATCGAGCGCAGTTCGCCCAGCAGCACGGTCTTGCCGACGCCACGCAGGCCGGTGAGCACCAGGCTGCGTTCCGGGCGGCCGCGGGCGACCCGTTCCAGCACCACGTCGAACGCCTTGACCTCGCGGTCCCGACCGGCCAGTTCAGGGGGGCGCTGGCCGGCGCCGGGGGCGAACGGATTGCGCACCGGGTCCACGATCGGACCGTATCGCGGTTTCTAGGATTCGCCCGATATTCCGGCAGAGACCACTACGGCGTGTCGCTCGGTTGGCTTACGAAATGCAGAGTTCGTTACCTTCCGGGTCGGCGATGGTCACCCAGCTGAGTGGGCCCTGCTTGCCCCGGTAGAGGAAGGCGCCGCCGTTGCGGACCAGGCGGGCCACCTCGGACTCCACCTTCTCGTGGCCCACCCACACGTCCAGGTGCACGCGGTTCTTCGTCGACTTGGGCTCGGGCACCTGCTGGAACAGGATGCGCTTGCGCGGGCCGCGTTCCGGGCCGTCCGGGTGCCGGATCGCGGCGCCGGTGAGCCACACCAGCTCACCGTTGTGGATGGTCGTGTCGGCCTCGGTGGCCAGGCCCTTGGCGATCATGTCCCGGATGAAGGCCTCGTTCGTGGGTTCCACGACCCAGCCCAACGCGTCCGCCCACCAGTCGGCGAGCGCATGTGGATCGGCGCAGTCGATCACGACCTGGAAGTCGTATGCCATGCGGGCAGGATAGACATCGCGCTCCATAGTGGAGTATATGAAGTTCGCTAGATAGTCGGATATGACCCGATCAGCGCTCCAGGATCGCCGTCACGCCCTGGCCGCCTGCTGCGCAGATCGAGACCAGGCCACGCCCGGAACCGCGCTCGGCCAGCAGTTTCGCCAGCGTGGCGACGATCCGGCCACCGGTCGCGGCGAACGGATGGCCCGCGGCCAGTGACGAGCCGTTGACGTTGAGCTTGGACCGGTCGATCGAGCCGAGCGGTTCGTCCACGCCGAGGCGCTCCTTGCAGAAAGCGTCGCTCTCCCAGGCGCGCAGGGTGGCCAGCACCTGGGACGCGAACGCCTCGTGGATCTCGTAGAAGTCGAACTCGGCCAGGGTCAGCCCGGCTCGAGCCAGCATCCTGGGCACCGCGTGGGCCGGGGCCATCAGCAGGCCGTCGCCGCCGTGCACGTAGTCGACGGCGGCGGTCTCGACGAACGTGAGGTACGCCAGCACCGGCAGCCGACGCTCGGCCGCCCACGACTCACTCGCCAGCAGGACAACGGAGGCACCGTCGGTGAGCGGGGTGGAGTTGCCGGCGGTCATGGTGCCCTCCGGCCCGCCGAAGGCCGGCTTGAGCTTGGCCAGCTTGTCGGCGCTCGAGTCCGGTCGCAGGTTCTCGTCCCTGGTCAGGCCGAGGTACGGAGTCACCAGGTCGTCGAAGAAGCCGCGGTCGTAGGCGGCGGCGAGGCGCTGGTGGCTGGTGGCGGCCAGTTCGTCCTGCTCCGCACGGCCGACGCCCCACTCCCGCGCGGTGATCGCGGCGTGTTCGCCCATGGACAGGCCGGTGCGCGGCTCGGCGTTGCGCGGGATCTCCGGCACGATCTGGCCGGGCCGCAGCCGGGTGAGCAGTTTCAGCCGGGCGCCAACGGACTTCGCGCTGTTCAGGGCGACCAGGATGCGGCGCAGGTCCTCGTTCAGCGCCAGTGGCGCGTCGCTGGTGGTGTCCACGCCGCCCGCGATGCCCGAGTCGATCTGGCCGAGCGCGATCTTGTTGGCCACCGCGATGATCGACTGGAGGCCGGTGCCGCATGCCTGTTGCAGGTCGTAGGCGGGGGTGTCCGGGGCGAGGCGGCTGCCCAGGACGGACTCACGGATCAGGTTGAAATCGCGGCTGTGCTTGAGGACCGCGCCGCCGACCACCTCACCGACCCGCTCACCCTGCAGGCCGAACCGGCTGACAAGGCCGTCCAAGGCCGTGGTGAACATGTCCTGGTTGGACGCGTGGGCGTAGCGGCTGTTGGACCGGGCGAACGGGATCCGGTTGCCGCCGACGATCGTCACACGCTGGATGCCTGTCATCTTGCCCTCCTCTTGCCTGCCCATAGTAACCTACTGACGAGTAGTATTACCACGGAGTAGGAAGGTGCCCAGATGACCGATCGCTACCAGCAGTTCGCGACATCGGGCCTGGGTCGGCTCATGGTCGGCCGGCTCGGCCTGCCCAACCCCATTCCACTGCGCCGCTACGAACCCGGCCAGTCGATGCTGACCGGCCCGGCGTTGCTCGGTGCCGCGCCCGGCGGCCGCCTGTCGGACACGGTGGCGGCGATCCTGACCAAGGCTGACGCCGAGGTCCACACCACGGCCGACGACGAGCGCTACGGCGCCCTGATCTTCGACGCGACCGGCATCACCGGACCAGATCAGCTTCGTGAGCTGCATGGGTTCTTCCAGCCGGTCATGCGCCGGCTGGGTAGTTGCGGGCGGGTGCTGGTGCTGGGGACGCCGCCCGAGAGTGTGAGCGCGGTCGGCGAGAAGGTCGCGCAGCGGGCGTTGGAGGGGTTCACCCGGTCGGTGGGCAAGGAACTCGTGAAGGGCAGTACCGCGCAACTGGTCTACGTGGCCAAGGGCGGTGAGCAGGCGTTGGAGTCGACCGTCCGGTTCCTGCTGTCCGCGAAGTCGGCGTACGTGTCCGGCCAGGTGGTGCGGATCGGTGCAGTGACGGAGATCGTCACACCGGACAACTGGGAACGGCCGCTGGCCGGGCGGGCCGCGCTGGTCACGGGCGCGTCCAGGGGGATCGGCGCGGCTATCGCGCGGGTGCTGACCCGCGACGGTGCGCACGTGGTCTGCCTGGACATTCCGGCGCAGGGTGCGGAGTTGTCGACGGTGGCCAACCAGGTCGGTGGCGAAGCGCTGCAACTGGACATCACCGGGGCCGATGCGCCGACCGCGCTGGTGGACTACTTCACCAGCCGGCACGACGGTGTGGACATCGTGGTGCACAACGCCGGCATCACCAGGGATCGCAAGCTCGCCAACATGGACGCCAGCCGCTGGGACGCCGTGCTCGGCGTGAACCTGGCCTGCCAGGTGCGGATCAACGAGGCACTGTTGGCGAAGGCGTTGCGCGCCAACGGAAGGATCATCGGCGTCTCGTCGATCGCCGGCATCGCGGGCAACACCGGCCAGACCAACTACGGCACGTCGAAGGCCGGCGTGATCGGCATGGTCGCCGCGTTCGCGCCGAAACTGGCCCGGCTGGGCGGCACGGTCAACGCGGTCGCGCCCGGTTTCATCGAGACTTCGATGACCGCCGCGGTCCCGCTGTTCATCCGGGAGGCCGGACGGCGGATGAACGCCATGGCGCAAGGCGGGCTGCCGGTGGATGTCGCGGAAACCATTGCCTGGTATGCCAATCCGGCCTCGGCCGGGGTGAACGGCAACGTGGTCCGGGTGTGCGGGCAGAGCCTGTTGGGTGCGTGAGGGATGGCCGTCGTGGAGTTGGACCGGGAGCCGAACCTGACTGTGTTGTTCGCCAAGGCGGCACTACGCCGCCCGTCGACTGGTGCACTCAGCCTGCCGGAGATCGGCTATGCGCGCAGCGGCATCCGGGTCGACCGCGCGCACTTGGCCGCGTACGACCGGGTTTGTGGGTTCCAGCTGACCGACGAGTTGCCCGTCACCTATCCGCATCTGCTGGTGTTCGGGGCTCAGATGGCGTTGATGACGTCGGATGGTTTTCCGTTCCCGCTGGTCGGGTTGGTGCACGTGGCCAACCGCATTACGCAGTACCACCCGCTAAGTGCCGACGAGCCGCTGGTCGCTCGCGTGCGGGCGACGAACCTGCGGCCGCACGAGCGGGGCACCCAGTTCGACATGGTCAGCGAGGTGTTCGCGGATGGCGCACCGGTATGGCACGAGGTGAGCACGTACTTGCGGCGCAACGGTTCCGGTGGCGGCAACCGGACCGAGGCCGAGCCGGCCGGAAAGCCGGCCGCGGTCTGGCGGATTCCGGACGACATCGGGCGGCGCTACGCCGAGGTGTCCGGCGATCGCAACCCCATTCACCTGCACCGGCTCACCGCGCGGCTGTTCGGCTTCCGGCGGGCGATCGCGCACGGCATGTGGTCGATGGCACGGTGCCTGGCGTTCTACGAGGGCCGACTGCCCGGCGCGTACACCGTGGACGTCCGGTTCAAACTGCCGATCCTGCTGCCGGCCACCGTGGCGCTCACTGCGGCGGACGATGCGTTCGACCTGCGTGCTCATCGGTCCGGCCGGCCGCATCTGACCGGTCGGCTCAGCGCTTGCTAGGCGGCAGCCAGATCTTGCCCTCGACCAGGTTGCCGAAACCGAGCCACATCAGGTTCATCAGCCGGACCGCGATGGCGCCGGCTGAGTCCTCCGGGTGGTCCAGCCACCAGTCGGCGAGCGACTCGGCCGCGCCGACCAGCGCGGCGGCCAGCGCCTCTCCGGACTCCGACGCGGCTTCGCCGATGCCCTCGTCGCTGCCGGTTTGCATGAGCACGGCGGCGATCAGGGTGATGGCACGTTGGCGCATGGACATGACCTCGGCGGTGAACGGGCCGCCCTGGGTGAGTGACTGGCGGTGCAGGACGCGCCAGCTCTCCCGGTGCTCGCCGACGAAGCCGAAGAACGAGCGTAAACCGCTCCACAGTTGGACATCGGGCGCTTGCCCGACCTCGATGCCGCCGACGACGGCTTCCAGCATCCGGGTGGCCTCGCGGTGGATGCAGGCGGCGAAGAGGTCTTCCTTGGCGCCGAGGTAGGCGTAGATCATCGGCTTGGAGATGCCGGCGACCTCGGAGATCTCGTCCATTGACGCGGAGTGGTAGCCGTTGCGCGAGAACACGGTGACGGCGGCGTCGAGGATCTGGCGCTCACGCACCTCGCGCGGCAGTCGTTTGGCGCGCACCGTCGACCCGTCCTTCGCCAATGGCATGAAGCTCCCTCCCCGCGGCACGTGGCAACAAGCGTATCCCCCTCTGTTGCCCCAGTACCTACTCAGCCGTAGCCTTACTCTGGAGTAGGAAGGCGGGTCCATGCCGGAGATCGATCTGTCCGCACTGCCCCCGGATAACCTCGTCGAGTTGTTGGAAGGCATGACCCCCGACCATCCCGGCCTGGCGGACCTGGACATCAACATCATCGGCCAGGTCATCGACCCACGCGCCATCAGCCGAGACCAGTTCGTGCGGCTGCTGGCCAGCCTCGACCGCCTGGCCGGCCTCGGCGCCGACGTCGACCTGAAGCGGATGGACGCGAACACCTTCGCCCGACTGATCAGCCGGGCGTCGACCGACCAGGTGCAGGCCGCGCTGGGCCGGCCGGAACTGCGCACCAGAATCCTGAACGAGATCTTCCGTCGAATGGCCGACCACCTGCGCACCGACCGCGCCGCACGCACCAGAGCCGTCGTGCACTGGCGCCTGACCGGCGGCACGGGCGACGGTGGCTATGATCGTTACGAAACGGTCATCGAGGACGGCGTGTGCGTGGTGCACGACAGGTCAACCAGGGACGCGCGGGTGACGATCACCCTGCATCCGGTGGACTTCCTGCGGCTGATCACGAACAACGCGTCGGGTCCTGTCCTGTTCATGACCGGCAAACTGAAGATCAACGGAGATCTGGGCTTCGCCGCCGGGCTGACCAGCCTGTTCGACATGCCACGCGGCTGAGGGGATCGGGCTCATCGACATCGACCGGATCGCTCGCGCGCTCGACCCGCGCAAGCTGGGGCCACGGGGCATCGCCCAGTTGGTGGAGACGCTGGAGTTGCTGGCCAGAGCCGAGTCCGGCATCGGCCTCGGCGACGTGCGCACCGCGACCCTGGTGCGGTTGCTGTCGCGTGCGTCGACCGCGCAACTGGACGCGTTGGCCGCTTCCGACACGGCCCGGCCGATGGTGTTGGCGGAGGTCTTTCGCCGGATGTCGGCGCAGCTGCGGGTGGATCGGGCGGCGGGGGTCGACGCGGTGGTGCGGTGGCGGATCGGTTGTGGGCAGCCGGACTTCCAGCGGTTCCAGACCGTGATCGAGCGCGGTTCGTGCGTGACGGGTACCGAGTTGGATCGGGTGCCCAGGGTCACGCTGACGTTGCCAATGGCTGATTTTCTGCGGCTGGCGACCGGTGGCGTTGGTGCGACGCGGTTGTTGGCGAGTCGACGGTTGCGGGTACGCGGCGATCTCCGCTTGGCGATTCGATTGGGCCGGCTGTTCGACATCCCGACCAGTTGAAGCGCCCTCTATTGTGGGTAACGGGTGATGCAAAAGAACTGGCCAAGCGGGGTAAATCAACCATGCCGCGGGGTTCTGGCCAATCCCCACGGAAGCGAAGAGACAAGACCAAAGATACGCCGGGGCCAGCCGGCTCTCTTTCGTCCATATCCGGCAAGACGCGAACCACCAACGCCATTCCAGAATAGCCGATCGAAAACGCCCGCCAACCTCCAAAAACCAACGCCGCCGAACCCACAGGCAGACCCCCGCCCAACCCTGGGGGCTACGGCCCTTTTCCACCCTATGCCTGTCAAGCCCCAGATGGGGGTTTCAGGGCAAGTTGTGGATAGGTTGGTGGTTGTCCACAGATGTGCTGGATGGGGTTGCGCCAATCGATACAGTGGTGCTTATCACGTCATCGTTTGCTGGTCCAACTGGGTGGTGGGAGTGCTCGCTCCGGCCCGGTTTCCGGGTAGCGTCAGGCTATGTGAGAGACGAGCAGCTTCGCCCCGTTGTGCTGCCCACCGTTCTGTTGGCGCACACCGACGCGCTGATCAGCGCCGTGCAGCGCTATCACACCGCGCTCGCCCAGATGATGGCTGCCGAGTACACCATTCGCGAGATAGTGGACAACGCGCTGCTGGCCGGGGTCTCCACGGCCACCGTGCGCGGCATCATCAACAGCTTCGCGGACGCGCAGAACACCCCGCTGCTCTACGCGTCCGATGTGGACCCTCGGTTGGCCGGTGACGACCCTCAGCTGATCAATGTCGACTCGTTGCTCATGGATCTGGCCGCGCGGCGCGAGAACGGGACCGTGGCCTGAGACTGGGGCCGGCCGAGTGGGCCGGCCCCGATGCCTCAGTACGTCATCGCCACGGCTGGATCGGCCAGCAGTGCTCCTACGTCGGCCAGGAAGCGGGAGCCCTGCTCTCCGTCAACCACCCGATGGTCGAAACTCAGCGACAGCTGGCACACCTTGCGTGGCACGACCTGTCCGTCCACCACCCACGGCATGTCGCGGATCGCGCCGAGGGCCAGGATGGCCGACTCGCCCGGGTTGATGATCGGTGTGCCGGTGTCGACTCCGAAGACGCCGACGTTGGTGATCGTGAACGTGCCACCCACCATGTCGGCCGGTGGGGTCTTGCCCTCGCGGGCCGTTGCGGTCAACGCGTCCAGCGCGGCGGCCAGGTCCGGTAGGGACAACTGCTCGGCGTCGCGGACCTTCGGCACCACCAAGCCGCGTGGGGTGGCGGCGGCGATCCCGAGGTGCACGTAGGACTTGTAGACGATCTCGCCGGCCGCTTCGTCCCATGTCGCGTTCACGTCGGGGGTCCGGCGCACGGCTAGGCAGACCGCCTTGGCGGCGAACGCCAGCGGGGTCAGCTTGACGCCGGCGAACCTGGGATCCGACTTCAGCTTGGCCCGGAACTCCATCATCGGTGTGACGTCGATGGTCAGGAACTCCGTCACGTGGGGTGCGGTGAAAGCGCTCTGGACCATCGCCGACGCGGTCGCCTTGCGTACGCCCTTGATCGGCACCCGACGTTCGGTCCCGACCGGGCGGGTCGTGGCCGGGCCGGCGAAAACCGGTGGTGCCACGGCTCGTTGCACGTCGTCGCGGGTGATCGTGCCGGACGGGCCGGAGCCGGACAGCACGTACAGGTCGACGCCCAGCTCCCTGGCCAGCTTGCGCACCGGCGGCTTGGCCTGCGGCACGTAGCCACCGCGCGGCGCCACCGGCTCGGGTTCCGGCGCGACAGGTGCGACGGGTTCCGGCTCGACGACCGGCGTGGCCGACACGCCGACGCGTGGCCGGCGGCGGGCCGCGGCGGACTTGGGCCCGTATCCGACCAGGTTGGGCACGTCATCGGACGACGAGGCCGACGGCGACGAGCCGTTGACCGCGGGTGCCGCCCCGCCGGGGTCCACGTCGATCACGATGATCGGCGCGCCCACGTCCACCGTCTGCCCCGCCTCGACCAGCAGCTCGGTCACCCGGCCTGCCCACGGGCACGGCAGTTCGACGGCGGCCTTCGCGGTCTCGATCTCCACGATGATCTGGTTGACCTTCACGTCGTCGCCGGGCTTGACGTGCCAGCCGAGGATCTCCGCGTCGGTGAGGCCTTCGGCCGTGTCGGGCAGCATGAATCTCTTGTAGTCAGGCATGTCCGTGCCTCACCACGCCAGCGAGCGGTCGACGGCGTGCAGCACCCGGTCCAGGTCCGGCAGGAACTCGTCCTCCAGCTTGGTCGGCGGGTACGGGGTGTCGAAACCGGTCACCCGCAGGACGGGCGCTTCCAACGAGTAGAAGCACTCCTGCTGCACCCGGGCGGCCACCTCGGACGCGATGGACGCCTCGCCGGGTGACTCGCTGACCACGACCAGCCGGCCGGTCCGCCGGACCGAATCGAACACCGGTGCCAGGTCCAGCGGGGACAGCGTCCGCAGGTCGATGACCTCCAGCTCGGTGCCGTCCGCGGCCGCCGCCGACGCCGCCGCGAGGCAGGTCCGGATGGACGGGCCGTAGCTGGCCAGGGTGGCGCTGCCGCCGGTGCGCAGCACCTTCGACGTGTAGAGCGGCGGCGGCGCGACCGACGTGTCCAGCGGTGCCTTCTCGTAGTAGCGGCCCTTGGGCTCGAAGAACAGCACCGGGTCGTCGCTGGCCACGGCCTGCTGGATCATCCAGTAGGCGTCCACCGGGTTCGAGCACGTGACGACCTTCAGGCCTGCGGTGTGCGCGAAGTACGACTCCGGTGACTCCGAGTGGTGCTCGACCGCGCCGATGCCGCCGCCGAAGGGAATGCGGATCACCAGCGGCATCTTGATCTTGCCCTGGCTGCGGTAGTGCAGCTTGGCGACCTGGGACACGATCTGGTCGAACGCGGGGAACACGAACCCGTCGAACTGGATCTCGCACACCGGCCGGAAACCACGGATCGCCAGGCCGACCGCGGTGCCGATGATGCCGGACTCGGACAGCGGGGTGTCCAGCACGCGCTGCTCGCCGAAGTCCTTCTGCAGGCCGTCGGTGATGCGGAAGACACCGCCGAGCTTGCCCACGTCCTCGCCCATCACCAGGACCTTCGGGTCGGCCTCCATGGCCGCCCTGATCCCCTGGTTGAGCGCCTTCGCCATGGTGACCGTCTGTACGGCGGCAACCGGCGGTTTCGCCGGCGTACCGATGGTGGGAGCCGCCATCAGTGCCCACTCCCTTCGAAACCCGCGACGTAGTCGAGGAATTCGTCGCGCTGCGCGTCGAGCACCGGGCTCGGCTCCGCGTAGACGTTGCTGAAGATGCGTTCCACGGGCGGGTCCGGCATGTTCACGCAGAACTCGCGCAGTTCCGCCGCCAGCTGGTCGGACTCGGCCTGGATCTCGTCGAAGAACTTCTGGTCGGCCAGCCCGGTGCGGGCCAGGTGCACGCGGACCCGTTCGATCGGGTCCTTCAGCTTCCAGGCCTCGACCTCGTCGGACAGCCGGTAGCGGGTCGGGTCGTCGGTGGTGGTGTGCGCGTCCATCCGGTAGGTGAACGCCTCGATCAGCACCGGTCCGTTGCCGTGACGGCATTCGTCCAGCGCCCACCTGGTCACGGCGAGGCACGCCAGCACGTCGTTGCCGTCGACGCGGATGCCGGGGAAGCCGTAACCGCGAGCCCGTTGGTAGAGCGGCAGGCGGCTCTGGCGTTCGGTCGGCTCCGAGATGGCCCACTGGTTGTTCTGGCAGAACAGCACCAGCGGCGCGTCGTAGACGGCGGACCAGACGAAGCCCTCGTGCACGTCGCCCTGGCTGGTGGCGCCGTCGCCGAAGAAGGTGATGGTGGCTTCATCAGTATCAGAAGGAGAGCCGTCACCGTCTGTGTTTCCTACGCGGCCCTCGAACCGCTGGCCCATGGCGTAGCCGGCCGCGTTGAGGACCTGGTTGCCGATCACGATGGTGTAGAGGCTGAAGCGCCTGGCGATCGGGTCCCAGCTGCCGTGGTCGGTGGTGCGGAAGATGCCCAGCAACTCCTGCGGCGGGATGCCGCGACACCAGGCGACGCCGTGCTCGCGGTAGCTGGGGAAGGCCATGTCCTGCGGCCGCATCGCGCGGCCCGCGCCGACCTGCGCGGCCTCCTGGCCCAGCAGTGGCACCCAGATGCCCAGTTGGCCCTGGCGCTGTAGCGCGTTGGCCTCCCGGTCCACCCGGCGGACCAGGACCATGTCGCGGTACAGCGACCGGAGTTCGGCCGGGGTGATGTCGATGTCGAAGTCAGGGTGCGTGACCCGCTCACCTTCCGGGGTGAGCAGTTGCACCAGATCGGCGCCGCCCTCGCTCGTCGCACGCAAACCGGCGATCACCTGTTCCGTGGTCGGTGTGGCGGCGGTGGCGGCCGGTGTACCCACCGGTCGTTCTGGCGTCCAGTGCTCTGGCTCTGGGGACGACATGGCGCGTTGTCTCCTCGGTTGCGAGGCCGCGCGGCCGCTCGTGACGGCCAGCCACGGCCGTGCCGACAGCCATCGCCGTTCCCCGGTCGGGGAGCGGGTCGGTCACCGTCGACACTGACGGTTCTCCCCTCCATCCTGACACGAGCGCGTCCACATAGTGAGCGCGGTCGTGCTGTTCTTGTCCCGGTATACCGTTCTGAACTGCGCAAACGGTAGGACGGCCGAACATAGGGCTGCCTAGCGACAGGTTGTCCGCGCTGGTCGTGCCCACCACCCGATGCGGTGGCGGTGACTGACCCACTCGGGCGTGGCCTTGGTCACATTCGGCTGACACCAAGAACATGGACGAACGGCCGCCGAGTGGCAGGATTGGTCCGTGGCCGATGTCGATCGCGAAACCCTGACCAGTACCGTCCGCACGCTGTGGGAACGGGACATTCTGCCCAGTCTGTCCGATCTGGTGGCAATTCCCGCCGTGTCCGAAGGGTTCGACCCGAACTGGGCGGCCAACGGGCACCTGGCCGCCGCGGTCGAGCACGTGCGGGGCTGGCTGGTCGCGCGTGGCCTGCCCGGCGCGACGGTCGAGGTGGTCGAACTGCCGGGCAAGTCGCCGGTGCTGCTGCTGGACATTCCGGGCGCCGAGGGCACCGAGGATGCCGGCACGGCCTTGCTCTACGGCCACCTGGACAAGCAGCCCCCGGTCGGCGGCTGGTCCGACGGGCTCGGTCCATGGACGCCGGTGGTACGCGACGGTCGCCTGTACGGGCGTGGCGCGGCCGACGACGGCTACGCCGGGTACGCCGCCACCGCGGCCGTGGAGGCGGTGCGTGCCGCGGGCGGCCGGCACGGCCGGTGCGTGATCGTGCTGGAGACGGGCGAGGAGTCCGGCAGCCCGGACCTGCCCGAATACCTGGAGCTGCTCACACCCCGCCTCGGCGCGGTGTCGCTGGTGGTGTGCCTCGATTCCGGCGCCGGGGACTACGAGCGGATGTGGCTGACCACGTCGCTGCGTGGCCTCGTGCAGACCGCGGTGACCGTGCGGGTGCTGCGGATGGGCCAGCACTCCGGCGGCGCGGGCGGGATCGTGCCCAGTTCGTTCCGGATCCTGCGGCAACTGCTGGACCGGCTGGAGGACTCGGCGACCGGTGAGTTGCTGGTGTCCGAGGCGTACGTGACGATCCCGGCCGACCGGCAGGCCGAGGCGAAGGCCGCGGTCGACGCCGTGCCCGGGATGGTGAGCGACGGGGTGCCGCTGCTGCCCGGGATGTCACTGGTCGACAACGACGAGACGGAACTGGCGCTGAACAACACGTGGCGCCCGACGATGGCGGTGATCGGCGCGGCGGGCCTGCCGGCGCCGGCGGACGCCGGCAACGTGCTGCGCCCGGACACCACGCTGTGCCTGAGCTTCCGGCTGCCGCCGACCGCCGACTCCGACGCGGTCCGGGCCGCGGTCGCCAAGGTGCTGACCAGCGACGTGCCCTACGGTGCGACGGTGGAACTGTCCAGGGTGGAGGCCGCGGACGGCTGGAACTGTCCGGAACTGGCGCCGTGGCTGCGTGCCGCGCTGGACCAGACGTCGGACTCGGTGTTCGGTGGGCCGTGGCGGGCGTTCGGCCTCGGCGGGTCGATTCCGTTCATGAGCCTGCTGCACGAGAAGTATCCGGCCGCGCAGTTCGTGGTCACCGGGGCGCTTGGCCCGGCGAGCAACGCGCACGTGCCGGACGAGTCGCTGCACCTGGACTACGTCCGCAAGCTGACCGAGGCGATCGCCCTGCTGCTGCACGCGCACGCGGACACGCATGCCGGCTGACCCGTCGGGCGGCAACGAGTCGCCGGAGCCGCACGGCGAGTTGGACGTCCACGATCCGAATCCACCGCACTGGGCGCGGATGCCGGCGGAGGACGTGATTCGCCGGGTGATCGAACCGGACACCACCAGCATGCTGCGCTGGCGGCGCCGCTCGACCGCGCCGCCGGTGGTGCGGATCGAGGACCGGTACCTGACCGGCACACTGGACCTGCGCGCGCTGGAGTTCCCGTACCTGCTGGAGTTCGTGCGCTGCCGCTTCGAGAAGGCGCCCGACCTGCGTCAGGCGACCCTGGCCGGCCTCGAGCTGCGGGGCTGCTGGCTGCCGGGTCTTTCGGCGCGCAACACCCGCAGTGACAACGACATCGCGTTGATCAACACCACCGTGCGCGGCGGTTCGGTGGACCTGACCGACGGCAACATCCGCGGCTCGCTGCTGCTGTCGGGCAGCAGGCTGCACCATCCCGGCCGCTACGCGCTGCGTGCCGACCGGCTGCAACTGGCAGGCGCGTTGCTGGCCAACAACCTGGACGTGGTCGGCCAGGTACGCATCCCCGGCCTGCACAGCGGCGGCAACGTGAACTTCAGCGGCGCCGGACTGCACAATGTGGACGGTTGCGCGCTGGACGGCAACGGCATGCACGTCGGCGGGAACCTGGTGTGCGGCAGGGATTTCGTGACGGGACAGCGGTTCAGCGCCACCGGTTGGGTGTTCCTGCCCAGCGTGCGCGTGCAGAGCGACCTGTCCATGCGCGGCGCGCGACTGGCGCCGGGCGGTGGCAGCAGGGCCAACCTGCCGGTCGACGACCCGTACTACGACGTGCACACCACGCTGATCGCCGACCGCATCCAGGTGGGTGGCAACGCCGACCTGGACCAGGGTTTCGCCAGCACCGGCACGCTGCGGATGGTGAACGCGCAAATCGGCGGCTCGCTGCGGCTGACCAGCTCGAACATCGACATCTCGGCCGGCCGGGACGCCCCGTTCGACAACCGCGCGGTGTACCTGGACGGCACCCAGATCATGGGCAACCTGGACGCGCGGGGGATGCGGGTGACCGGCGAGTGGCGCTCGCTCGACCTCGGCGTGCGCGGCAACGTCCGGCTGGACGGCGCCGTACTGGCCAATCCGGGCAACGACGTCTGGGTCGGGCGGCGCGCCACCATCGGCGGCAACTTCGAGTGCCGCGACGCGGAGCTCTACGGCTCGATGATCATGCAGGAGGTGCAGATCGGCGCGAACCTGGACCTGCGTGCCAGCCGCCTGTCCCGCCCCGGCCGGTACACCAGGGACCGCAACATCAAGCCCTCCCTGGACATCCGGGCCGGCCGGATCGGCAGGGACGTGATCTGCGCCGCCGGCAAGCGCGCGTTCTCGGCCGCGGGCGAGGTCCGGATGGTGCGCGCCACGATCGGCCGGCAGCTCACGTTCGCCGGCGCCGAACTCGGCGTGGACGGCGAGGGCCACAGCGCGCTGAACGCGTTCGGCGCGCAGACGCAGGAACTCGCGTTGACCCTGGGCCGGCCGGCTCGGGGCCGGATCACGCTGCGCCAGATGCGGTGCGCGTCACTGGGCGACAACGAGGCGCTGTGGCAGGCAACCGGCGGCGTCGACCTGGACAGCTTCCGGTACGACTCGCTGACCGTCGCGATCGACCTTGCCGACGACGCGGCCGTGGTGCGGCGCCTGCAGTGGCTGCGTGCCGCCGAAGGCGACATCTACCGGCCGGGCCCCTACGACCAGTTGGCCGCGATGCTGCGCTCGGTCGGCAACGAGGAACACGCCGACACGGTCATGATCGAGAAACAGCGTCGGCGGTATGTGGCGCTGGCACGGGGTTTCCGGGTACTCGGGCCGTTTGTCGCGTGGTGGAGTTGGCTGCAGCGCTCGATGGTCGGGTACGGGTATCGGCCCTCGCGGGCGTTGGGGTGGCTGTTTCTGCTGCTGGTGATCGGCACGCTGTGGTTCTGGCTGTATCCCGCGCACTGCGTCCCGGTCACCGGCGCGGGTGGCGACCCGGCCACGTTCGCCAACTACCGTTTCTGTCCGCTCACCAATCAGGACGACCACCTGGTGTGGAACCCGTTCCTGTTCACGTTGGACCTGCTGATTCCGATCGTGGACTTCGGCAACAAGAGCCGGTGGGCGCTGACCGGCGCGTCACAGTGGTTCTCCGCCGGGCTGATCGCGGCCGGCTGGATCCTGGCCACCACGGTCGCGGCCGGCGTCACCCGGATGTTGCGCCGTCAATAGCTCGTCGGGCCGGGTTGCCAGCGGCACGGTTCGCGCGTTCGCAGCGGGCCGAGCGCGAGCGGCGGCGGTGCCGTTCTCGACTTGGACAGATAGCCCGGCCAGAAGGCGGTCAGGAACACCGGTTCCCGCTCGCTGATCAGAAAGTGGCTCTGCTCGACGTTCGGATGTTCGTCGACGGCGAGCTCTCGTCCCTCCGTTGTGCCAGCCTTCCGTGGGGCTGAGGCCCTTGTCGCGACCGGCCAGTGGCGCGATCTGCGCGTACAAGCTCACCCATGGCTGGATCGGCCGTGCCCCGGGAACGGACATGAGTGCGGGGCCGATCTGCTGTGGATCGGCCCCGCACTCATGAGACGGGAACTCAGACGTCCGAGTGGCTCAGGACCACGTCGTGCACCCCGTCCTCACCCGCGTTGACCTGGCGGTGGCTGCTCACCGGCGGGTAGCCGCTGGCGATCACCGTGTACTCGCCCTCCGGCAGGTTGCCGAAGGTGTAGGCGCCGGTCTCGTCGGTGTTGGTCATGCCGACGAGGTTGCCGTCGGCGTCGACCAGGGTGACCCTGGCGTTGGTCACCGGGCGGCCGTTGTCGCCGGTTGTGGTGCCGGTCAGGCGGGCCGCGCCGGACAGCTCCACGTCCGTTACCGCGTCGCCGCTGGCGGAGATGACCAGCGCCGTGGCGTACGGGCGGTAGCCCGGCGCGTTGGCGACCAATGTGTAGCTGCCGCCGAGCAGGTCGCCGACCGTGTACCGGCCCTCGACGTCCGTGCTGGCCGCGCCGACCACCTCGCCGCGGATGTCGGTCAGGGTGACCGTGGCGCCGGCCACCGCCTCGCCGCCGCTGTGCACGATGCCGATGGCGCGAGCCGTGCCGGACAGGACCACGTCCAGGGTCAGCGTGTCGCCTGCCGCCCGCAGTGTGGCGGCCGATGGCTGGTGACCGAGCGACGACGTGATCAGCACGTACACCCCGTCCAGCGGTGCGACCAACCGGAAGCTGCCGTCGATGGCGGAGGTGCCGCGTTCGACCTGTTGGCCGCCGTGGTTGATCAGGGTCAGCACCGCGTCCGCCGTCGGCGTGCCGTCGGTGCGCCGGACGTAGCCGGTGATCAGGGTGCCGTTGACCTCGTGCTGCCCGACTCCGTTGCCGGACAGGGCAACCGGTATCGCGTCGACCGCACCGTTCAGTGCGTGCTTGCCGGCGCCGACCAGTTCCGGCTCCGCGAAGTCCAGCGAGTGGAGCTCGTCGTCCAGCGCACCGTCCATGACGACCGTGTCCTCGGGCAGCGGGGTGCCGCCCTCGCCCTCGGCCATGGCCTGCACGGCAGACATGCTGCGCAGCGGGATCTCCTTGATCAGCAAGGTGACCAGGAAGGCCACCACGCCCACCGCCGCCACAACCAGGAACACCAGGTCGATCGAGTCGGCGAAGCCCTTCAGGAACGGCGCCGCGAGTCGGGGGTCGATCCGCTGCAGGAACGACGAGTCCTGCAACAGGCTGCCGGTGCCGCTGCCCTTCAGGATGCTGAGCACCGGCGCGTTGACCGGGTTGTGCGTCACGTTCGGGTCGGCGAGGGCCTGGGTGAACGGGCCGCCGCGCAACGCGCTGCCGACCGCGGTCGCGATCTTGCCGCCCACCGCGTTGAACAGGATGGACAGGAACACCGCGACACCCAGCGTGCCGCCGATCTGCCGGAAGAACGTGGCCGACGCCGTGGAGACGCCCATGTCCCTGAAGTCCACCGCGTTCTGCGCGGCCAGGGTCAGCGTCTGCATGCACAGGCCGACACCGGCGCCGAGCACGAGCATGAAGAGCATCGGCCGCCACATCGGCGTGTCCGCGCCGATCGTGGTGAACAGCAGCGAGCCGGCCACGATGAACACCGAGCCGATCACCGGGAAGATCTTGTACCGCCCGGTCCGCGACGTGATCTGGCCGGACACGACCGACGAGCCCATCAGGCCGACGATCAGCGGCAGCATCTCCAGACCGGACACGGTCGGCGAAGCGCCACGCACGATCTGCAGGTACTGCGGGATCAGCGTGATGGCGCCGAACATCGCGGCACCGACGACCACACCGGCCAGGATGACCGTGCTGAACACCCGGTTGCTGAACAGCCGCAACGGGATCAACGCGTTGTCGCCCATCAGCTTCTCGGTCACGATGAAGGAGATGACACCGATCGCGCCGATGGCGTAGCAGAGGATCGAGCTCAGACTGCCCCAACCCCACTGCTGGCCCTGCTCCGCGACGACCAGCACCGGCACCAGGCCGACGACCAGCGTCACAGCGCCCCACCAGTCGATCCGGTGGCTGCGGGCCTGGTGCGGCACGTTGAGCACCCGCGCGACCACGAACAACGCAGCCAGCCCGATCGGCACGTTCACCAGGAACACCCAGCGCCAGCCCGCGATACCCAGGATCGAGTTGGCGCCCGACAGCGCGCCGCCGACCACCGGGCCCAGCACGCTGGACGTGCCGAACACCGCGACGAAGTAGCCCTGGTACTTGGCCCGCTGCCGCGGCGGCACGATGTCACCGATGATGGTGAACGCCAGCGACATGAGGCCACCGGCACCGAGGCCCTGGAAGGCGCGGAACGCGGCCAGTTCGTACATCGACGTGGCGAACGACGATGCCGCCGAGCCGACGATGAAGATGGAGATCGCGGTCAGGTAGAACGGCTTGCGGCCGTAGATGTCCGACAGTTTGCCGAACAGCGGTGTGGTGATCGTGGACGTGATCAGGTAGGCCGTGGTGACCCAGGCCTGGATGCTCAGGCCGTGCAGGTCGTTGGCGATCTTCGGCATCGCCGTGCCGACGATGGTCTGGTCCAGTGCGGCCAGGAACATCCCCATCATCAGGCCGGCCAGGATGGTCATGATCTGCCGGTGGGTCAGGCCCCCCGCCGCCGACGCGCCGGACCGCGTCGGCGCCTGTGTTGCGTTGCTCGGCGCCTCGACTGTGTCCCTGGTGGTCATTGGGTTCCCCCCTTCGGAGCGATGGCGCTCGTGGCGCCGTTGTGCGTCTCGTCGAACTTCTCGAAATCCGTGTTCAGTCGTTCCAGCAGTCCCGCGACTGTACGAAGGTCCTCTGACGTCCAGTGCCGCAGAACGCCGGCGACCTGCGCGGTGCGCGCCTGATGCTGGTGGTCGAAGGTCTCGCGCCCCACAGGTGTCGCGGCAAGCAGACAGGCCCGGCCATCGGCCGGATCGGCCTGTCGTTCGACCAGTCCGTGCCGTACCAGCGCGCCGACCTGCCGGCTCACCGTGGAGGTGTCCGAGTGCACCGCCTCGGCGAGCGTCGTCGTCCGCTGCGGGCCCTCGGTGACCAGGCAGGCGAGCAGGAAGTACGCGGCCTGCTCGATACCGTCCTTGTTCTGGGCCTGGAACTTCGCGCTGGCACGCTTGGTCAGCCGGAAGAACCGGATGATCTGGTTGACGACCGCCTCGGCGTCCGGGTACTGATCGTGGCCGGCAAGGGGCGCTGCTGTCGACTGAGTTGTTTCCGTCACCGCCCACTCCTCTGCTTGGTTTCCGCATACAAGTAGTTGCCGAGTACAAGCATGTACCTGGGGCCGATATTCCCGCAACCGAGTTCCGCTGTGACGCTCATCTATCGCACGTTGGGAGAACCACCGTTCGTAGGTGGCTGAACGCGGTCCGTGTTCCTAGTGTTGACAGGCGGTGGGGTAGATCACTTTCGCCAAGGCTGGAGGCCGCGTGTCCAGAACCCGTCCCGCTGCGCGCCGATGGGCGCGCCTCGCCGCACTCCTCGGTTCGACCGCCGCGCTCGCCATCGCCGGTATCACCGTGATGCCGCCCGCGAGTGCGACGACAGTCACACCGAAGGCCGCCGTCATCGCGCCGCACTTCGGCGCCACGGCACACCGGGTAGGCGCCGCGTCGACCGTGGCCGCCCGGGTCGCCGCGATCGACGCGGTCACCGCGACGCTACCCTCGGTGACCACCGCATACGGCGTGCCCGCGCTGTGGAACCAGGGCATCACCGGCGCCGGCACCACGGTCGCCGTCGTGGAGTCGTTCGGCGACCCGAACGCGGCCGCCGTGCTCAACCAGTACAGCCTGCAGCACGGCCTGCCGCCGGGGCAGCTCTCCGTGATCAGCCCGGCAGGCCCGATCCCGACCTGCACGCCAGCACTTGACCAGCAGATCCAGTGCACGTCGTGGATCGGCGAGACCGACCTGGACATCGTGATGATCCACGCGATGGCGCCGCAGGCACAGATCGTGATCGCCGCGACCCCGGTCAACGAGACCCAGGGCTTCACCGGTCTGCCCGAGATGATGGAGGCCATCGACTTCATCGCCCAGCACCACCTCGCGGACGCCGTGTCGCTGTCGTTCGGCACGTCGGAGGACGACTTCCCGAAGCTGTCCGACCCGGCGACGCTGGACTTCGCGTTCAAGGACGCCAAGAAGGCCGGCATCCCGATCCTGGCGTCGTCCGGTGACTGCGGCGCCACCGGCAACACGCTGATCTCGTTCACCCAGTGCGGCGACGTGTTCCCGTTCCGCGTGGTGAGCTGGCCTGCGTCCAGCCCGTTCGTGACCGCGGTCGGCGGCACCGTGCTGCACCTGGACGCGAACAACCAGCGGATCTCGCCGGACACGCTGTGGCCGGCGTCGGGCGCGGGTCTCTCCAAGACCTACACCCGTCCGTCCTGGCAGAACGGCGTCGCCGGGATCACGCAGAGCACGCAGCGGTCGCTGCCGGACATCACGATGCTGGGCATCAGCGGCACGTCGCAGTCGGCCCCGCTGTTCGCCGGCGTGCTGGCCCTGGCCACCCAGATGCACGGCAAGCCGCTGGGCTTCCTGGACCCGATCCTGTACCGGCTGGGCGCCAAGGGTGCCAAGGCCGGGATCACGGACGTGACCGTGGGCAGCGACACGATCGCCGGAGTACCGGGCTTCAGCGCGACCACGGGCTTCGACATCGCGTCCGGCTGGGGCACCGTCGATCCGGCCACGTTCGTGCCGGCGCTGGCAAAGGCAGCCGGCTGAGCAGTTCACGGGTCGGCCGACCGCTATCGGGGCGGCCGGCCGGTCCGTGTGCTTGTCTGGCGACATGAACCGGGAGATCGCGGCGGCGCTGCACGCGGCCGGCGTGTCCGAAGTGGACGATTCGACGCGGCGGCGGGCCGAGTACAGCACGGACGCCTCGCTGTACCGGGTGGTGCCGGCCGCCGTGGTGTTCCCCCGGTCGTCCGACGAGGTCGAGGCGACGCTCGCGGTGTGCCGTTCGATCGGCGTGCCGTTGACCGCGCGTGGTGGTGGCACGTCGATCGCCGGGAACGCCGTGGGTAGCGGTGTGGTGCTGGACTTCTCCCGTCACCTCAACAAGATCGAGCACATCGATCCCGAAGCCGCGACGGCCGTGGTGCAGCCGGGTGTCGTGCTGGACGACCTGCAACGCGCGGCCGGGCGGCACGGCCTGCGGTTCGGGCCGGATCCCTCGTCGCACAGCCGTTGCACGCTCGGCGGCATGATCGGCAACAACGCCTGCGGCACCAGGGCGCTGGCCTACGGCCGCACGGCGGACAACGTGCGCGAGCTGGACCTGCTCACCGGCACCGGCGAACGGCTGGGCCCATCGACCGTCCTGCGGTTGCGCGACGTGGTGCGGACCAACCTGGCGGTGATCCGGACCGAGCTGGGCCGGTTCGGCCGGCAGGTGTCGGGCTACTCGCTGGAGCACATGTTGCCGGAGCACGGTTACCGCGTGCCGGCCACACTCGTCGGGTCGGAGGGCACGCTCGGGGTGGTGCTGCGTGCCACGGTCGACCTGGTCCGGCCGCCCGAGCGCACGGCGCTCGTGGTGCTGGGCTATCCCGACATGGCCGCGGCCGCCGACGTCGTGCCGGCGTTGCTGCCGTTTCGACCGATCGCGTTGGAGGGCATGGACGCGCGGCTGGTCTCCCCGGTCCACCCGACGCCGGAACTGCCGGCCGGCAACAGTTGGCTGTTCGCCGAGCTGGCCGGGTCGGTGACCGAGTTGATCGGGGCAGCCGGCGCGTTGGCGCATCGGGTGGTCACGGATCCCGCTGAAACGGCCGCGCTGTGGCGTATTCGGGAGGACGGCGCGGGGATCGCGGGTCGGCAGGGGGCGCATGCTGGTTGGGAGGACGCCGCCGTGCCGCCCGAGCGCCTTGGCGCCTACCTGCGGGAGTTCGAGGCGCTGCTGGCCGATCATGGGCTGGGAGGCGTGCCGTACGGGCATTTCGGCGACGGCTGCCTGCACATCCGGATCACGTTTCCCTTGCGCCGGCCCGATGGTGTGGCTGTGTTCCGGGAGTTCATGACCGACGCGGCCCGGCTTGTCGCGTCCTACGGCGGGTCGCTGTCCGGGGAGCATGGTGACGGCCGGGCTCGGAGTGCGTTGCTGCCGTTGATGTATTCGCCCGAGGTCATCCGGGCGTTCGAGGCGGTCAAGGCGGTGTTCGATCCGGATGACGTGCTCAATCCGGGCGTGCTGGTCCGGCCGCGGCCGTTGGACGCCGACCTGCGGCTGCCGGCCGCGCGGCCGCTGGTCAACCTGGGTTTTCGCCATGCGGAGGACTTCACGGACGCCGTGCACCGGTGTACCGGGATGGGCCGCTGCCGGGCCGACGCGCCGACGGCCGTGATGTGCCCGTCGTTCCTGGCCACTCGTGACGAGAAGGACAGCACGCGCGGCCGGGCCAGGGTGCTCCAGGAGATGGCCAATGGCGGGCTGGTGCACGGCTGGCGGTCGCCGGAGGTGCGTGAGTCGTTGGACCTGTGCCTGTCCTGCAAGGGGTGCGCCAGCGACTGTCCGACCGGCGTGGACATGGCCACCTACAAGGCAGAAGTCCTGTACCAGGCCTATCGCCACCGCCCGCGGCCGATGTCCCACTACGCGCTCGGCTGGCTGCCGACATGGGCCCGGCTGGCCGCGCGTGCGCCTCGCCTGGCCAACGCGCTGCTGCCCGCCGGACGGCGATTGGCGGGCGTGGACCCGCGGCGGAAGCTGCCTCGGTTCGCGCCCCGCACCTTCCGGTCCTGGTTCAACGCGCAACAGCCGACGACCGGCGATCCGGTGCTGCTGTGGGTGGACACGTTCACCGACCTGTTCACGCCGAACGTGGGTATCGCGGCCGTCCGGGTGCTCCGGGATGCCGGATTCGCCGTGACCATCCCGGAAAAGCCGCTGTGCTGCGGCCTGACCTGGATCTCCACCGGCCAGCTCGACCACGCCAGGAAAGTCCTCGGTCGTAGCCTTGCCGCGTTCCAGCCCGGTATACCCGTTGTCGGCCTTGAACCGTCCTGTACGGCCGTTTTCCGTGATGAGGCCCCGAAACTGCTGGGCGAACGACCCGATGTGCGGACATTGGCCGAGCTGCTCAGTCCAGTGTGGACACCACCGTCGTTGCACGGCGTGCGCGTGCTGGCGCAGCCGCATTGCCATCACCACGCCGTGCTCGGCTGGCAGGCCGACCGCGACCTGCTGACCAAGGCGGGGGCCGAGGTCACCTCGGTCGGTGGCTGCTGTGGTCTGGCCGGCAACTTCGGGGTGGAGCGTGGGCACTACGACGTGTCGGTCGCGGTGGCCGAGACGAAATTGCTGCCGGCCGTACGCGCGGCAGGGCCGGACGTGACGCTGCTGGCCGACGGCTTCTCCTGCCGCACCCAGCTGGACCACCTGGCCGGCCGGTCCGCGCAGCACATCGCGGAGCTGCTCGCGTCGCGGATGAACGCGGACTAGCGTCGGAAGAATGACTGGTCTGGTCGAACGGCTGCGCGCGGAGTTGGGTGCGGACGCGGTGATCACCGATCCCGACGTGACGGTCAGCTACAGCAGGGACATGATGCCGCTGGCGGCCAACGGCCAGCCGCTGGCCGTGGTGCTGCCGGCGGACAGCGGTGCCGTGCAGATCGTGGTGCGGGCGTGTGCCGCGGCGCACGTGCCGATCGTGCCGCGCGGCGCGGGCAGTGGCCTGACCGGTGCCGCGAACGCGATCGACGGTTGCGTGGTGCTCGCGATGACCAGGATGAACGAGATCCTGGAGATCGACCCGGACAACCGGCTCGCGGTCGTGCAGCCGGGCGTGGTCAACCTGGATTTCCGCAACGCCGTTGAGAAGCACGGTTTGTTCTATCCGCCCGACCCGTCCAGCTACGACTGGTGCACGATCGGCGGCAACCTGTCCACCAACGCGGGCGGGCTGTGCTGCGTGAAATACGGCGTGACCACCGATTCGGTGCTCGGCCTGGATGTGGTGCTGGCGGACGGGGAACTGCTGCGGACCGGCCGGCGGACCGTGAAGGGCGTCGCGGGCTACGACCTGACGAAGCTGTTCATCGGCAGCGAGGGCACGCTCGGCGTGATCACGTCGGCCACCCTGGCGCTGCGCCCGCTGCCGCAGGCGCCCGGCACGCTGGTCGCCACGTTCGACGACACCGAGGACGCGGGTGCCGCGGTCAGCAAGGTGGTCCGCGAGGGCCTGGTGCCGTCGCTGATGGAGATCATGGACGCCAACTCGATCAAGGCGTCCGAGGCGTACCTGAAGACCGAGGTCGGGCCCGCTGGTGGCTGCAAGGCGTTGCTGCTGTGCCAGTCCGACGCGGGCGGCGAGGTCGCGGTACGCGAACTGACCACGATCGAACGGATCTGCGCGGACGCGAACGCCACCATGACGTATGTGACCGACGACCTGGCAGAGGGCCGGATGCTGTTGCAGGCCAGGCGGGTCGTGCTGTTGGCGCTGGAGATGTACGGCACGTGGCTCACCGACGACGTGTGCGTGCCGCGCACCAGGATTGCCGAGCTGATCGGCGGCTGCGAACGGATCAGCGAAGATGTCGGCCTGCGGATCGCCGTGGTCGGGCATGCCGGCGACGGCAACATGCACCCCACGATCGTCTACGACCCGACGTCACCGGGCGAACTGGCTCGCGCGAAGCGGGCCTTCGACGAGATCCTCGCGGTCGGCCTGCGCCTCGGCGGCACGGTCACCGGTGAGCACGGCATCGGCAGGATCAAACGGGAGTGGCTGGCCACCGAGATCGGCCCGGTCGGCATGCGCGTACACCGGACGCTGAAGGCGGCCCTGGATCCATCGAACCTGTTCAATCCCGGTTCGATGTTCGCGATGTCAGCGATGTAGTTCGGGCTGCGGCCGACGCTCACGACGGTGGCGTGCCCACTCGATCACCATCGGAATGATCGAGATCACCACGATCAGCACCAGAATGAGGTCGATGTTCTTGCTGACGAACGCGATCTGGCCGAGGAAGTAGCCGGCGATCAGCACGGCCGACGCCCAGACCACACCGCTGATCGCACTGATGCTGAAGTACCGGCCACGCTCCATCCGGCCCCCCCCCGCCACGGCCGTGATGAAGGTGCGGATGATCGGCACGAACCGGGCCAGGAAGATCGCCCGGGAGCCGTAGCGCTCGAAGAACGCGTGCGTGCGATCCACGTACTCGCGGCGAAACAGCTTGGAATCGGGCTTGTTGAACAGTTTCGGCCCGGCCGCGCAACCGATGTAGTAGCCCACGATGTTGCCCACGATCGCGCACACGCTCATCACCAGGCACGCGATCCACAGCGGCGTCTGCACACTGCCGTGCGCGATGAACAGCCCGAGCGGGAACAGCAGTGAGTCGCCGGGCAGGAAGAACCCGATCAGGATCCCGCACTCGGCGAAGATGATGAGCGCGACGATCGGCACCACCAGTCCGCCCAGCGAACTCACCAGGTAGTTCGGGTCCAGCCACTGCGGACCAAGCGCGACAGTGGTAGTAAGCGCGTGCGACATCACGGAACCCACCGTACAGGGGCATGTCTTGGCATTGCCTGAGAGTGCCGCCTGCTCAGACGATGCTGATCAGACCCACAACGGCCCCCGCCGCCATCCCGAGCAGTATCGCCAGCAAAACGATCCACCACGCCGACACCTGTCGCGGCGCGGCCGGCAACCGGGTAGTCGTCGGCGCGGCGAACGGCCCGGTCGGCAACCCGACGGTGTCCGATGCGCGGCAG
>WNGR01003258.1_pt1 | contig 32800 bp, 32 predicted proteins | sample 5407581 | NCBI WGS metagenome assembly WNGR01 (sample SAMN13153383, study PRJNA577476) | soil metagenome | isolation source: 80 cm soil or saprolite under Garry oak tree replicate 2 | place: USA:California | collected 2016-06-15
ACGAGGTACTCGACAACGGCCGGCCGCTGGCCGAACACGTGCAGCGGCTGCAGCGCGACGGGCACGGCGTACTGGTCGTGTCGCAAACGAACGACCAGGCGCTCGCGGTCGCCGACGTCGGCGTCGCCGTATTCGGTGGCGACGCGTGCGTCTGCTGGTCGGCCGACGTGCTGTGCGGCCCGGGTCTGGAGGACCTCTGGCGGATCCTGCGTGCCACGGCGGCCGCCCGTCCGGTCAGCAGGCGAGCGGTCCAGCTCGCCCAGGCGGGATCGGCCCTCGGCGGTCTGCTCGCGCTGGTCGGCGACCGCGGCCGCGGCCGCACCCGGGCGCTCGCGCCGGTCCACGGGGCCGCGGCGGTGGCCCTTCTGCTGGGCACGGCTGCCGGGCTGAGCGCCGCCCGCGCGCGGTTGCCGGCGCCGGTGACGCACGTACCGTGGCACGCGCTGGAGACGCTCGACGTGCTCGCCCGGCTCGATGCGGCCCGGGCGGAAGAGGCACCGCATCCCGAGCCGGCCCCACTTCGCGAGGCGGGCCGCCTGATCCCGGCGCCGGCGCGGGTGCTGCTGCGGTTCGCCGGCGCGATCGGGGAGGAGCTGAAGGACCCGCTGACCCCGGTACTCGCGGTCGGCGCGGCGGCGTCGGCGATCGTCGGGTCGGGCATCGACTCGGTACTGGTCGCGGCCGTGATGACTGGCAACGCGGTGGTCAGCGGTACCCAGCGGGTACTGGCCGAGCGGGCGTTGCGCCGGCTGTTCCTGGAGCAGGAATCCGTCGCGCGGCGCCTTCAGCCCAGCCGGCAGGACGGCGATACCGCACGGACCTTCGCCGGCCTGGACACGGTACCCCTGGAAATGGTGCCGGCCCGGAGGCTGAGCCCGGGCGACATCATCGCGTTGCGGGCGGCCGACGTCGTGCCCGCCGACGCCCGGCTGCTGTCGGCGACCGACCTGGAGGTCGACGAGTCCACGCTGACCGGCGAATCGGTACCGGCCGAGAAGAGCGTCGAAGCCACCCCCGGTGTACCGCTGGCCGAGCGGAGCTGCCTGGTCTTCGAGGGCACGACGGTGCTGGCCGGTACCGCGTACGCCGTCGTCGTGGCCACCGGCGAGGCCACCGAGGCGGGGCGGGCGACCCGCGCCGCCGGCAAGGCCACCGCCCCCGGCGGCTTGCAGGCGCAGCTCGCCGAGGTGACCCGGACCGCGCTGCCGGCGACCGGGATCGGCGGGGCCGCCGTCACCGGACTCGGCATGCTGCGCGGGCTGCCGTTGCGGCAGGCCGTCGCCGCCGGGGTATCGGTGGCGGTCGCGGCGGTACCGGAGGGGCTGCCGCTCGTCGCCACCGTCGCGCAGGCCGCCGCGGCGCGGCGGCTGTCCCGCCAGGGCGTGCTGGTCCGGTCGTCCCGGACGCTGGAGGCGCTCGGCCGGATCGACGTGATCTGCTTCGACAAGACCGGCACGCTCACCAAGGGCCGCCTGAGCGTGGCCCGCCTCGCGTCGCCGGACGGTACCGATCCCGACGGCAACCAGTTGCTGCTCACGGCCGCACGGGCCTGCCCGCGGGTGGCGGCCGAGAACATCCGGAAGGTACCGCACGCCACCGACCGCGCGGTCCTCGAAGCGGCGCGGGCGCTGCCGGACGGCGGCTGGCACCTGCACACGGAGCTGCCGTTCGAGACCAACCGGGGGTACGCGGCGGCCGTCGGGGAGATCGACGGCGCATACGTCCTGGCCGTCAAGGGCGCCCCCGAGGTGATCCTGCCCCGGTGCACCGGGATCCCGGCCGACCGCCGTCGTGCCGTGGACCGGACGGTAGAGCGGCTGGCCGGCGACGGCCTGCGGGTACTGGCCGTCGCCGAACGCCGCGACGGTGCGCTCGCCGGCACCGGGGTGGGCGACGAGGCCGTCGCCGATCTGACGCTGCTCGGGTTCGTCGGCGTCGCCGATACGCCGCGGCCGGACGCGGTACACGCGTTGCGCCGGCTCACCGGGGACGGCATCCGGATGGTGATGGTCACCGGCGACCACCCGACCACCGCGGCCGCCGTCGCGCGGATGGTCGGCATGCCGGCCGACACCGTGCTGACCGGCGCCGAACTGGACAAGATGCCCGAGGGGGAACGGGTCCGGCGGGTCGCCGAGACGTCGGTGTTCGCGCGGGTCTCCCCGGAGCAGAAGCTGCGGATCGTCGAGGCGTTGCAGGCCGCCGGGCTCGTGGTGGCGATGACCGGCGACGGTACCAACGACGCGGCCGCGATCCGGCTGGCCGACGTGGGTATCGGCGTGGCCACCTCGGAGTCGTCGGCCGCCCGCACCGCCGCTGACCTGGTACTGGCCGACGCCGGCGTCGAGCGGATCTACGACGCCCTGCTGGAGGGGCGGACGCTGTGGCGCCAGGTACGCGATGCGGTGTCGATCCTCGTCGGGGGCAACGCCGGCGAGGTGGCGTTCATGGTCCTCGGTACCGCGCTCGGCGGGCGCGCGCCGATCGGGGTACGGCAGATGCTGCTGGTCAACATGTTCACCGACATGTTCCCCGCGCTCGCCGTCGCGGTGGCGCCCAGCCGCGGCGGCGACGAGGAGGCCGGGGCACCGACCCGGTTCGACGCCACGCTCGCCCGTACCATCGCGGTCCGGGGTGGCGCCACCGCGCTGGGCGCGCTGCTGGCGTGGACGATCGGCCGGTACACCGGCCGGCAGCGCCGGGCCAGCACGATGGGCCTCGCCGCGCTGGTCGGGACCCAGCTCGGCCAGACGCTCATCACCGGCTGGCACAGCCCGCTGGTCGTCGCGACCAGCCTGGCGTCGGCGGCCGTCCTCGTCGGCGTGATCGAGCTGCCCGGCGTCAGCCACTTCTTCGGCTGTACCCCGATCGGGCCGGTCGCCTGGGGCGTCGTGATCGGTTCCGCGGCCGCCGGTACCGCGATTGCGGTCGCCGCGCCCCGGTGGCTGCCGCAGGTTACCCCTCCGCCGGCCGCCGCCGATCGACACGGTCGGGGTATCGAGGCGGTTGAAGCGCCCGCGTACGATGCGAAGCTACGCCGACAGCCTGCTGACCAGGATGGGAAGTCGCCATGAGTGTCCGGAGCGCCCTCCGGAAGTTGCGTGCCGCGTGGGTCGACGGCTCGAGCAGCGAATCGCGTCCTACAACACCCCGGTCAGCACCAGCCGCGAGCGGGATGATCTCGACCGGGCGCTCGACCGGATCCGGCGGGAAGGTTCGTAGCGGCTATCCGGTGGTGACCGGCAGGTGCGCGCGGACCGCCCGGGCGAACCGGCCGTACGGGTGGCGCGCGGCAACCGCGTAGGCGTCCTCGGCGGTGTCGACGTCGCGCAGCCGGTCCAGCAGCGCGACCGACAGGCCGCGGTCGCGCAGCGCGGCGAGGCTGTGTGCGCCGGTGTCCGATGTGGACATCCGCACGCTGCGCAGAGCGGCCGCGTGGGTGGGGTCGCGCAGCCCGAGCGTCCACCAGCCGCCGTCCTCGGCGGGACCGAGCACCGCGTCGGTCCGGCCGCGCAGCCGGCGTGCAGCAGTGGTCAGCAGCGCCGTGGTCAGCTGCGGCGTGTCCATCCCGACCAGCAATGACGGGGTACCGGCGAGAGCGGTGTCGGCGTAGGCGTGCACGAGGCGCTCGGCTAGCCCGTCGCCGCGCTGCGCCACGGCGTGCCAACCGGACGGCACCGGATACCGTCCACTGAGGACGATCGTCCGCCGCGCGGCCGGCATCGCGGACAGCACGTCGATCGTGTCCCGCAGCGCGGCTTCCGCGATCGTGGCGGCCTGCTCGGGCGTTGCCGGCGGGCACAGCCGGGTCTTCACCCGGCCCGGCTCCGGCGTCTTCGCCATCAACAGGAGCTGGATCCTCACGCCGCCAGTACCTTCGCCATGTCCCGCACCGCGCGGGCGGTGCCGCGCACGGTACCGGTCACCTTCGACCGGGTACCGGCGGTGCGCGGCGCGTAGTCGACGTCCACCTCGCCGATGCGCCAGCCAGCCTGGGCGGCGGCGACGACCATCTCCAGCGGGTACCCGAAACGCCGGTCGCGCAGGTCCAGGGCGAGCAGCCCGGTACGCCGGGCGGCGCGCATCGGCCCCAGATCGTGCAGCGGTACCCTGGCCGCGCGGCGCAGCCGCCACGCCAGCGCGGCGTTCGCCAGCCGGGCATGCACCGGCCAGGCTCCGCGCTCCGTCGGCCGGCGCCGGCCGAGGACGAGGTCGGCGGTACCGGCGCGCACCGGGTCGACCACGCGCGGAAGCTGGGCCGGGTCGAACGAGCCGTCCGCGTCGAGGAAGCACACGATGTCGGCGTCGGCGGCGAGCAGCCCCGCGTGCGCGGCTGCGCCGAAACCGCGCTCCGGCACGGGTACCACGGTGGCGCCGTGGTAGGCGGCGACCTCCGCGGAGCCGTCGGTCGAGCCGTTGTCCGCGACGATCGCCCGGAACCCCGCCGGGATCCGGGACAGTACCCACGGCAGCGCCGCCGCTTCGTCGAGACACGGCAGGACGACATCCATCTCCCGGACGGTACCGTCATAGCGGCACGGATCTCCTTACGAAGCGCGAACATCGGCGGTGGCGCGGTCCTGGAGTCCGTAGCGTGGCGATCGATGGGCATGCGGATACTGGTGACGGGTGCGGCCGGCTTCATCGGCTCGCACGTGGTGGATCTGTTGGTGGCCAAGGGCTACGACATTGTCGCGCTCGACGCGCTGCACCCCGCTGCGCACGGCGCCGGCGCCGGCGCCGACCCGCCGTACCTGGCCGTGCCGCTGATGCGGGCCGACGTGCGCGACGCGACCGCGGTCGCCGCCGCGCTGCGGGGCGTGGATGCCGTGGTGCATCAGGCCGCGATGGTCGGCATGGGCGTGGACGTGGCCGATCTGCCGCGGTACGTGGGCTGCAACGACCTGGGTACCGCGGTACTGCTCGCCGGGATGGCTCGGGCCGGGGTAACCCGCCTGGTACTCGCCAGCTCCATGGTGGTGTACGGCGAGGGCGCGTACTCGTGTCCGGTACACGGACCGGTCCGGCCGGGCAACCGGCACCCGGCCGACCTTGCTGCCGGCCGGTTCGAGCCGGCCTGCCCCCGGTGCGGGGCGCCGTTGTCGCCGGGACTCGTCGACGAGGACGCTCCGCTGGAGCCGCGCAGCGTGTACGCCGCAACGAAACTGGCCCAGGAGCACCTGACCGGAGCCTGGGTACGGGCGACCGGAGCGCGCGCGATCGCCCTGCGGTACCACAACGTCTACGGTCCCCGGATGCCGCGCGACAGCCCGTACAGCGGGGTCGCGGCGATCTTCCGGTCGGCGCTGGAGCGCGGCGAGCCGCCCCGGGTGTTCGAGGACGGCCGGCAGCGCCGCGACTTCGTCCACGTGCGCGACGTAGCCGCGGCCAACCTCGCGTCACTGGAGGCGATGCCAAACGGGCTGCGGGCGTACAACGTCGCCTCCGGGCGGCCGCGCACCGTCGGCGAACTCGGGGCCGCCCTGGCCGCCGCGATGGACGGTCCGCCTCCGGTGGTGACCGGCGGGTACCGCGCCGGCGACGTCCGCCATGTCGTCGCCTCGCCGGACCGGGCCCGCCGGGAACTGGGTTTCACCGCGTCCGTCCCGTTCGACGAGGGGGTGGCCGACTTCGCCCGGGCGGCGCTGCGGGGATGAGGTTGGCGGCCGCCGACCGGCTCATCGTCGCCGCCCAGATCGCCCTGGTGGCGTGCGCGGTGGCGGTCGGCGCCGAACTCAACCGGCGCCGGGTACCCATCCACGCCGACGCGGCACCGCTGTTCGCATCCTGGCTCCCGCACGCCGGCCCGGGTACCCCGCTGGCCGTCGCGCTCGCCTTCCTGGTGGTGTACCGGAGCGCCGACTGGGCCGCCCGCATCCCATGGCCGCGCCTCATGGCCGGCGGGTACCTGGCCGCCCTCGCCTGGACGCTGTCCCTCGCCCTGGTCGACGGCTGGTCGCGCGGCCTGGCGACCCGGCTCACCCCGCAGGCCGAGTACCTGCACGACGTCCCGAAGGTCAGCAGCATTCCGGCGATGCTCGCCGGCTTCACCAGCCACATCCTCGACTTCCGGACCGGCTCCTGGGCCACCCACGTCGCCGGGCACCCGCCCGGTGCGCTGCTCGTCTTCGTCGTCCTCGACCGGATCGGGCTGGGCGGTGGCGGTCCGGCCGCGCTGCTGTGCGTGGTGGTCGGCGCTACGGCTCCGGTCGCGGTCGCGGTCACCCTGCGGGCGCTGCGGGACGAGCCGGCGGCCCGTGCCGCGCTGCCGTTCCTGGTGCTGTTCCCGGCTGCCGTGTGGGTGGGCGCCTCGGCCGACGGGCTGTTCACCGGCGTGGTGGCGGCGGCCCTGGCGCTCCTCGCCGTTGGTGGTTGGCGGCTGGCCGTGGCTGGTGGCCTGCTGCTGGGCTTCAGCCTGTACCTGTCGTACGGGCTGGTCCTCGCCGCCCCGCTCGCCGTGGCCGTGATCGTCCTGAAGCCGCGGGCCCGCTGGGCGAGCGCCGTCGCCGGGGCCGCCGGGGTGGCCGCGGTCGTCGTCGCGTTCAGCGCCGCCGGGTTCTGGTGGCTGACCGGGTACCACCTCGTCGTGCGCCGCTACTACCAGGGCTGGGCGGCCGACCGGCCGTACGGCTACTGGGTCTGGGCCGACCTCGCCTGCCTGGTCCTGTCGGCCGGCCCGGCGGTGGTACCCGCACTGCGCCGGGCGGCGCTCTCGGCGCCGTCGGCCCGGTCGCCGGCGGTCTGGCTCCCCGCGCTGGCGTTGCTCGCAATCCTCGCGGCCGACGTCTCCGGACTGAGCAAGGCCGAGGTCGAGCGGATCTGGTTGCCGTACGAGATCTGGCTCGTCGTCGCGACCGCCTGGCTGCCGGCCGCGCACCGCCGGGGCTGGCTGGCCGTCCAGGCGCTGACCGCGCTGGCCGTCAACCACCTCGTGCTGACGTACTGGTGAACCTACCTCGGCGGCAGGCTCGCCACATGTCCGCCGGCCCGAGGAGGGGTGTAGCCTCCAGGGTCGGTCCGGTGTGCAGAGGAGTGACGGGATCGGTCAGGTGGATGGCGGCGACCTCACGGACGCCCTGATCGCCGCGCGCTGCGGCGACGAGGCGGGGTTCGAGGCGCTGTGGCTGGCGTTCCAGCCGGCCGTACTCCGGTACCTGCGGGTGGTCGTCGGCGACGCCGCCGAGGACGTGGCCTCGGAGACCTGGCTGCAGGCAGCCCGCGACCTGCGCACCTTCGATGGTGGTCTGACCCGGTTCCGGGTGTGGCTGTTCCGCATCGCGCGGCACCGGGGCATCGACGACCGCCGGCGGCTGCGACGGCGGGCCGAGGACCCGTACGACCCCGCGCTGGGGGAGTCCGCCACGACCACGCCGGACAGCGCCGCCCAGGCGCTCGACGAGCTGGGTACCCGATGGGCGCTGGAGGTGATCCGCTCGCTACCCCGAGACCAGGCGGAGGCGGTGATGCTGCGGGTGGTGGCCGGGCTCGACGTCGCGCAGAGCGCACAGGTACTGGGTAAGCGCGCGGGAGCGGTGCGCGTCGCCACGATGCGGGGCCTGCGCCGGCTGGCCAACCATCCGGACGTCCTCGCCCGGGTGTCGGGACGCCCGCAGGAGCGCCCGGGGCCGCTCGACTCCGCGCAGCCGGAGGGGGTGTAACGCCGTGGGCTCCCTGATCGCTCTTACCCGCGCGATGATTTCCTTACGAGCGCGCCGAATCGGACGCCGGGAAGCAGATGAACTGCTCTCCGGCGGGTCGAGCCGCGCCGACCGGGCCGGCATCGTCGAGGTGCTCGAACTGGCGGCCGCGCCGCCGCATCCGGAAGAACTGGCCGGGCGGCAGGCCGCGGTGGCCGCCTTCGCCCGGGCGTGGCGCGAGGGTCCGGCGGCACCGGTCCGTCGCGGCCGGCTGCGGGCGTGGCTGTCCCGGGCCCTGGCGGTGAAGGCGATCACCGTTCTCGCGCTCCTGTCGCTGGGCGGGGTGGCCGTCGCCGCCGGTACCGGGACCCTGCCGGCCGGGGTCCAGCATGGCGCGCACGATCTGCTGACTCCGTTCGGTGTGCCGGTACCGGATGCCAGCAGCGCCCACGGCACCCCTACCCGACCGGCCACCCCGCACCGGTCGGCGAGTCCCGCCCCGGCACCCGGTTCTCCGGCCGCCTCCGCCGATCCCGCGGTACACGGGCTGTGCGAGGCGTGGCAGGCCGGCCAGACGAACGGCCAGGGCAAGAAGGTGGATGCCGCGGTGCTGACTCGACTGAGCGCGGCTGCCGGCGGTACCGAGAAGATTCCGGCATTCTGCGCCGCGGTCCTGGCGCCGCCGCCGAGTCCGACCACCGGCCCGCCGGCTGCCCCGGGCGGCCCGCCACCGAGCCATCCAGGGCCCGACAAGACCCACGGGAAGCCGAGCCGCATCCCGCAGCACTGACGCTTGACATCGGATGTACCGCGCCCCTACCGTCCGGATCGAATCCATCGACGCATTTGCACAGGCGAATTGAGGTACTCTGGGTGTCCATACGTCGGATCTTTCGGAAGGGGCTCGGCCTCGCCTCGGTCGCCGGCCGCGCCGCGCAGATGCGCGTACCGGTCGCCGCCGATCACGGTCTCGAGCTGGGCAAGCGGGCGGTGGGGCACCGGTACCACGGTCAAGAGGCTCACCCGTTCCATCATCGATCACCGTCGTCGTGTCGCAACTCGGGATCGGCGCGCGCCGATTTCACGATGGGTTGACGGAGGGCCGGTCGCCTCTTGCGCTAGCTCGGTGCATCGTGCAACGTGACGCATGCACGCGTGAGCGGTTACCGATCGTGGCGGACGGTACCGCGATCACGACACCCGGAAGGAGCGATCCGCGGTGAGATTCACGTTGTACTGGGGTACCGACAACACGGCACGAATCAACTCCGTCGACGACCTCGACATCCACCTGACCCTCCTGGCCCGAAGCCGCGGACGCGCCCGTACCCCGTACGCCGTCGACCTGCTGCCCGCCGACGCCCGCGACGGTGGCCTGCAACTCGGCATCGGCCACCCCGAACGCGCCTTCGTCCTCGCCCTCGACCGGCCCAGCGGCTACGCGGTCGAGCCGGGCGTAGCGCTCTGGCCGGGACCGATCGCGTTCGACTGCGGCCACGAGGTCATCGAGCTCAAGCCCGAATGGACCAGGGTGACCGCTGAGGCGGCCGTCGAAGCGGCGCGCCGGTACGTGCGCACCGGCACCCGGCCGACGAACCTCGACTTCGACCGGATCGCGGTGCGCAGCTGACGCCCTGTCCCGGGCATGAACTTATATCGAGGGACGTCTATCTTGACTGGTCCTGCCCTCGCTCTTACCGTGACGCTTGGCCTTGTCGTCTGACAAGCGCATACGGCGGCTGCGGCGTTACACCGCCCGTCCGGCAAGTCGGAAGGGAACCTTTGCATGCGTAGAATTGCCATCGGCGGCGCGGCGATCGCGGTCGCGCTGGCCGTGGCGGGGCAGGCCGGTTCGTCGGCCACCGCACAGACCACCCAGTCCTACGACACGACAACCCTGGCCGGAAAGGTGGCTTCGGTTCGCGGCACCGCCGGACTCCAGCTCCGGATGTCCGCGTTCCTCGAGGAGGAGGCCGAGCCGACCAGCCCGGCGGACGTGCTCGGTCCGGACGGGGTGACGCTGATCGAGCCCGGCGGCGGATCGGTACAGCCGCCCGATGTCACGGTCAACCGCGACACCGCGGCCGCACCCCAGAACGAGACCGCGATCGCGGTGGACCCGAACCGGCCCGGCCGCGTCGTCAGCGCCGCCAACGACTACGTCACCCGCACCTGGTCCTGCACCGTGGGCGGTACCCCGTGCAGCGCGCTCGGCGACGCGTACTCGGGCACCTACTACAGCAACGACGGCGGGCAGACCTGGTGCTGCGCGTCGAGCGACCCGCAGCACCTCGGCACGCTGATCCCTGGCGTCACCCGCCTCGCGGGCGGCCAGTACGACGCCGGCGGCGACCCGTCGGTGGCGTTCGACAGCCGCGGCGCGGTCTACTACGCCGGTCTCGGCTTCAACCGGCTCTCCGCGCCCAACACGGTCGCGGTCAACCGGGGTACCTTCGACGGCACCGGCGCGCTGTCGTGGAGCCAGCCGGCGTTCATCAACCCGACCACCTCGCCCAGCATCCTCAACGACAAGGAGTGGATCGCCGCCGACTGGCACGCGACCAGCCCGTTCCGCGACCGGGTGTACGTGACGTGGACGCGCTTCCTGTTCAACGCGAGCAACGGCAGCTACGTCCAGTCCCCGATCCTCGAAGCGCACTCCAGCGACGGCGGTCGCACCTTCAGCACCCCGAAGGCCATCTCCGGCAACGTCCTCTACGACCAGGGCTCGCGGGTGTTCACCGGGCCGGACGGCACGGTGTACGCGATCTGGGAGGGTGCCACCCGGCTGTCCACCCTCGACGGCACCTGGATGGCGAAGTCGACCGACGGTGGTGACACCTGGTCCAAGCCCACGCTGATCTCCACGCTCGTCGACATCGACGCGCTTCACGACACCGCGTTCCGGGTGAACAGCTTCCCGGCCGGTGCCATCGCCCCGGACGGCACCATGTATGTCGCGTGGACGACCGACGAGAACGGCCGGAACGTGGTCGTCTACACCACCTCGACCGACGGGGTGCACTGGACGGCACCGGTACACGCGCCCGGAGTGGACGTCGCGCGCAACCCGGTGGGGTATGCCGGGAGCGGGCTCGCCCCGCCGGCGGCCACGCCGGCCGAGTCGATCTGGCCGAGCGTGGCCGTCTCGCCAACCGGCCGGGTCTTCATCGGTGCCTACGTCGGCGACGTGGTCTCGCCGTGGCAGAGCTGCGCCGGCTACGACCCGAAGGGCAGCATCAACTGCCTGAAACTGGGGCCGGTCGTCCACAACACCAAGCTGGACTACGTGGTCACCGACCTCGGTACCCACACCACCCAGACGGTCACGACCCAGCCGATCAACACGCGGTACATGTTCCGCGGCGGCTTCATCGGGGACTACACCGACATGGCGGTGGGCTCCGACAACGTGGCGCATCCACTGTGGACGGACACCAACAACGCGCAGACGGCGTTCTGGTTCTACGGCACCAACTTCGGCGGCATCCTGGTCAGCCAGCAGGACGTCGTGACGGTTCGGGTCACCTACTGAAAGACAGTCTCCGGGCCCGGTGCGTTCGGCGCACCGGGCCCGAATCATGGACCGTTACGCGGTGGGTACCTGGACCGCGGACACGATCTGCTGCTGGTGGTGACCGCCGTTCATGCCGTAGTTGTAGGTACTCACGAAGGTCGAGTAGTCGAGTGTCCCGGCGAAGTCGTTGCCGAAGTAGTCGCCGATGAACGTGGTGATACAGGTCGCGCAGCTCGTGTGCGGGGCATCGAGCTGCGGGTCGTAGGCGTGCTGGCTGATCCGGATGTTGTGCCCGAGCGGACTCAGCATCGCGCCATAGAACTGCACGCTGGCGTTGACGCAGTAGTTGGTCGCGCCGTAGGGCGGCAGGCTGCCGGAGTAGTTCGGGTTCACCGTGTCGAGGGCGAGCCCGGCACCCGCGGCCTCTGCTGTACCGGCGGCCGGGCAGGGCAGCCGGCGGTCGTAGAAGGCGACGCTGACGGTACCGTCAGGCGCGCTGGCCAGGTTGGGCTGGAACTCGTCGACGGGCCCCACGTTGTCGTTGACCTGGATCGGCGGCGTCCACGTCGTCCCGCCGTCGTACGACGCGGTCAGCGCGACGTTGCCGACGCCCGACGAGTAGTCCTCGTAGGACACGTATAGCGGGTAGTGACCGCGGACGGCCTGGCTGCCCAGGGTGAACGTGTCCTCGATGCCGTCCCGGAACGTCGTGTTGGGATACCTGGCTGGTGGCGGCGTGATGTTGCTCGCCACCGCCCCCACCACCGACCAGGAGGCGCCGCCGTCGGTGGACCGGAGCATGGAGATGTTGAAGCAGCAGAATCCCTTCCTGGGCAGTTCATTGGTCACCGGCGTGTAGACGGTGCCGTCCGGCGCGACGTGCGGCAGCAGGTAGGTGGCGCCCTGCGGGCTGTGCGGCGGTAGCGGCAGGCGCAGCGGTGGCGACCAGTCGGTGTGCGTACCGTCGGACCGGGCGTCGGCGTATGACGCGTAGGGCACCGCCGTGAAGCCGTCGTGGAACACGACCCACATCGCGTACACCCGGTTGTAGTGCGGGCTGGCCGGATTCGTGTCGATGGCGATCCACTGCTTGTCCGGCTCGTTGCCCACGCTGTCGGTGGTGGCGATGTAGTCGGGGTGTCCATTGTGGACGCTGAGCCACTGGCCGGCGGTCGTCGAGCCGTGCGGCCGTACGGACACCGAGATGACCTCGGCCGGTACCACCGGGTTGGGCTCCTGCGACGTGCCCACGGTGAAGTTGTGCGTACCGTCGGCGTTGTAGAAGAACTGGTACGGCAGGATCAGCGAGTAGTAGTTGCCGAAGCCGTCGAACGCGCCGATGGGGTCGGTGTTGTCCGTCCAGCCCTCGTAGCCGGGGATGTGGCCGGACACCGGCCAGGTAAGGCCGCGGTCGAACGACTCGTAGAAGCCGAGCAGGTGGTTGTACCCCTCGGCGCTGACGAACCACTTCGACGACCCGATCAGGTGCGCCGGGTTCGTCGGGTCGACCCGGATGTCCGACTCGGAGTGGTTCTTGACGAGCATGGGCCCGGCGGCCGGGTACCCGGGATTGCTCCCGACCTGGGTGGCGTACGGCCCGGCCGCTCCGGTGTCCTCACCGGTGGTCGCACCCGGGCACGCGGACATGCCGCTGTAGCCCTCGGCCGGACCGTCGCTGGTGAAGTACGGCACCTCGGGCCGGTAGCAGCTCACCGGCCCGCCGGTCGCGTCGACGTTGGTGACATGGTTGGCCGCGTAGCTGGCCGCGTAGCTCGCGTCGCTCTGCGTTCCCTGCGGCACCGGCAGCGCCGCGCTGGCGATGGCCGGCGCGGGTGCCGTCGCCACCGTGACGGCGACGATCGAGGGGATGAGGAATGGGATTGTCCGTCGTGATCGCACCTGCGCCTCCTGGGTGTCAGCTTTATGGGCCGATCGTTCTCAGGCTATGGAGGCGTCGGCGGCCAGACCATGGGCCGAAGTGAGGTTGTCGGAGCGGGCACTCACCGGGTGAACGGCTCCAGGGCGTGGCTGAAGTCCCAGGTGTTCTGCACGATGCCCGAGCAGTTGTTCTTGTCCCGGCTGCCCGGGCAGCCGCCGTTGTCCCGCTGGATCGCCCAGATCGACAGCAGGCTGATGCCGTTGGCTGTCGCGAAGCTCGCCAGCTTCTTCGCATCCGCCAGGTAGGTCACGTCGGTCTTCCTCGGGTAGTCGTCGATGCCGGGCAGGATCGTGTTGCCCTCCATGGCCCACCGGCCGGCCGACATGGTCTGGGTACTGTCGCCGTTCCAGGTCGGTACGCATGAGCCCTTGGTCGGCGTCTGGATGAACGCCAGCGTGAAGAACCGGGCGCCGGACTGCGGGCGGCAGTGGCCGCGTGCGCGGCACCCGCGGGTACCACCACCAGGGCCGCAGCGGCAAGGACCAGGATGGGGAAACAGCCGGCGCTCATGGCGACTCCCTGGCAGGCGCTTTTAGTAAGGATGGCTACCAGTCGCGGCGCGCAGATGTCAAGAGCGGAGTTGTTGGATCCGCTGATGGGACAGGCCCAGCAGTACCGCCAGGTCGCGGATGGACAGGTCGGCGTGCTGCGGAGCGTCCTCCAGGAGCGTACGGGTGGCCTGCCGAGCCTGCGCTTCGGTGAGCTGAGCGGCCTCCCGAGCGCGGCGTGCGTCGCGGATGAGACCGTCCAGGGCCAGGTTCCCGGTGCGGAACCGGTAGGGCACCCAGCCGGTCGCCCGCAGACCGAGCACGTCACGAACCCAGCGATCGATCCGCGGAAGGGACGCCGCCCGGTACCTGGTGGCAAGGTCGCGTATCTCGGCCTGCCACTCGCATCCATCCCGAGTGACAACGACCAAGGGCGTGTTCGGCTGGCTCACCGGCGTTCCCCGGGTAGGCAACCGGTACGGCGGACATCGGCGACCAGAGCAGCCACGACACTTTCGGTGTAGCCGGCGTAGGTCAGGGCCTGGTGGCCCCAACGAGCCGGCGGGCAGGGGAAGCGGGCGTGGCAGTTACGGCAGAAGTCACCGTGCGGCCACGACTCCAGCTGATGCACGATCACGGCGCGCTGCGCCAACCGAATCTCAGGGTTATCCGGCGCACCAATTGCAAGATCCATAGAACGCCCCTCTGCGACCGGTTCAACCGCAGCCCCGCTGCCGAACATGAGATCCACTGCGGTGGTCTCCCTCCAGGCAACTCATCAGCCGGGCCTCCCATGCGACTGGCCATGATCGACACCGAGGCGAGCGGGACTCGATCCAGCACTCGCCCCGGTGCCCCTGCTGTCGCGCTCCAGGCCCGTGGCCCGCTACGCGCTGTCGCTCAAGGTACACCGTCTCAGCATTTGCGCGCAATTGCCAGCCAGGGGCGTGCCGGCAGAGACCTTGTCGGCCCAGATGATGTCACCAGGCCGAGCGCCAGCAGGGATTGCGAGTTGATGCGCGCGATGCGACGATGACCGAGCGATAATGCGAATGGCCTGAAGCATTCAAGCGGAAGGGGCGAAAGGTGCGACACCTGGAGTTTTTGTGGAAGGACGGCGCTTCGAACGTCACTGGATGTCCGGCGCTGTACCGGACAGAAGACGGCTACGTGGTCCAACGGATCAAGCTTGACCCCGAGACACGCGCTCAGCTGCGCCAGTTGGCAGACGACGAAGACGGCGTGTTCGTCCCCTCCAATGTCCTCGAGCGGCTGCGCGAGACAGCCTAACCCATGGATTCTCCGCTCACCGACGACGAGTTCGCCGACGCGTTCCGCACGTTTGCCACAACGGCGTTCCGCTTGGAACTCCAGCCGGCGTATGCGGAGCCCGTCGAGCAGGAGACGGTGGCGAAGTTCCTGGCGGGCCAGCCCGAGCGACCGTCCGACGTGCCCGGCATCCGCGAATGGCTCGAACAGGTTTCCCAGATGGCCCGCGAGGGGCGGCGGATCGAGCGGGTTCGGGTCCACGAAGACCCGCCGACCGACTACCAACGCTGGGAGCGGTGGGCTGGCCAGTGGAATGTCGATGCAGGGGAAATGATCCATTATCTGACCCGGCGGCAGGCCGAAGATGCCGGGCTGCTGCCCGCCGTCGGAGGCGACGACTGGTGGCTCCTGGACTCATGCTGAGCGGAAAGCAGCTGGCCGAGGCCGCCGGCTGGCAGCAGTCGAAGGTCTCGCGCATCGAGAATGGCCGCCAGATGCCGTCCGAAGATGACATCAGCAAATGGGTCAGCGTGTGCGATGCGCGCAACGATGTAGCTCACAGCCTGGTGAGCCTGCTCAGGAGCGTTCTTGCCGACCGCAACGAGTGGCGTCGCCGGACTCGACGTGGGCAGGCTGCGGTTCAGGCTGACTACAACCAGTTGGTTGCCGAGTCCTCGGTGATCCGCCACTTCGAGACCGCCGCTGTGCCCGGGCTGCTCCAGACGCCGGGGTATGCCCGAGAGATGCTGGCCCAAGCGATCCGTCTAGGGCACCTGGACCAGGACGACATCGACGCGGCCCTCGCGATGCGAGCACGCCGGCAACAGGCGCTGTACGACACGGCCAAGCGGTTCGAGTTCCTGCTAACTGAGCCGGTTCTGCGTTGGCGACCGTGTCCGTCAGACATGATGCGGGGACAGTTGGATCGGCTTCAGACCGTCATCGGCATGCCCAACGTCCGCTTCGGCGTCATCCCGCTCGACGCACAGATTGAGATCCTCCCGCAGAACGGATTTGTGATGTACGACGACCTCGCGGTCGCGGAGACGTTCGTCGGCGAGGGCATCTGCAGTCCGGAGGAGTCGGGAGCGTACGCCAGAGTCTTGAATCTGCTGTGGCAGGAGGCGGTCAGCGGTGAGGACGCCCGCAGGCTCATCGTCGCCGCAGTCGATGCCCTCCCGTGTACGACGTAAGGAGACGACTGCCAAATTTGCGGGCTCCGGCGGCCAACGTCGTCGTGACCGTCGCCGAACACCCGACCACCGCTTGTCAAGGAACATGATCTGAGGTAGTAGGAGGCACCGGTTCCGGACGGCAGCCACGGGCCTTGTCCCCCGCGACATCCGGGACAAGCATGAAACCGCTGGGGAGGCCGACCTGACCAAGGAGGCCGCATGCGTATCACCTCGCTGCCCCGATCACTGGTCCTCACGCTCACCGCCGCCGGAACCCTCGCCGTCGCCGGTTCGGCCTGGGCCGGTCCCGGCACGGTCAGCCCGCCGCAACAGGTCTCCGGCGCTTCGCCCTTCGCCGGTTGTACCGCCGACCACGTCGCCACCCAGCCCGGCACGGTGTACCCGAACAGCGAGCTCGAACCGTCGGCCGCCGCGAGCGCGGTCGACCGCAACGGCGACGGGGCACCGGACGTCATCGCCGGGTACCAGCAGGACCGCTGGGACAACGGCGGCTCGCGGGGGGTGTACGCCAGCGTCCTGTACCAGGGCGCCTGGGTGCAGGTCGCGATCCCGGGTACGTCGGCGTGTGTGGGCGGTACCCACCTGCGGGCGACCGACCCCTGGGTGACCTTCTCGCCGGACGGCACCGCGTACTACTTCACGCTCGCCACATCCGCCGGAAACGACTCGGCCCTGTACGTCAGCCGGTCGACCAACGGCGGGCTGAGCTGGTCCGCGCCGGTCACCCTGATCGACGAGGACAGCGTCTTCAACTTCAACGACAAGAACTCGATCACAGCCGATCCGGTCGACTCCCGGTTCGTCTACGCGATCTGGGACCGCAGCCGCTTCCCCAGCGACAAGCGGGAGGTGCACTCGATCTCCGGGTTCCCGCGCTCGATCCGTAGCGACGCGTTCTTCTCCCGGACGACCGATGGCGGCGCCACCTGGGAGACGCCGCACGCGATCTTCGCGCCGCAGGCCAACGAGTTCGGGATCGGCCACCAGATCGTCGTGCTCAGCGACGGCACTCTGGTCGACGGGTTCATGCTGTTCCACGGCTCCGGCTCCAACAAGAAGGGCCAGGAGGTCGCGGTACTGATCTCAAAGGATCACGGCGCCACCTGGACCGCCCCGATCACGGTGGCCAAGACGCTGCCGGGCTTCATCAGCGACCCGGAGGACGGGACGCCGGTGCGCACGGGTGACATCATCCCGGAGATCGCGGCCGGGCCGAACCGGTCGGTCTACCTGGTGTGGCAGGAGGCCACCCTGGCGCCGTCCGGCTCGGCGGTGGCGTTCTCGAAGTCGATCGACGGCGGGCTCACCTGGTCGGCCCCGGTCCGGATCAACACGGTACCGGCGACGCAGGCGTTCACGCCGATGATCCGGGTACTGCCCAACGGGGTCATCGGGGTGACCCACTACGACTTCCGGTTCAACACGCCGGACGGCGGGGCCACCCTACCGACCGACTACTGGTTCCTGCACTCGCACGACGGCGGCGCCACCTGGATCGAGGCGCGGGTGACACCAACGTCATTCGACCTGCGCAAGGCGCCGAACGCTCGCGGTCTGTTCCTCGGCGACTACGAAGGGCTGTCCGTCCAGGACGGCGCCTTCGTGTCCGCGTTCGCCCAGACCCACGGCACCGACCCGGACAGCATCTTCGTCAGCCGACTCAGCGGGTGACGAACGGCGACCGCCGGCCACGCGGAGCCGGCCGGCGGTCCGCTTCCGCGACGCGAGCCGGGTGTAACGCGACCGCGGGGTGGACCGCTTGTTCGGGTACGACCACCCGACCGTCCCGGCCGCGGCACGCCTCCCCAGCTTCTGCCGCGGCCGGGACCCCCTTGCGAGGCGCCTGCATGAGGCACGGATCGGTACCCGCCGAGACGCCGGTATTCGTCGACCACTCAGGCACCCGCCGCCGCTGGTTCGCCGTGCTCGGCGTGGCCAGCGCCGGCCTGCTCGCGATCGCCGTCGTCCTCCTCGTCGCCGGCTTCCTCGGCGGCGGCCCGGATCGGCTCCCGGGCCTGCCGGGCCTGGCCGGTACCGGGGCGCCACAGGCGGCGGCCGAGCGGATGCCCACCCCGAGCCCGGCGGTTTCCGGCCGGGTACCCCGCCCCGGCGCCTCCGCCCCGGCCACCGCGCCGCATCCGGGCCCGACGGCGGCCCCGTCGTCCCCGACACCGACACCGGCATCGAGCCCGACCCGGCACGGCAACCCACCGCCGCACCCGTCGCACACCAGAAGTAGCCCATGAGTCGTCGGGAGCCGCGGGCCCACTGGCTGCTGCTGTGCCTGTTCATGCTGGTGCTGCTCGGCGAGCTGTCCCTGAACGGCTATGTCCGCCACGTCGGCGGGGAGGGCGTCGGGCCGGCGCCGGCGCATACCGGCGGCGTGGCTCCGGGCGCGGTCACCGGCGGCCGTGCCGTCCAGCGGGTGGCCGCCGACGGTACCGTAACCACGAGCGCCATCCCCGCCCGGACGATCGCGCTGACCTTCGACGACGGTCCCGACCCGGAGTGGACGCCGCAGATCCTGGACGTGCTCGGCCGGTACGGCGCGCATGCCACGTTCTTCGAGATCGGCTCGCGGGTGAACGAGCACCCGGACATCTCCCGCCGGATCCTGGCGCAAGGGCACGAGCTGGGCGTGCACACGTTCACGCACATCAACCTGTCCGCCGCGCCGGCCTGGCAACGCAGCATCGAGCTGACCCTGACAAGCAACGCGATCGCGGCCGCCACGGGCCGGGTACCGGCGCTGCTGCGGCCGCCCTACTCCGCCGAGCCCGACGCGGTCACCGGCGGCGGGTACGCGGCAATGCGCCAGGCCGGGCAGGCCGGGTACCTGGTCGTGCTGACCGACCTGGACACCGAGGACTGGCGCCGGCCCGGGGTACCGGCAATCGTCAAGCTCGGCACGCCCGCCGGCGGTGCGGGCGCCGTCGTCATGATGCACGACTCGGGCGGCGACCGTTCGCAGACCGTTGCCGCCCTGAAGGTGCTTCTCCCCCGGCTGGCGGCGCAGGGCTACCGGTTCACCACGGTGTCAGCGGCGCTCGGCCTGCCCCCGGCGCCGGTCGCCCCGGTCGGGCAACGGTTGCGCGGTCACGCGCTGCGCTGGGCGCAGTTGCTCGGCGGGTGGCTCGCGCAGCTGCTGACCTGGCTCATGCTCATCGCTGTCGGGCTGTCCGGACTGCGGCTGCTCGTCCAGGTGGTCTGCGCCCAGGCGCACGCCCGCCGGGTCCGGCGCCAGGCCCGCGAGCCGCTGCGGTACCTCGGGCCGGTCTCGGTGATCGTGCCGGCGTTCAACGAGTCGGCGAACATCGCCGCGACGGTGCGGTCGCTGGTCGCCTGCGAGTACCCCTGGGTCGAGGTGATCGTCGTGGACGACGGCTCCACCGACGGTACCGCCGAGATCGTGGCGCGGCTGAGACTGCCCGGCGTCCATGTCATCCGGCAGGAGAACGCGGGCAAGCCGGCGGCGCTGAACACCGGGATCCGGTACGCGCGGGGCGACATCCTGGTCCTCGTCGACGGGGACACGGTCTTCGAGCGCGACGCGCTCGCGGAGCTGGTGCAGCCGCTGCTCGACCCCGCCGTCGGCGCGGTGTCCGGCAACACCAAGGTGGCCAACCGCGGCGGGCTGCTCGGGCGCTGGCAGCACCTGGAGTACGTGATGGGGTTCAACCTCGACCGCCGGATGTTCGACCTGGCCCGCGCCATGCCGACGGTACCCGGGGCGATCGGCGCCTTCCGCCGCGCCGCCGTCCAGGACGTGGGCGGCGTGTCCGCGCAGACGCTTGCCGAGGACACCGACTTGACCATGGCGGTGATCCGGGCCGGCTGGCGGGTGGTGTACAACCCCGATGCGATCGCGTGGACCGAGGCGCCGTCCGCGCTACGCCAGCTGTGGCGGCAGCGGTACCGCTGGTGCTACGGCACCATGCAGGCGATGTGGAAGCACCGCGGGGCGCTGGTCCGCCGGGGCGCCGCCGGGCGGCTGGGCCGGCGCGGTCTCGGGTACCTGCTGATGTTCCAGGTCCTGCTGCCGCTGACCGCACCGATGGTCGATGTCTACGGGGTCTACGGCCTGCTCTTCCTGCCGCCGGTGAAAGTCGCCGCGGTCTGGTGCGGGTTCGTCGGGGTGCAGGTGCTGGCCGCCGGGTACGCACTGCGGCTGGATCGGGAATCCTACGGCCCGCTGTGGAGCCTGCCCCTGCAACAGCTCGTGTACCGGCAACTGATGTACCTGGTCGTCGTCCAGTCCACGGTGATGGCGCTGCTCGGCGGGCGGCTGCGCTGGCACCGGCTGGTGCGCACGGGTGCCGCGGCGCAGCGTCAGTCGGGCGCGCGGACGGCCGTGAGGTAGGCGCCGGCGAGCAGGCACAGCGTGACGTGCCGGTACCAGGCGTCGTACCGGCGGACCTGGTAGTCGTCCAGACCCATCTCGCCGCGGGCGCGGGCGAAGCGTCCCTCGACCCGGTACCGGGCGCCGGTGACCCGGCTCAGCGTCTGCATCGTCGTGCCGAGCGGAACCCGGCAGTCGTACTGGACGAGGCGGTCGCCGGCTGGTGTCGGGCGGGCTAGCAGCAGCCGCTCCCATTCCGCGTCCTCTTCGACGGGCGCGGCCGCGCTGCGCGCCCAGACCCCCGGCGTGATCCGGTCGGGGCGGCGGGTCGCGAGCCCGTACGGTACGCCGCGGCCGTCCAGCCACGAGCGGAACTCCGCATCCGCGCCGAACGTCTCGCTCGCGGTGACCCAGGGGGTCGGTACCCCGCTGTCGAGCGCCCGTTTGATCATCCGCCGGGCCAGCTCCGGCTTGGACAGGAAACCGATCCCATCCGGTACCCCGAGCCGCTCGCACCGCTGCGCGTCGGCGGTCCACGAGGCCGGCAGGTACAGCTCGCGGTCGATCAGCGCCCAGCCGCGCGGCGAGGCGTACCCGAGGAAGAGGCCGACCTGGACGTTCTCGGCGCGCTGGGCGGTGTCGTTGTAGTGCCGGTGTACCCCTACCGAGCCGGTGCCCTTCTTCGGAAAGCCGGCCTCGATCGGGATCAGCACCCCGTACTCCGGGTCGCCGAGCCGGTCGACTACCCAGTCGCGCAGGTCGTCGCGAACCGCGCCGACGTCCCACCGGGCCGAGGTGAGCAGACGCTGCATGCCGTTCGGGTCGCTCTCGCCGGCGTACTCGGCCAGAGTCCAACTGTTCTTGCGGGCCGGTCCGGACAGGATCCCGCGGACGAACAGCTGGGCGCGCAGGCGCGGCTCGGGCCGGGTGAAACGCGGCCCGACGCGCTCCAGCAGGTCGTCGAGTGGCGTCCGGCAGCCGGGGCCAGCGGAGGTCATGTCCGATAAGCGACCGGCCCGGAAGCGGCGTTACAGCCCGCGCGGGTCAGCTCACCCGGCCGGTCAGCCCACCATGGCGCCGATGATCGCGAATCGGCCGATACCGGTACCGGCGTGCGCGGCGGTGGACACCACGAGCGTGCGGACGGTACCCGCGGATGCGCGGAAGGACACCGTAGCCGACCATGGCCGGTTCTCGCCGCCCGCCGGGATCCCGGCCGTCTCGCCGAGCAGGCCGTCCCGGTCGTTCCCGCGCACCTGGATCCGCAGGCTCTCGTCGACGCCGGTGATCCGGCCGCCGACGGTCACCGGGGAGGTGATCCGGGCACCGTATGCGGGCGTGGTGAGCGTCAACGTCGTGTCCCTCGTACCGACGACCTCCCACGGCCGGTAGTCTCCGGCGCCGATCCGGGCCAGGTGCAGGACGGCGGCCTCGGTGTCGGCCCCGTTCGGCAGCCGCCAGCCGACCGATACCCAGGCCTCGTCACCCTTGACCGTGGTGCCGAGGACCCGGTTGACGGTGTCGAACTGCAGGTAGGTGTTGGTGAAGACCAGCGCGGTCTCGTCGGCGTTCACGTGCCAGGGCTGGTGGCCGCCCGGGCGCGCCTCCTCCTGCCAGGCAACCGCCTGGGCGACGCTGTCGAAGGGCCACAGCGGCAGGAAGTTGAACGCCGGGAGGGCCGGCGCGGCGCTCGGGTTGGCGCTCGGGTTGGCGCTCGGCGGGGGTACCTGCGGCGCGGTCGTCTGTACCGTGGACGGTTGCGGCGGGGCGGCCGCCTGGTGGCTGCCGGAGCGGGTCAGGACCAGCGCGACCGCCGGGACGGCGAGCAGCACCGCCACCACCGCGGCGACCGCCCACCACCACCTTCGTAAGCGCCGGGTGGGGGGCGGTCTGTCGAACAGTGCGGTGCTCATGGCGGGCTCCTCGGGCTCCGGGTTCAGCGTCACCGGGTAGACGCGCAGGTGGACCGGCCGGAGGTCGCAACCGGCTGTCGCGTACCCGACCAGGCCGGCCCGTGAGCCAGGTCACTGGACACCGGCCGTTAGGCTCTGGCCGTCCACCGGCCGAGCCTGCCGGTGGACGGATGGAGGCGGCGATGTCCCGGGTACCGTCGGTGCGCGCGCGGTTGCTGCGGCGGGCGGGGCTGGACCGCAACCCGCTCCGGCGCGCCGTCGACCGGGTCGAGGCCTGGACCAGGCTCGTGGTCCTGGCGGTACTCGTGGTCGGCGGCCCGATCCTGGCCTGGAGCACCGGCTGGCACGTCTACCGGCACGATGCGGCCGCCGAGCGGGTCGAGGAGTCGCAGCGCTCCGCCACCCAGGCGGTACTGGTCACCGACGCGCCCTACCCCACCGGCAACTACGCCACGGTCGTACTGCCGACGGCCACCGCGCACGCGCGGTGGAGCACCCGCAGCGGTACCGTCCACAGTGGAGTGATCGAGGTCCCGGCCGGAACCCGGGCCGGTACCGCGGTGACGGTGTGGACGGACGCCACCGGTACCCCGGTCCTGCGCCCGCGGCAGAACAGCAACCCCAGGACCCACGCGTTCTTCACCGGACTCGGCGTCGTCCTGGGTACGACCATGCTGCTGGCCGCCGGATGGTGGGTGCTGCGCCGCATACTGGACCGCTACCGCCTCGACGCCTGGCACGTCGCGTGGTCCGCCATCGGTCCACAGTGGACCGGCTGGAACTGAGCTATCCCTTGTCGAGCAGGATCGGCCGCAGCGCGTCCAGCGCCGCCGGATCGTCGATGGTGGACGGTACCGGCTCGTCGCGGCCGGCGGCGATACCCCGCATGGTCTTGCGCAGGATCTTCCCGGAGCGGGTCTTGGGCAGCGCCGGGACGATCGCCACGTCGCGGAAGGACGCCACCGGCCCGATCTCGTCGCGGACCAGCTTCACCAGTTCGTCCCGCAGGGTCTCCGGGTCGATCTGCGTGCCGGCCTTGAGCACCACGAACCCGCGCGGTACCTGACCCTTGAGGTCGTCGCGCACCCCGATCACGGCACACTCGGCAACGGCCGGATGGCTCGCCACCACCTGCTCCATGGCGCCGGTGGAGAGCCGGTGCCCGGCCACGTTGATCACGTCGTCGATCCGGCCCATGACGAACAGGTATCCGTCGGCGTCGCGGTTGCCGCCGTCGCCGGTCGTGTAGTAGCCGGGATGGCGGCTCAGGTACGACTCGACGAAGCGGTCGTCGTCGCCCCACAGGGTCGGCAGGCACCCGGGCGGCAACGGCAGCTTCACCACGATCTCCCCGTCGCCCCCGGGTGGGGCCTCGGCACCGGCCGCGTCGACGATCCGCACGTCGTACCCCGGCACCGGTACCGTCGGCGAGCCGGGCTTGACCGGCATCGGTTCCAGGCCGCGCAGGTTGGCGGCGATCGGCCAGCCGGTCTCGGTCTGCCACCAGTGGTCGATCACGGGTACGCCGAGCTGGTCGCTCGCCCAGTGGTACGTCTCCGGGTCCAGCCGCTCGCCGGCGAGGAACAGGTACCGGAAGCCGGACAGGTCGTACGGGCGGATGTGCTCCCCCGCGGGGTCCTCCCGGCGGATCGCGCGGAACGCCGTCGGCGCGGTGAACAGCGTCTTCACCCCGTGCTCGGCGATCACCCGCCAGAACGCGCCGGCGTCCGGCGTACCCACCGGCTTGCCCTCGTACAGCACGGTCGTGCAGCCGGCCAGCAGCGGCGCGTAGACGATGTAAGAATGGCCGACGACCCAGCCGACGTCCGAGGCCGCCCAGTACACCTCGCCCGGCCCGGTGTCGTAGATGTGCTCCATGCTCCAGCGCAGCGCGACGGCGTGCCCGCCGTTGTCGCGCACCACGCCCTTGGGCCGCGCGGTGGTACCGGACGTGTACAGGATGTAGAGCGGGTCGGTCGCGGCGACCGGTACGCAGTCGACCGGCTCGGCCGTGGCCATCGCCTGCGCCCAGTCGATGTCGCGGCCCGGCACGAGGGTCGCCTGCGCCTGCGGCCGTTGCAGGATCACGCGGGCCTGCGGTTTGTGGCTGGACAGCTCGATCGCCCGTTCCAGGATCGGCTTGTACTCCAGCACCCGGGCGACCTCGATGCCGCAGGACGCCGAGACGACGACCTTCGGGGCGGCATCGTCGATGCGCAGCGCCAGCTCGTTGGCCGCGAACCCGCCGAACACCACCGAGTGCACCGCGCCGATCCGGGCGCAGGCCAGCATGGCGATCAACGCCTCCGGCACCATCGGCAGGTAGATGACCACCCGGTCACCGGTACCCACGCCAAGCTCGCTCAGTACCCCGGCGAACCGGGCCACCTCGTCGAGCAGTTCGCGGTAAGTGAAGGTGCGCTGGGCCGCGGTCACCGGGCTGTCGTAGATCAGCGCCGGCTGCTCGCCCCGGCCGGCCGCAACGTGCCGGTCCAGCGCGTTGAAGCAGGTGTTGATGACACCGTCGGGGTACCAGCGGGAGAAGGGGGGGTGCGACCGGTCGAGGACGACCGCCGGGGTCCGGTACCAGTCGACGGCCGCGGCGGCCTCCCCCCAGAACCCCTCCGGATCGGTGGTACTGCGCGCAAAAGCATCGGCATAGCGGCCCATGCCCCCATGCAACGCCGCTCCCGGCGCCTGGTCAACGGCGGCCGACCCGGGTACCGTTACCGCGCCGTTACTTGGAGGTACCGTGTCCGCCGACCTGGCCTGGGTGATCGCCGCCACCACACAGTGGTTGGTCCGCGCCTACCCCGCGCCCGGCGGGGCGCTGGCCGGGACACTTGCCGAGGTACAGGCGCGGCAGGCGGTGACCGTGGCGGCCTGGTTGCGGTACCCGACGGCGATGGATGCCGGGCTGCTGGGCGTCGTCGGGCCGGGCGGTTCCGGCCGGCTTGACTGGCTTGTCGGTGCGGAGTCCGACCCGGCCGGCGAGCCCCAGCCCTGGCGCACCTGGGTGGACGAGGTACTGGCGAGCTGGGCGGCGTGCCTGCTCGCCGAGCCGGCCCTGGCGGACGCGGCTGTCGCGGCGCTGGCCGGTGGCGAGCACGCGGCCGGGCTGCACTGCGACTTCCGGCGGCTGACCAGCCCCGACGACCGGGACCGGGGGGCCACGGTACTGCTGCGCCACCCCGACCTGCTGGCCCCGGTGGCCGACCTGTACCGCACCGAGCTGCTCGCCCGGCTGGCGCGCGGCCCGGCGGCCGCCGCCGCATAGCCCGGCGGCTCAGGTCCTGACGCCCACCGCGGCGAGCGTGGCGGAGCGTTCGGCCCGGCCGTCCAACTCGTTGGCATCGGGTTCCGGCCGCCATTGCGGGGGTAGACCAGGCCCGGCTCGACCAGGTCGACCCTACCTTCACGGGGTAGTCGCCTTTTCGATTGCCCACGCATACCACGCGTGCTGGGCTTGGCAGCATGTCTAACCCAGGACAACCCACCATCGGACCCGGCGCGACCGGCACGGCGGTACGGCGCCTGCAGCGCGCCCTGCGCCGTACGCCCGACCTGGGCATTGTGGTCGACGGCATCTTCGGACCCACGACCGAAGGCGCCGTCAAGGAGTTCCAGCTGGCATCGGGGCTCGCGGTCGACGGGATCGTCGGCCCGCTGACCTGGAACGCGTTGCCGGACGGTGGCCCGATGCCGACGCTCGCGGAGGGATCCACCGGTAACGTCGTCGAGAGTCTTCAGCAGGTACTCACGAACGGTGCACCGGGACAGTGGAATACGACACCCCAGGGCGTCGACGGAGTCTTCGGACCGCACACGCGAACCTCGGTGGTCGCCTTCCAGCAGTGGGGTGGGGTGGCGGCGGACGGCATCGTCGGCGACCGTATCTGGTCGGTCTCGCTGCAGGCGGCGAGCGCCACCCTCGAATCGGCGGTCGGACTCCAGTACGTCATCGACTGAGTCGCCGCCGTGCCGACTTCACCGGATCCGGTGGTACCCCTGCGACAGCGGCTGCGTGACGCGCTGCCGGCCGCGGTGAAAGCGCGTGACCGCATTGCCGTGGCTGCGCTGCGCTCCACGCTGGCCGCGATTGACAACGCGGAGGCGGTCGACCGGTCGCCATCGGTGGACGAGCGGCTCGGGATCGACCAGATCCCGCGGGGCCTGGGCGCGGCCGAAGCCCCGCGGCGGATACTGACGGAGGCGCAGGTGGCCGACATCGTCCGCGCCGAGCTGGCCGAGCGGGAGGCCGCGGCGCGCGAGTACGACCGGGCCGGCCGGCCGGACCGCGCCGAGCAGCTGCGCGGCGAGGTCAGCGTACTGGCGGCCCAGTTGGCCGGCCCGGCCTGACGGTCAGGAGTCCTTCTTGATGAGCTTGCCGTCGGCGCCGACGACGAACCAGACGCCGTCGATACCCTGACCGTCGATGTCGCCGGGACCGACGTCGCCGACGTAGTAGTAGAGCGGCCAGTTGCCGTAGGTGGCCTGCGCGGTTCCCTCGGCGCGGGTGGTCTGCGCCAACAGGGCCTTGTCGGCGCCTGCCCCGGCGTCGGCCGGCTGGCGGCTGACCAGGGCCGGCCAGGTCGCGATGCACTGGCCGGTACAGCTGCTCGTGCCGGCCTTGTCGTTGGTGAAGGCGTAGAGGGTGCGCCCGTTCTGGTCGGTCAGGATCGGGCCGAGGCTGGACTGGGCGATCTGGACGCGTACCGCGCTCTGGTTCTTGTTCTGATCGGCCGCCGCGGGCGTGTCGTGGTGACCGTGGCCGGCCGCGCCGCAGCCGGTGACGCCGGCGAGCAGAGCCGCCCCGAGCAGGATGATCCGGGTGCGCATGAGGGTCTCCTTCAACAGGTGAGGTGGCGATTCGGTGACCCACACGGCGCCCGGCCGGCGGCGGTTCAATTTTGGATTTGTTCCAGAAGATTTGAACCCGGCCCACGATCAGCTCGTGTCCCCGCCGATGTCCCGGGCACCTCCGCCCGGCACCGCTGTCGCGAAAGGACACGAAAATGCGAGTTCCTCGCCTTGCGCTGTCGACCCTGGCGCTCGGTATCGGCCTCGTCGGCGCCGCCGCGATGGTGGCCACGCCGGCCACCCCGGCGCTCGCCGCCTACTCCGGTACCTCGGCACCGTCCCCCATGCCGAACATGCCCGGCATGGACATGTCCGGCATGGACCACGGCGCCGGCATGGACCACGGCGCCATGGCGCCGGCCGCCACGACCCCCTCGCCGGCGCAGGACCGTTCGGCAGCCATCCAACGGTCCCGGCTCAAGCCGGTCTTCCTGGAAGCCAGGCTGGACGGCCGCCAGGAGGTACAGGTACCGGGCAAGCCGCCGGTCGGCGACCCGAAGGGCAGCGCGACCGGGCTCATCCGGGTACAGGGTGACCGGGTGACGTTCGCGTTCTCCTGGAAGGGCATCAGCGCACCGACGCTGGGCCACATCCACCAGGGCGTGGCGGGCGTGAACGGCGACGTGAAGGTACCGCTGTTCGCCACCCCGATGCCGGAAACCGTCACCGCGGCCGCCGGTGTACTGACCGTCAGCGACCCGGCCATCGCCGACGCGCTCCGGGCCAACCCGGCCGGGTTCTACCTCAACCTGCACACCAAGGAGTTCCCCGGCGGCGCCGTGCGCGGCCAGCTGACCAGGCTCAACCGGCCCGCCGACCTGCTCGACCTGCTGAACGGCGGGGTGGAGAAGGCGTTCCTCTCCGGTGACCAGGAGGTACCGGTGGCCGGCGGCCCCGCCGTCGGCGACCCGACCGGCCGCGCGGTCGCGCACATCAACGCCCACGGCACCCAGGTCGGGTACTCCTTCGCCTGGCTCGGCATCAACCCGACCCTCGGGCACATCCACAAGGCGCCGTTCGGCGTCAACGGGCCGGTGGTCGTCCCGCTGTTCAGCACGCCGATCCCGAGCACGGTGGTCGCGGTCTCCGGTACCGTCACCGGTGTCGATGCCGCTCTCGTGCAGGACATCGCCGAGCACCCGAAGTCGTTCTACACCAACCTGCACACCGCGCAGTTCCCCGGCGGCGCGGTACGCGGTCAGCTGTTCCGCCACTGACACCCTTTAACTCCCGCTGCTGCGCCGGTTCCTAACGGCGCAGCAGCGGGAGGATGATGCCGTCCACGGTACGGGTGACGAAGGCGTCGTCCAGCGGTTCGCCGGACAGCAGCAGCCGGTGCCACACCAGCGCTTCGCACACTTCGAGCAACGTCGACGGATCGAGGTCGCCGACCTCCTCCCCGCGCGCCCGGGCCCGCTCGAACAGCCGGCTCGCCTCCACGAACCCGGGGTCGACGAGCTGGTCGTTGAGCAGCCGGCCCAACTCCGGATCGGTACGGATGGCCGTGGTGAGCCCGGCCACGACCGCGTGCTTGCGCCGTACCACGCGGCAGAACGTGGTCAGCCCGGCGATCAGGTCGCCGCGCAGCGACCCGGTGTCCGGCAGCGGCGGGTAGTCCAGCGCCAGCCGGTGCATGAGCGCCGCGACCATGGCCGCCTTGCCGGTCCACCGCCGGTAGATGGTGGCCTTGCTGGCGCGCGCCCGCCGGGCCACCTCGTCGATGGACATCCGGTCGTAGCCCACCTCGGTCAGCAGGGCCAGCGCCGCGTCCAGGATCGCCTGCTCCCGCGCGGGGTTGAGGTTGCTCACGTGCCCGCGAAGGCCGCGTACCGCACGCCGGTGAGGTCCTCCGACACCGTCCACAACCGTTGTGCGGTCGCCGCGTCGTGCGCCGCGGCCGACGCCGACACCCGCTTCGGGTACCCGCGCTGCTCGCCCCGGCCGTCCGGCCCGAAGTAGTCACCGCCACGCACGCCGGCAGCCGTTGCCGCGTACAGCGTCGGCAGCGCGCCCCGGGCGGCCGGCTGCGCGGTGAGCTGGGCGATGCGGACCACCAGCCGCCACGCACCGGCTGCGTTGTGCCCCAGGTTCGTGCTGGCGAAGCCCGGGTGCGCGGCGACGCTGAGCAGGTCGACGCCGGCCGCGTCGGCACGGCGCTGCAACTCGAACGTGAACAGCAGGTTCGCCAGCTTCGAGTGCTGGTACGCGCGCATCTGGCCGTAGGACCGCTCGCCCATCAGGTCGTCGAAGTCGATGCTGCCCTTGTGGTGCTCGCCGCTGGACACCGTGACCACGCGCGGCTGGCCGCCGGACGCCAGCAGGGCGGGCAGCAGCAGGCCGGTGAGCGCGAAGTGGCCGAGATGGTTGGTGCCCAACTGCATCTCGAACCCGTCGGCGGTCAGCTGGCGCGGGATCATCATCACGCCGGCGTTGTTGACGAGCAGGTCGAGCGGACCGGAGAACTGGTCCGCGAACGCGCGTACCGACGCGAGGTCCGCGAGGTCCAGCGGCGCCCACTCGGCGCCGGCGCCGATCTCCCGCACCGCGGCCCGTCCCTTGTCGGCGCTGCGGCTGGCGACCACCACCCGCGCCCCGTGGCCGGCCAGCTCCTGCGCCGTGTGGTACCCGATGCCGCTGTTTCCCCCGGTCACCACGGCGGTACGGCCGGACAGGTCAGGAATCTCGTCCGCGGTCCAGCGAGCCATCTCCCCCTCCACGTCGGTGTACGGAACGGTATCGTACACTAGCCCGCGTGACAGACCTGGCAGGATTACGCTGTCCCAGCCAGTCGCGCAAGGAGGGCACATGGACATCGGTATCGGGCTGCCGAACACGCTGACCGTGGCGGGACCGGTCGTGGTCGACTGGGCGCGTCGCGCCGAGGAACGCGGCTTCAGCACGGTCGCGACGATCGACCGGATCGTGTACCCGAGCTACGACTCACTGACCTCGCTCGCGGTCGCCGCCGGCGCGACGTCCCGGATCGGGCTGTTCACCGACGTCCTGCTGACGCCGCTGTACCAACCGGCGCTGCTCGCCAAGGTCACCGCGAGTCTCGCCGCGATGTCCGGCGGCCGGCTCACCCTGGGCATGGGCGTCGGCGGCCGGCCGGACGACTTCGCCGCGCTGGAGCGGCCGTTCAACCGGCGCGGCAAGCTGATGGACGAGACGCTCGACCTGCTCACCCGGGCCTGGGCCGGCGAGAACGTGACCGGTGACGACTTCCCGGTCGCCCCGACGCCACCCGGAAACCGGGTACCCGTGCTGATCGGCGGCAACACCGACGCGTCCGTCCGCCGGGCGGTGGCCTACGGGGACGGCTGGACGGCGGGCGGCGGTGGACCGGCCATGGCCGCGCCGATGGTCGAGAAGGTCCGCCAGGCCTGGCAGGAGGCCGGACGCGAGGGCGAGCCGCGGATCGCCACGCTGACGTACTTCGGCCTCGGCGACGAGAAGGCGTCCAAGGCGTCGCTGCGCAGGTACTACGCCTTCCTCGGCGACTGGGTCGACGCGATCGTGGACAGCGCGGTCCGCGGCCCGCAGGCCGCCAAGGACATCGCCCGCGACTTCGCCGGTATCGGCGTCACCGAACTGGTCTTCGTCCCCACCATCGCGTCGCTCGACGAGATCGACCGGCTCGCGGACGCGGTCTTCTAAAGAGGCTTCGCCCGGTGGCTGGCTCAGTCCTCAGCTCACCGCTTTCTTCACGAGCGCGCCGATCCTTGCCTCGTCGGCGGCGGTCAACTTCGTCAGAGCGAAGGCGGTCGGCCACATGGCGCCGTCGTCGAGGTTCGCCTCGTCGCTGAAGCCAAGCGTCGCGTACCTCGTTTTGAACTTCTGCGCGCTCTGGAAGAAACAGACGACCTTGCCGTCCTTGGCATACGCGGGCATCCCGTACCAGAGTCTGGGCGAGAGGGCTGGCGCGCTGGCTTTGATGACGGCGTGGAGCCGCTCGGCCATGGCGCGATCCGGTTTCGGCATCTCGGCGATCTTCGCGAGCACGTCTCTTTCCCCGTCGGCCTTGGCCGCGCGCGGGCCGCGGCGCGCGGCTGTCTTCAGCTCTTGGGCGCGCTCCTTCATCGCGCCTCGTTCCTCGTCCGTGAATCCCTCGAACTTCTTCTCGATCGCGGAGGTGCTCTTGGCGGACTTCTGCGTGTCCTTCATTGCAGGTTTCCCTCCCCTGCGGGTCTTGATGGGGACGACCCTCATGCTAGGGCGCCGCCGCGGCGGCGGCTTCTCTGAAACTGATCGGTCGTTACCTGGGTGAGACCAGCGACGATATCGAGGGGGTGGCCGGCTCAGTTGAGCGCGAGCCGGTTGTAGATGCAGACCGGCACGTGGCCGTCGCCGCTCGCGCGCAACGGGCAGCCGGGGCAGCCGTCCGCGGTACGGGTGATCTCCGAGTCGCCCGGTCGCGGTAGGACCGCGCCGTCCCGGAAGAGGTACCCGCTGTTGGTGTCCTCCTCGACCAGCATCCCGCAGGAGAACACCGACCCGTTCGGGAAGAACTGGAGGTTGGTCATGTCCCGGACGGCGCACCGGCCGGGATCCTCCCCGGGTAGGCCGTAGGCGAAGGCCAGCTCGCAGTCCAACTCGAAGTCGGCGCGCTCCGGCCGGTACCGGGAAACCGGGTCCAGCACCTTCGCCCGCCACTCGGTGGCGGAGACGACCTCGCCGGCCGCGTGCCGGCGGGCTCGACCGATCTCCGAGAACCAGTGGATGTTCAGCCGGCCCGCCCCGGTCCGTTCCGCGAAGCGCAGCATGTCCGGTACGCCGTCGAGGGTGGACGCGACCGCGGTCCAGTTGATGTCGAAGGCAACGCCGGCCTGCTTGAGCAACTCGATCGTGGCGAGCGCATCCGCGAAGGCGCCGCGCCCGCGCAACCGGTCGACGACGGCCGGCGACGCGGCGTCGAGGCTCACCGCCACCCGGGTCAACGCCGCCCGTACCTCATCCCGGTCCAGCGCTTCGCGGAACCGGCGGCTGCCGTTGGTGACCGTCCGCAGGCGGACCGGCCCGCCCGCGACCGCCGCGACGATGCCGGCGAAGTCCGGGTGCAGGGCCGGCTCGCCGCCCAGCAGGGTGATCTCGTCGACGGTACCGGCGGCGGCCCACGCCAGGATGGCGCGCACCATCGGTACCGTCATGTGCACCTGGCTCCCGAGGTACTCGTCGGACAGGAAGCAGTACCCGCACTTCCGGTTGCACGCGGCCGTGATGTAGAGGTCGATGCTGCGGAGCTTGAAGTCACCGGCGGCCAGACTGGGGCGGCGAACCTGCACGGGGAGCCCTCCGTAGCAACTCTGCGTTCGAGATCCGCGGTGCCCGGACGGAGCCGCCGATGCGCGGGCGACCCGCATCGGCGCCGCACATGAGGCGGAAGCGTAGCTGCCGGTACCAAGCTTTGCGCTCCGCCACGCGGATGTCGGTGATCGGCCGGTCAGGCCTTCCGGACCTGCCGCTCCGCCAGCTCCCGTACCTGCTGGAGATCATCCTCGGTGCCCCGCCGGATGACCTCGGCCGGCCGCGCGCCCAGCTCCGGGTTGCGCCGGCGGACCCAGGCCCGGGCGGCCGGTGGGTTGTTCTCGAACTGCGCCGCGAGGTCCTGGACGGTCCGCAGCCGGGCCCGGGTGAGGTGGTCC
>WNGR01000934.1_pt1 | contig 32797 bp, 33 predicted proteins | sample 5407581 | NCBI WGS metagenome assembly WNGR01 (sample SAMN13153383, study PRJNA577476) | soil metagenome | isolation source: 80 cm soil or saprolite under Garry oak tree replicate 2 | place: USA:California | collected 2016-06-15
CGCGCGGCGCACGCTCACGAACATCGCACCGTCATCAACGAGGCGGCTTGGTGCTGGCGGTTGCTGTTCTTGAACAACAACTATCATCTCGTTCATCATGACTTGCCGCATGTGCCGTGGTTTGCAGTTCGGGCGGTCTATGAAACGTCCCGCCAGCAATACATAGAACGCTCGGGAGGCTTTCTGGTAAAGGGTTACAGCGAATGGTTGAAGCTTTATGCGCTGGCTCCAGTCGCGCATCCCGTTTATGGGAATCTATCCGAGGCGATCCGAAGTAATCCGCCAGCTGCCGAGAGTTTTGCGGGTAAATTGCGGGTGAAATTCATGGTAGTTATCCGTCGAGGAGCACTCCATGAAGTTGACCTACCCGCTACTGCTGAATGCCAAAGCGCAAGACAAACCCTATAAGCTCCGTGATCGCGACTCCATGTATCTTCGGGTCTCGGCCTCGGGTTCGAAAGTATGGAAATTTGCTACCGCCTGGATGGCAAGGACTGCAGCTACACCCTTGGGCGATTCCCTGATCTGTCGATAAGCGACGCCCGCCAACGTCGCAACGACGCGGCCAAGCTGGTGGCGTCCGGGATCCACCCCACGGCCTATGAGAAGCAGTTGCAATTGCAGACGATCACACACAACAAGAACACCTTTTGGGCCGTCTGCGAGGACTGGATTGAAGACAACCGCGACAGGTGGAGCGAGTACTACTGCGGGCAGGCCATACGCTTTCTCTCGCGCTACGTGAAGGATTCGCCACTCGGGAAGATGCCAGTACGCGATATCAAGGTGGCTCACGTCTACGATCTACTGCGATCGATTGCGAAGCGCAAAACCCTTTCAGGCGATGAGCGCAAGGCCGAGGGTGCTCCTCATACTGCAGTGCGTCTGCGTCAGCACCTTGACGCGATATTCAGGCGGGCAATTATCAAGGGGCGGGCCGACGCAAATCCAGTTGCGGCTCTCAAAGTGTCGGACGTGGTGGCGCTCCCTCCTACGCGCCACAATCGGGCACTGGAAGCCGATGAACTCAAACACTTGCTGGATTCATTTTCGGTCGTGGGAACTGCGCTCACACGTCTAGCAATGCGTCTGCTGTTGCTTACCTCGGTGCGAACTGTCGAATTGCGGGGCGCGACATGGAAGGAGATAGACCTGAAATCCGCGATATGGGCCATTCCCGGCGAGCGCATGAAGATGGGGCATTCGCACGTCGTGCCACTGAGTACACAGGCAATTGAGATTTTGAAAGAAGTTCAGGAAATTACTGGAGCTACAGTCGCTGACGACTACCTATTCCCAAATGTCAAAGACAAATCGCGCCCCATGGCGCCTACTACCATCAATGCAGCGCTGATCCGCGCCGGATTCAATGACGAACGGCTATTCAGGGCGCACGGCGCGCGCGGTACGTTTAGCACATGGGCACACGAACACGGATTTGCTCCAATGGCGATTGAACGTCAGTTAGCCCACGTCGAGAAGAACCGGGTGAGCCGAGCATATAACAAAGCTGAGTTTCTTCCTGAAAGACAGAAAATGATGCAGGATTGGGGCTCGATTTCCTTTACTCACATCACTGCCCCTGAGAAGAACTGCTAAATATTCCACCCATAAATTGCTGATAAATCGTTGTAATTCGACTCGCGACGCCGTCAGCCATCCCAGTCCGTGCAGATATGCCTGCATCGGGATACCAACGATGTCAGTTGCCAGAGGTGCAAAGCTATTCTGGAGCGTTGCACTCACCGCATCTGCAGACAGTCCAACGTATCCGGCAGCAGCACCCGCAAATCCTGTTGGCCAGCCGATCGACACAATTGCCACCCCATTTGAAATTGCTGTTACCAAACCGGTGTTGATTGCTTGTTGCAACTGCTTAGATCCTGTGCCGGTCCAATTTATGTTTGAGCCGTTCGCGACACATTCTGCCGTCGCACAGGTACCCGTCAATCCGATGTCATACGTCCCCCCGCCAACGGTAACCTGCTGACGGTATTGTCCGTTGACGGCTTGGTACACCCGCCTTGTGTGAAGTTGGCCGAAGTCGAATCCGATGAAGATGGCGTTGGTGAAAGGGCTCCCCAACTGTACGGTGAGTTGTCGCCGCCCGTCGACTGCTGGATGAGATTCTGCACCGTCTGCGACGGCGTCGCGAGCATTGATGGGTCCTGCACCAGATAACTGTTGCCCGCGCTGTCCTTCGTGAGCGTCATGCCGGTTGTGTCGTAGACCGCGCCAGCCGGTGTGTTCGCATTCAACGGCAACACCACATCCGTCGCCACGATTTTCACCATATTGACTGTTATTCGCCGCGCGCATCGCGTTCTCAATCTGGTCCGCCGTGATCGGCGATCCGTCCGGATTTGTGATGCCTTGCGCTGCCGCATTCGCCGCTATCTGCTGGGCTGCAGTCTTTTCCTGCGGGTGCAACTGGCGGTTGTACAGATCCGCACTCAGCGCCCCATCGGCACCACTCATCGCACCCGACGAGCCGCCCAACGCTCCCCCTGCCGCGGCTCCCGCCAGCCCAGACGCTATATTCCTCCGAGCGTGTTAGCCCTCGCGTTGCTCACGGTACGCGGCGATGCGGGCAAGGGGCAGGACAGCACAGCAGGCCTGAGCCGGGATACGGCGAATGCAAACGGCTCGGTGCAGAACACGTTCAACGCGCATACCGTGCAGAACGACATGGCGATCCAGCAGATGAAGGGCCGGGTCGGGATGCAGGTGGTGGGGGATATTGGCGACCACATGCAGCAGAATGCGATCGACTCAGCGAAGCAGGCCGTGAAGGATTATTCAGATGCGCAGGCGAGAGGGGACACGGCATTGTGGGGCGACGATGGTGCGGCGCGGATCGCGTCACATGCGGTGGTAGCGGGCGTTGGGGCTGGTATGGGAGATGGCAGTGTTGCGGGCGCCGTTAGCGGTACAGTGGCGGGAGATTTGACTGGAACGGCGGTGATCTTCCCCGCACTCACCGCCGCGTACGTCGTGCCCGACGCGCTGCTGCCCGTCCCTCCCGCCGAGAATCCACTCGGTCCAAACCCCTGCGAATTCTGTGGCCCAAGCGTACTGCTCCCGGCCTGCTTCACCGGCGTATTCAGATTCACACCGCCCGGCGTGCTCTGCCCGAAACTGCCGCTCACCCCAAAGCCCATCGACTCTGCCGAGTAGCTCGCCGCGTTCTGCAGATTCGTGTAACCGAGCGTCTGCGTCGAAAGGCTGTTCTTGTCCGGCGTCGCGGTACTCGCAATCACCCCGCCATCCAGTTGCGTGTGATTGCCTACGTTGACGTTGTAGCCACCGTTACCCGCGTAGATGCCGCTCTGTTCGTTGACTGACTGGTAATTGTCCTTGATGGTCTGGTCACTTGCGTTCGCCGAGCCGCTGACGGTCGTGCCGTAACAGATTGGCGGCACGCAGATGCTCGCCTGGAAGCCCGCGCTCGTCTGTTTGCTGTCGTACGTGTTCGTATCCTGCTGGCTCGCGATATTCAGGTCGCGGCCGACGTTCGCATCGACCGTATTACCGGCCACTTCCGCGCCACGCAGGTTCGTGTCGCGCCCGCTCGTCAGCGTCGCCGTATCAGTGCCATTGATCTGTGTATCGCGATTGGTTACGCCGTTGCCGTTGGCATATCCATTCGCAGAGCTGGCTACGAGTTCAATAGTAAAGCCGTTCTGTTGACCGCCCAGCCCAAGGCCACCCTCAGTGCGATGTCGGTGTAGTTGCCGCTCAGATCGTTGGGGATGGTCGTGCCCATGTGCGGGATCGCACAGTAGCAGCGGCGCATCGCCACAAGTCAGGGTAAAGAGATCGTTCATGGTGCGGAATCGTGAAGTCGTTCCGGGAAAGTCAAAGCAACGCGTTGTCCGGCAGCGTCGGCACGGCGCGCGTGAGCGCCGGACGAATCAGGTGATCTAGCACGCGGCGGGTGAGCACGGCGATCTCATCGACGAAATCGCTCCATTCGCCCTGCCTGTGCAACAGAAAAAACTCTCGCCGCCCGAGTCGGCCCGCGGGCAGCGGCAGCACGGCGATCTCATCGAGATAATGCCGCGCCTGCCAGAGACACAGCGGCGTCGAAATCGCGAAGCCGAGTTTCGCGGTGACGAGACTCAGCAGCGGATCGGTCGCGTCGAATTCATAGCGGCGCGGACTTTCGATGCCCAGATGCCGCGCGAAGCGCTCCACCTGCTGACCAATCACCGAGCGTGCGGTATAGCGGATCAGCGGCAGCTCCGCCGCGAGTTGCCGCCACGCCGTCGCATGCTCGAAGCTCGGGCCGCACTCGTCAAGCCAGCGCCGCGACACTACGGCGACGAACGCTTCCGAGAACAGCGGCGCCTCGACGATCCGGCTATCGCTCAGCACGGTCTGCGTGCACACCACTACATCGACCTCGCGCGCATGCATCTGCTCGGTCAGGCCGGGCGTGAGCCCCGACCACAGCGCGATCTGCCGCGCGGAGCCGGACATCGCGCGGATCAGTTCGGGGCCGACCGTCGCCGCGAACGAGTCGACGCAGCCGAGCCGCAAGGGCAGCGCGCCCGCCAGCGACGCATCGCCGATGCGCGTGCTCACCATCTGCGCATGTTCAAGAAGCGGACCGGCCAGTTCGAGCAGCGCGCGTCCGGCCCGATTCGGCCTCGGTGGGCGGCTGTCGCGGTCGAACAGACCGGCGCCCTGCTCGCGCTCCAGCGACGCGATCGACTGGCTCACCGCGCTCTGGCTCACACCCAGGCGTTTCGCGGCCGCCGTCATCGAACCGGTCTCGCACACCGCGACGAAGGCCTGCAACGCGCGCAAGTCGATGGGGGGTGGGATGCGTCTCATCAAGGCTCCGTGGTTCGCCGATACGCGTTCGAGAGGCGACCCGTTGGCGCGGCGCTCATGTTGCATGCATCGGGCGCGGGACGACGGTTTGCCAGTAAAACGCCAGCGTGGGTCATAAGTTTGCCTTATGCAAAATAATCGTGGCTCGTTATCGGCCAGCGATCGCTGCTTGTGGCAGGCGTCGCGCCCCTGTCGCGTTAATGACAGTAGATGTCGATTTTGTGCCGGTTCCGTCTATTTTGGACCGGTACATTCATTCGTCACTGGCATCGGGTGCACGGGAGGCCGCTTGGACACACTGGTTTTCATCTGGAGTAACGCGGCATCGATCGCTTCCATGCTGGTCGATCACGTGCTGATCGTACTGGCCGGCGTCGGCTGCGCGATCGTGACGGGCGTCGCGCTCGGCATCGTCATCACGCTCAACGAGCGGCTCGCGAAAGTCGTGCTCTACACCGCCGCGATGCTGATGACGATTCCGTCCATCGCGCTCTTCGGCATGCTGATTCCGGTGCTCTCGCTAATCGGCCAGGGCATTGGTTTTCTGCCCGCCGCCATCGCGCTATTCCTCTATTCGCAGTTGCCGATCGTGCGCAACACCTATGCGGCGATCCGCAATCTCGACCCTGCGCTGCGCGAAGCCGCCAACGGCATGGGCATGACCGCGTGGCAGCGGCTCTATCGCGTGGAGATGCCGATCGCCGTGCCGATCATCATGGCGGGCGTGCGCATGGCGGTCGTGATGAACATCGGCATCGCAGCGATCGCCACGTATATTGGCGCGGGAGGGCTCGGGCGGCTGATAAGCCGCGGCATCTCTCAATCCGATCCGCGCCAGCTCGTCGCGGGCGCGGTGATCGTCGCGCTTCTCGCGATCCTCGCGGACCTGGGCCTCTCCGCGCTGCAATGGCACCTCACGCCGGAAGGGATGCGATCGCGCCGGGCGCGCTTCCTCTGGCGGCGCGGGGCCACTCAAGCGCTGCTCGCGGCACCCATCACATCCACGGCGACATCCACGGCGGAGGGACGATGATCGATCTTCGACATCTGACGAAGCGCTTCGAAAAGCGCGGTGAGCAGCCGGTCGTCGACGACGTGTCGATGACGGTCGGCGAAGGCGAACTGTGCGTGCTGCTCGGGCCGTCCGGCTGCGGCAAGACGACAACGCTCAAGATGATCAACCGGCTGGTGCAGCCTACCTCGGGCCAGATCCTGATCGGTGGCGCGGATACGGCGGGCTTCGACATCGTCGAGTTGCGGCGGCGCATCGGCTATGCCATTCAGCAGGTCGGTCTGTTCCCGAACATGACGGTGGCCGAAAACATCGCCCTCGTGCCGAAGATGCTCGGCTGGGACAAGGCGCGCATCCGCGAGCGCACCGAAAAGCTGCTGGAGATGGTGACGCTCGATCCGGCCACCTACATGCGCTGCTATCCGCGCGACCTCTCGGGCGGGCAGCAGCAGCGCGTGGGCGTGGCGCGCGCGCTCGCCGCAGATCCGCCGGTAATGCTGATGGACGAGCCGTTCGGCGCGATCGATCCGATCAACCGCACCTCGATTCAGGACGAGTTCCGCGCCATCCAGAAGAGCCTGAAGAAGACCGTGATGTTCGTGAGCCACGACATCGATGAAGCAATGAAGATGGGCGACAAGGTCGCCATCTTCCGCAACGGCAAGCTCGAACAGCTGGCGAGCCCGGACGAATTGCTCGCGCGTCCGGCAAGCGCGTTCATCGCGGATTTCGTCGGCACGGACCGGGCGCTCAAGCGTCTGCGTCTGATGCGCGCGGCCGATGCGGCGCTGGAATCGGCGCGCGTCGCGCGGCTCGGCTATCCGAGCGCCGACGCGCGGGCGCTGCTGCGCGATCACCTGGCCAACGCGCTCGTCGTGGTCGATGCCCACGGCAGGCCGGCGGGCCACGTCGGCGCGGCTGAACTCGACGCCAGCGGCGCGACGCTCGAAGCAGCGAGCCTGCGCGCGCTGCCGGGCATCGTGCGGGCGGGCGACGATCTGCGCACGGTCATGTCGATGCTGCTCGCGCACGGCGTGTCGTGGCTGCCGGGCGTCGATGCGGACGGACGCTTCATCGGCTACGTGACGCACGACCGCATCGCGCAGATGGCGCGCGCGGCGTGCGCATCCGGCGCGGCGTTGCCGGAAGGCGGCGTTGCGTCGCTCGCCGGCAACGCGGTGAATGCTGGCGACGTATCGCGGGAAGATGGAGCGCATCCCGAACTCGTGTTCGGAGGCGCGCGATGAACGCGCTGCCGCACGGTCGAAGCGTCATCATGCAGGGTGCGCTCAGCGTAATGAGCGCGATCGTCAGCACATCTGCGCACGCCGACGACTGGCTCGCGTCGATCGGCCAGTACCGCGCCGACATCGTCTATCAGGCCGGCCAGCAGATGCTGATGGTGCTGATCGCGGGCGTCGCGGCGATCATCGTCGCGGTGCCCGCGGGTATCTGGCTGAGTCGCCCGGACAACGGCCGCGCGGCGCAGCTCGTGATGTTCACGCTCAACGCGGGCCAAGCCGTGCCCAAGCTCGCGATCCTCGCATTGGCGATGAGCGTGCTCGGCATCGGTGCGAAGCCCGCGATTCTCGCGCTATGGCTCGCCACGCTGCTGCCCATCGCGATGAACACGTACGAGGGCATCCGCGCCGTGCCGCCCGCGCTGATCGAAGCGGCGAACGGCATCGGCATGACGCCGTGGCAGATTCTCTTAAAGGTGGAACTGCCCAATGCGATGTTCGTGATTCTCGCGGGCGTGCGCACCGCGCTCGCGATCACCGTCGGCACCGCGCCGCTCGCGTTCCTCGTCGGCGGCGGCGGTCTCGGCGAACTGATCTTCACCGGCATCGACCTCAACGATTTTACGATGTTGCTTGCCGGCGCCATCCCGACCGCCCTGCTCGCGGTTGCAACAGACCTGCTTGTCGCGCAGATGCAGCACTGGCTCGTGCCGCGCGGTGTCTGTCCTCAACGTTGATCTTCTCCCCTGGAAAACGAAGCCCATGTTCAAGCCATTGCTGTCACGCAAACGGTGGTCACGCCTCCTCGGTGCATCCTTGTTCACGCTTGCCGTGGGCGCGCTGAGCATGAGTCAGGCCGCGCACGCGGCGCCGACCGTCACGGTCGGTGGGAAGAACTTCACCGAGCAGGTACTGCTCGCGGAGATGACCACGCAACTGCTCCAGGCGAAGGGCTTCACGGTTGTGAAGAAGGACGGCATGGGCAGCACGGTGCTGCGTCAGGCGCAGGAAAACGGCCAGGTGGACGTGTACTGGGAATACACCGGCACGTCGCTCATCACGTACAACAAGATCACCGACAAGCTCGATCCGCAGCAAACCTACGCGCGCGTCAAGCAACTCGATGCCCAGAAGGGCCTCGTGTGGCTCGACCCGTCGAAGGCGAACGACACATACGGCATCGCAATGAACCGTGACGTCGCGCAGAAGCTCGGCGTCACGACGATGAGCGACCTCGCCAAGGTGCTCAACAGCGGCAAGGAGCTGACCTTCGCGTGCAACTCCGAGTTCTATGCGCGGCCAGACGGCCTGCGTCCGCTGGAGAAGGAGTACGGCTTCAGCTTCGGTCCATCGCAGATCAAGCGGATGGATTCGGGCCTCACCTATCAGGCGCTGAAAGACCGTCAGGTGGACGCCGCGCTCGTCTTCACAACGGATGGCCGCGTGCCCGCGTTCAACTTCATCGTGCTGCGCGACGACAAGAGCTTTTTCCCCGCCTACGCGCTCACGCCGGTCGTACGCAAGGCGGCGCTCGACGCCAATCCGAATCTCGCCGGCATCCTCAACTCGCTGTCGGCCAAGCTCGACGATGCGACGATGGCGCGCCTGAACGCCGAAGTCGATGTGCAGAAGAAGTCACTCAGCGACGTGTCGGGCGAATTCCTCAAATCCGCCGGACTGATCTGAGGCACGCGTTCGATGAAGCCCTTTCTCGTCGCCGCCGCGCAGACTGAGACCGTCGCGGGCGATCTCGCCGCGAATCTCGTGGCGCATCGCCGGTTCATCGGTGAAGCCGGCGAGCGCGGTGTGCAACTGATCGTGTTTCCCGAGTTGTCGCTCGCCGGTCACGGCGCGGGCGTCGATGCATTGCGGCTCGGCCTGCCGCGCGATGCCGCCGCGCTGCGCGAACTCGCGCAAGAATGCTCGTCGGTCGTGGCCGTAGTGGGCTTCGTCGAGGAAGCGCCGGGCGCACAGTTCTACAACAGCGTCGCGACGCTGTATGCGGGGCGCGTGGTGCACGTCCATCGCAAGATCGCGCTCGCGACCTACGGCCGACTCGATGACGGCAAGTACTATGGACACGGCGAACGGCTGGACCAGTTCACGCTGCCGGACGATCCGCGCTGGCAGATTGCCACGCCCATCTGCGCGGACCTGTGGAACCCGGCGCTGATGCACCGGCTCGCCTGCGATGGCGCGACGCTGTGCGCCGCGCCCGTGAGCTCGGCGGTCGAAGCCGTCAGCGATGCGTTCGACAATCCGCGCGGCTGGGACGCGGTGCTGCGCGCGCACGCGCTCGTCTACGGCCTGCCTATCGTGTTCGCCAACCGCGTCGGCCATGAAGGCGCGCTGCGTTTCTGGGGCGGCTCGCGCATCGTCGGGCCGCGCGGCGAAACGCTCGCGCAAAGCGAATCGGCGCGCGAGGAACTGGTGGTCGCGACGCTCGACTACGACGCCGTGCGCGCCGCGCGCTTCGACCTGCCGACCGTACGTGATGCCCGCGGGGTTCCCGCGCTCGAAAGCGACATCGTGTCGGTTTCGTGATTGCGTTGGTCGTGTGTCTGCCCGCATCGGCCATATCCGCGACAGACAATCGATTCAACTGATCGTTCGCATGGGAGTGTGACGATGATCGACCCAACGCGCGTGCGCGCCGCCCTTGGACAGCGCCAGGAGAATTTCTCGCTGCCGCAGCCTTTTTATACCGATGAAGCGTTCCATCAACTCGACATCGACGCGGTATTCAACGACGAGTGGTTGTTCGCCTGCAACAGTTGCGAACTGCGCGAGCCGGGCGATTACCTGACGCTCGAAATCGGCGCGACCTCGGTGATCGTGCTGCGTGATGCGCACGGCGAGATCCGCGCGTTCTTCAATACGTGCCGGCATCGCGGCTCGCGCATCTGTCTGGAAGAGAAAGGCCACGCACACCGGCTGACGTGTCCATATCATCAGTGGGTGTACGAACTCGACGGCGCGCTGCTGCACGCACGCCAGATGCCCGCCGGATTCGAGCGCAACGACCACGGGCTGCGCGCCGTGCATGTCGCGATCGTCTGCGGCATGGTCTACATCTGCCTCGCTGGGACGCCGCCCGACATCACACGCTTCCGTGACACGGTGACGCCCTATATCGCGCCGCATCAGCCGTGGCGCACCAAGGTTGCCGCCAGCGTAACGATGATCGAGGATGCCAACTGGAAGCTGGTCATCGAGAACAACCGCGAGTGCTATCACTGCGCGGGCAATCATCCGGAACTGCTCGCGACGCTGGTCGAGTTCGCGCTGCCCGACGATCCCGCCGGCTCGCGCGACTTTCAGCTGCTGATGGACAGCCAGGCTGCGAAGTGGGACCGCTACGCCCTGCCGCATCTGCCCGCCGATGGCGGCGACGAGTTCCGCTGCATCCGGCTGCCGTTTCATCGCGGCGCAGTGTCCTTCACGCCGGATGGCTCGCCCGCGTGCGGCAAGCTGCTCGGCGAACTGACCGATCCGGATCTGGGCTCGGTGCGCATGTTCCGCGTGCCGAACAACTGGAATCACTTTCTCGCCGATCACATCATCCACTTCCGCATCCTGCCGCTGTCGGCGTCGCGCACGGTATTGCGCACGACCTGGCTCGTGCACGAGGACGCCGTCGAAGGTGTCGATTACGACGTCGATACGCTGACCTCCGTATGGAACGCGACCAATGTGCAAGACGCGCGGCTCGCGGCGAACAATCAGCTTGGCGTCGGCTCGATCGCGTACACGCCGGGACCGTATGCGCCGTCCGAGTTCATGCTGCGCAACTTCAGCAACTGGTATGCGAACAAGCTCACGTCGTATCTGGACGGCACGCACCCGCATCGTTCGATCGCGCTGAAGGTGTCGAATGGCTGACGTGCTGATGTCTTCCGAAGCGACGAGCGACACCGCCATCGCATACGACGAGCCCGAAGCACGCATGCTCGAATGCATCGGCGTGCGCGACGAAGCGCCGGGTGTCAAGACCTTCCGCCTGCGCGATCCGCATCCGGACGGCGCGCGCCGCTTCGCGCCGGGCCAGGCGATGCTGCTGACGCTCTCCATCGAAGGCGTGCGCTTCGACCGCACCTTCTCGATCGCCTCAACGCCGCTCGAACCCGATGTACTCGAGCTGACGATCAAGGCGCAGTCCGACGGTATCGTCACGCGCTGGCTGCATGAAACCTTCACGCCGGGCATGCGCATCGACACACGCTATCCGCTCGGGCGTTTCACGCTCGATGGGTCGGACGAAGCGCCGCTCGCGCTCGTTTCGGCGGGCTCGGGTGCATCGCCGCTGATGTCGATGCTGCGCACGCTGGCGCGTCGCGCGCCGCAAGCGGACATCGCGTGGCTGCACTGCGCGCGCGACGTGCAGGACATTCTTTTCGCCGATGAACTCGCGGCGCTTCAGGCGCGCATGCCGAACCTGAAAGTGAGCGTGTGGCTGAGCGCGCCCACGCCCGGCTGGTTCGGCCTGCGAGGACGCATCTCGCGCGGCGCGCTCTGGGCGATGGTGCCGGACTTCGGACGACGCATCGTCTATTGTTGCGGCCCTGCTGGTTTCATGCAGGGTGTGAGGCAGATTCACGCGGCCGAGGGGGCGCGGCGCGCGGCATTTCATATCGAGCATTTCGGTCCCGTGATCGAGACGATGGAACGCGAAGCCGCAGCGGCCGGCCCACCTCTCCCGGGCGAGCAACGCGATGCCGTTCTTCACGCCACGCTGGCCGGCCGGCGCTTCGACGTGCACGCCGGCGAAACGCTGCTCGTCGCGGCGACGCGTCAGCAGGTCGTGATTCCATGCGGCTGCGCGAGCGGCCTGTGCGGCACATGCAAAGTGCGCCACGTCTCGGGCGAAGTCGCGATGCAGCACGCGGGCGGTCTTTCTCCGGCCGAAGAAGCGCAAGGCTGGATTCTCGCGTGTTCGAGCCGTCCCTTGACCGATGTCGAAATCGCCTTCTGACTTATGCATACGGCCCTGACCTTGCAAGACGACGCCAGCTGCTTCACGCGCGCGCTCTGCTTCGACATGCTTCCCGATGCCGTCGTGCGTGATGCGCAGCGCCGCATTCTCGATCTGCTCGGCATCGCGGCGGCGGGTATGTCCACGCGTCTGTCGGCGATCGCGCGCGAGCACGCGCTCGATTGCTTCGCGGCGGGCCGGACACCGGCGCGCATGCTGTTCGACGGACGCATCGTCAGCGCGGCGGGCGCGGCCTTCGCGGGCGCGACGACCATCGACAGCTTCGACGGCCATGATGGCCACGCACTCACCAAGGGCCATGCGGGCGTCACCGTATTGCCGGCCCTGCTCGCGATGACGGAGCGCGCGCCCGGTATGAGCGGGCGCGAATTCATCGTGCAGACGGTGCTCGGCTATGAGATCGGCACGCGCGCGGGCATCGCGCTGCATGCGACGAGCCGCGAATATCACACTTCAGGCGCGTGGAATGCGCTCGCCGCTGCCGCCATTGCGAGCCGCGCGCTGCGCTTCGATGTGCCGGCGACGCGCCACGCGCTCGGTATCGCGGAGTATCACGGCCCACGTTCGGACATGATGCGCTGCATCGATCATCCGACCATGCTGAAGGACGGCTCGGGCTGGGGCGCGCTCGCGGGCATCAGCGCCGCGCTGCTCGCCTCGCGCGGCTACACCGGCGCGCCCGCGACGACCGCCGAGCGCGACGCCCCCACCTGCTGGGCAGATCTCGGCGAACGCTGGCTGATTCTCGAGCAGTATATGAAGCCGTATCCGGTGTGCCGCTGGGCCCATCCGGCGATCGCTGCTGCGCTCGCGGTACGCGCGCGCAACGGCTTCGATGCGCGGAACATCGAGCGCGTCGAAATCGAGACGTTCCACGAGGCAACGCGCCTGTGGTCCGCGCTGCCCCGCACGACGGAAGAAGCGCAGTACGGCGTGCTGTTTCCGGTCGCGGCTGCGCTGCTGCATGGCCGTGTCGATGCCGGCACCATAGGCGATGCGGGCCTTGCCGATCCCGCCGTGCGCGCGCTGATGCCGCGCCTCATCGCGAAAGAACACGCCGGGTTCAGCGCCGCGTTTCCGGCCGAGCGCTGGGCGCGCGTGATGGTCGAACTGCGCGATGGCCGCCGCTTCAATTCCGGTGCGATGCAGGCGAGCGGCGACCATGCGCGCCCGATGACGCCCGAGGCCGAGCGCGAAAAATTCCGCGACCTGACGGGCGCGCGCTTCGGCGCAAGGTTCGCGCAGGAAGTCGAAGACGCCGTGGATGCGCTCGCAAAGCCGGATGCAAGCGCCTGCGCCTTGTGTGAGCTCGTGCTGAACGCGCCGCCCGTCGTCGAGGACCTTGCCTTGCCGGATACGCGGCCCGTCGCGTCGCAAGCATAAACATTCCGATCAGCCAACCAAACAGCGAGTGATGCCAGTGGACACCGACGCTCTCTCAACTCCGTTCTACGATCCCGCGTCCGTGGCGGGCAAGGAGCCGCCCATCGGCGAATCGACCGATCTCCTGATCGTGGGCGCGGGGCCTGCCGGCATCGCGGCGGCGCTCGAAGCGGCCGGACGCGCCATCCGGGTCACGCTCCTCGATGAGAATCCTGTGCCGCTCGAAATCATGAGCGAGGACGTGCCGCTGCACTTCGGCAGCCGCATGGGCGCGGCGGCGGGCAACACGAACGCGATGCTCGAAGCGATGCTCGAAGCCCGTCCCGAACTGGGCGATGCGCTTGAAGCGGGCATCGACGTGAAGCTCGGTACGGCGGTGTGGGGACTGTTTCCGCACGGTCCGGCGAGCGCGTGGATCGACACGCATGTGGCCGGTCTCGCGGACGCCGGGCGCACATGGCTGCTGCAGTTTCGCCAGGTGATCGTCGCGGCGGGACGGCGCGACATGGGGCTGGCATTCGACGGCTGGCAGCGGCCCGGCGTGATGGGTGCGAGCGCCGCGTGGCGGCTCGCCGTGCTGTACGGCGCACTCGATGCGCGGCGCGCGGTGCTCGTCGGCAGCGACACGGATGCATTGAACGTGGCCGTCGACCTGATGTCGCGCGGCGTGCAGATCGTCGCGGTGATCGAACAGGCCGGGCAAATCGTCGGCGATGCGGCGCTCGCGGCGCGGCTCAAAGCGAGCGGCGCACGGTTCCTCACGCGTCATGTCGTGCGGCATGCGCATGGCGACGCTTATGGGGTGAGGTCGATCGCGGTAACGTCGATCGAGGCGGCGACGCCCGATGCCGCGCCGACGACGTTCGATTGCGACACCGTGTTGCTCGGCATCGCCGCGCTGCCAGCGATCGAACTGCTCGAAGCGGCGGGCTGCGCGACCGCCTTCGATGCCGCGCGCGGCGGCCACGTCGCCTGCGTCGACGCGATGCAGCGCACATCGTTGCCATTCGCCTACGCGGCCGGCGACTGCGCGGGCGTCTGGCCGGCGAAAAGCCGCGATGAAGCGATCGCGCGTGACGAGGGCCGTCGCGCGGCGCTCGCGGCACTGTCGACCTTCGATGAAGCACCATCTCCCGCCGATGTGCCGCCCGCGAGGCAACCCGAAGCGCCCACGCACGACCTCGCCCGATCTCGCGTCGACTGGGTGCGCGCGAGCGTCGTCGGGGCGGCGGGCGAGCCGTTCGTGTGCCAGTGCGAGGAAGTCACCGCGCGCGAGATCCTCGATGTCCGACCGCCGCGCTATCTCGACTGGCAGCCCGCCGGTGCGCGGCACGACACGCGCGGCGTCGCCGGACTCGCACAGAGCGGCCCGCCGAATCCCGATGCGGTGAAGCGCCTCACGCGCGCCTGCATGGGCCCGTGCCAGGGCCGCCGATGCCGCGAACAGGTCGCCGCCCTGCTCGCGATCGGCTCCGGCTGCGCGCTCCCACAGATTCCTCTCGCAACCTTCCGCGCACCGGTGCGTCCGCTCGCGCTCGGGCAGCTTGCCGCAGTGGCCGAAGCTACTGCGACCGGCGCGCACTGGGATAGCTGGTTCGGCATAGCGTCGCAATGGGTGCCGTTCTGGCGCGTCGATCCGCTCTATCGCGCATGCACGCGCCAGCTGGGCGAGCCGGTCGCCAGCGAATGAAAAATGACGGATGACGCACGCGCCGGCCGTCCCACTCAACACGAATTTTCCGGACAGACACGCATGAAGGCAGACACGCACAAGGACATCGGCACACACGGAGGCGCTTCGGTCGTCATCGTCGGCGGCGGCGTGACGGGGTTGTCGGCGGGCTGGTGGCTCGCGCGCGAGGGCATCGACGTGCTGGTGCTCGAAGCGGGGATGATCGGCTGGGGTGCCTCGGGCCGCAACGGCGGCGGATGCTCGCATCATCACAGCCCGCTCTTTCTCGAAGAGCAGCGCCTCTGGCCGATGATGGACGAACTGCTCGGCTATCCGACCGAGTTTCGCGCGGGACGCGTTCGCATCGCGCTCGATGAGAACCAGTTCATGTTGTACCGGCGTGCGCTGGAAAACGGCGAGCATCACGGCGTGCGCTCCGACGTGCTCGATGCAAAACAGGTGCGCGAGTTCGTGCCGCTCGCCGGCGACAACGTGTATGCGGGCTACTTCTATCACTTCGGCGGACACGCGAACCCGCATCGCACGTTGCAGGCGTATGCCTGGGCACTGGAGGATCGCGGCGGGCGCGTCCTCCAGCACACGCCGGTGACGGGCTTCGTCCGGCAAAGCGGACGCGTGAGCGCGGTGAAGACGCCCAATGGCGATTTCGCCTGCGATCATCTCGTGATCGCGGCCGGGCCGCATACCGGCGTGCTCGCGGCGCAGCTAGGGATCGATGTGCCGCTCGCTGCCGCGCGCGCCGAGATGATCGTCACCGAGCCGCTTGCGCCGATGGCGATCGGCGGCGTGGACGGCAATGGCCTGTACGGGCGGCAGACGCTGCGCGGCAATCTCGCCTATGGCGGCGGTCCGCACGAATGGATTGGGCTGGACGATGTGTCGAAAGTGCGTCCGCATTCGACACCGCTTCAGTGCAGCATCGCCGCGCGGCTGGCCGCGCTGCTGCCGAAGGCCGCCCATGCGAAAGTCATCCGTAGCTGGGCTGGGTACATCGAGAACACGCCGGACGGACGGCCCGTGATCGATCGTCCGGATGCGCACGGCAACGTGACGGTCGCGACGCTGTCGAGCGTGGGCTTCGGCCTGTCGCCGGCGAGCGGCCACGCGATCCGCGATCTGGTGGTGGACGGGCGCTGCGGCTTCGCGGATCTGTCGTCGCTCACGCTTGGCCGCTTCGCGCAGCTCGAGCCGGACTGGCGCGAGCTCCAGGGCTGGCTGCCATTGCCGCTGCGCGCGCCGGCGCCGGTGCTGGAGGCGGCATAGACGCATCTTGCGCATGCCTGCAATGAAGTAGCAGCGATGCCGATGCGCGTGGAGGATGCGCTGACAGCGAGCGTCGCGCGGATCACGACCGCGGTTGCGCCGCCCTCAACTCCGTCGGGCTGATCCCGTAGGCGCGCCGCACCCAGCGCGCCAGATGCGAAGGCGACGCGAACCCTGTTGCCACCGCGACATCCGCGACCGGCACGCTCGAATACGTGAGCAGCTCGTGCGCGCGCTCCAGCCGCAACTGCACGTAATAGCGCGCGGGCGTCGCGTCCAGATGGCGCAGGAACAGCCGCTCCATCTGCCGCGACGTCATGCCGATGGCCGAGCCGATATCGTTGATCTGCAGGGGCGTCTCCACATGCGCGCGCATCATCTCGATGGCCCGGCGGATGCCGCGCGGCAGGCTCGCGTGATTCTGGTCGCGCCAGCCGCGCTGGCTGTCGGCGGTGTCACGAATGCGCTCGTGATGGAACTGGTTCGCCACGCGCACCGCGAGATCGCTGCCGTGCTGCGTCTTGATCAGATGCAGCATCAGATCCATCGACGCGATGCCGCCCGAGCACGTCATGCGGTCACGGTCGATTTCGTAGAGCTTGCTGCTGCATAGCAGATCAGGAAACGCCTCGGTGAAAGCCGGCAGATTCTCCCAGTGAATCGTGCACTGATAGCCATCGAGCAGGCCCGCTAGCGCAAGCAGATAAGTGCCGGTCGAAAGCGAGCCGATGACCGCATCCGTGCGTGCCGCACGTCGCAAGGCAGCGACGAATACCGGTTCGAGCGCGGGCGCAAGACGCAGGCCGCCGCAAACGAACACGTAATCCGCCTCGGCCAGCACGGCATCGAACTTGCGCGCGGCGAGCGCGATGCCGTTCGACGAAAGCACCGGCTCGCCGTCCAGGCTCGCGAGCGTCCAGGTGTATAACGTTTCGCCCGCGAGGCGGTTGGCCGAGCGCAACGGCTCGATCGCCGACGAGAGACTCATCATCGACAAGCCCTCGGCCAGCAGGAACACAAACTGGCGAGGCGCGGCGGCGGACGAAGAAGCGGTATTGAGCAAACGCGCGGCGTGGGTTGACCGATTCGAACCTCCGCATCCGCGAAGGTGACCTGAGCAAAGCATATGACCGCTATTATGGCCGTTAAAACAAACGTATGGAAAAGAACGCAGCGACGGCATCGGACATACGCGGATCACGCGCGCCGCGCCGCATCTGCAACAGAATGGGCGCAGGAGGAAAACCATGCGAAATTCTTTCGTCGGAGTCGATCTGCGCGCGCTGCAGGCGTTCGTCGCGGTCTGCGAAACCAGATCGATGACCGAAGCGGCCCGCGTGCTCGGCGTCACGCAGAGCGCGGTGAGCCAGCTGATCGCAGCACTGGAGCGCGAACAGGGCGTGATGCTGTTCGATCGCGAGTTCCGGCCGGTGCGGCCCAACGCGGCGGGGCGCATCCTCTTCGATCACGCGGGCGGGCTGCTGGAACATGCGCAGGCGGTGTCGCACGACGTGCGAACGGCGACGAGCGCGGGCGTGCCGAGCCTGCGCATCGGGTGTGTGGATTCGTTCGCCGGGAGCGTCGGGCCACATCTCGTGCAGCGCCTGTCCGGGCGCATGAAAACCCTGTCGATGTGGTCCGGCCTTACCCCGACACTCAGCGAACAGCTCACCAACCGCGAACTCGATCTCGCCATCTGCACGGAGGCCACGCTCGATCCGAGGCGCGTCGAACTGCGGCCGCTCTTCTCTGAGAGCTTCATCGCCGTCGCGCCAAAGACGTTCAGCGAAGAGCGCACTCCGAGCGACTTCCATCAGGTGCTACGCGAGCTGCCGCTGCTGCGCTATACAGGCCGCTCACTCATCGGGCAGCAAGTGGAGCGGCTCGTCAGGCACATGAATTTTCATGCGCCGAACCGCTACGAGTTCGACGACACGGACCCGCTGCTGAGTCTCGTCGGCTCGGGCTTCGGATGCGCCATCACTTCGCCGCTGTGCCTGTGGCAGTCGCGCGCGCATCTGCCCGATGTGGCCGTCGTGCCGCTGCCCGCGACCCGCATCGGACATCGCCACTTCTATATCCTCACGCGGCGCTCCGAATGGTCCGCGATGGCGGAGGCCGTCGCGCGCGAGTCGGTCGCGGTGGTGCGGGAAGTGATCGGCCCGGGGCTGCACATCGCGTTGCCTGGCGCGCCCGCCAATCTGTTCGATGCGTACGCCACTGCCTTCGACGCGCAGAGCGCAGCGTGACATTAGCGGAACTGCTTCAAAACATAAGAGTTCCTGATTCTGCCGCGCGACTTAATGGCAGCGATGCGTTCGCCTCTACTATCCGAAGCAGACAGCGGCCCCCCGCGGTTCAACCTTCCAGACAGGGCAGAACGATGACCACAAACCGCCGTAGATTTCTGAAACAAGCTTCCTGGATCGGTGTGGCCGCGGTCACCACGGGTCTCGCGCCGCTCGCGCGTGCGGCAACCACCTTGAACTACGGCGGCTCGGCCTGGCTCGGGCACTACGCGGCCTATCTCGCGATGAAGACCGATATCTTCACGAAACTCGGCATCGACTGCCGCTGGCAATCGTTCTCGACTTCGTCGGCGCGCATGGGCGCGGTGATGGCGGGCAACATCGACATCGCAGGCACGGGCGTCGTCTCGGCGCTCGCGCTGATGGCCAGCGGCGCGAAGCAGTTCCAGCTCATCTCGACGCCCAATAACTTCGGCAAGTCCGAAGGCCTGCTGGTGCACAGCAGCGTCAAATCGATCGCGGGTCTCAAGGGCAAGAAAATCGGCGTCACGTATGCCTCGAGCTCGCACGTGCTGCTGCTGGACGTGCTACGTCAGGCGGGCATGGACCAGGCGAAGGACGTGAGCATCATCAATCTGCCGGCGACCGAACTACTCGCCGCATATCGCGGCAACCAGATCGATGCCGCCGCTGCATGGACGCCCACCTTCGACCGCATCAAGGCGCTGCCCGATACGAAGCTGCTGCTCGACGATTCGTCGTTCTCGCTCTACAAGCAGTATGAGCTGACACCCGGCCCGGACGTGCTGCTGGTCCGCACCGCGTTCGCAACCGCGCATCCCGATGTGCCGAAAGCCTTTCTGCAAGGCATCGCACAGGCCAACAACATGATGACGCACGCCCCGGAGAAGGCCGCGCCGATCCTGATGACGCTCACCAACCTTTCGCAGGACGAGCAGATGGCCGTTCTCAAGCAGACGCAGTGGTATTCGCACGAGCAGCAGAAGACGCTGTTCGTGGGCAACGGCGGCAAGCCGGGCCCGTTTGTCGACGGCGTGCAGAAACTGAGCGACATGCTCGTCGATCTCAAGCAGATCGACCAGTCGCCGAAGGTGGCGGACTGGATCAACGCGACCTATCTCTGAGCGCGCGGCATGGCATCCGACAAGAAATATACGAAGGGCGGCGGCCTTCTCGTCATCAGCGCCGCTTCGCTGATCGGCTTTCTCCTGCTGTGGGAGCTCGTGTGCCGCGCGGGCCTCGTCGATGCGATCTTTCTGCCCGCGCCGTCGCAGGTGTTGAGCCGCGGCATCCGCATGTGGAATCAGCATACGCTGCTCGACAACGTGCTCGCTTCGACGCGGCGTGTCATGGTGGGTTTCTTCGCCGCCGCTGCCGTGTCGATACCACTCGGCATCGCGCTCGGCACGTCGCGCGTGGCGCGCGCCGTGTTCGACCCGCTGCTGTCCTTTCTGCGCCCGCTGCCGTCAATGAGCTGGATTCCGCTGTCGCTGCTGTGGTTCGGCATCACCGAGACGCAGAAGTACAGCATCGTCTTCATGGGATCGTTCGCGCCTGCCCTACTCTATGTCATCGACGCCACGCGCGGCATCGACCCGATCTTCGTGCGCGCGGCGCGCAATCTCGGCGCGAACCGCTGGCAGGTCATGCGTGAGGTCATCCTGCCAGGCTGCATGCCGCAGATCTTGTCCGGCATGAAGGTGATTCTCGGCCTGTCATGGACCTGCGTGATTTCTGCCGAGCTCGTCGCCGCGCAGCAAGGACTCGGCTTCATGATCATGAACGGCCGCGAGTTCTTCCAGACGGATACAGTCGTGCTCGGCATGGTGCTCATCAGCATCACGGTGCTCATCACTGACGCCTTGTTCCGGCTCATCGAACGCGGAGCGCTCGCATGGCAACGATGAACGCCCCGATGATCCGCCTCGAAGGCGTCGCGAAGTCCTTCGGCGCGTTACAGGTGCTCAAGGAAGTCGACCTCGATGTTGCAAAGGGGGAATTCCTCGTGTTGCTCGGTGCGTCGGGCTGCGGCAAATCGACGATGCTCAACATGATCTCCGGCTTCGAGCCGCCGACCCAAGGCCGCGTGCTGGTCAACGGCCGGGTCGTGAAGGACGTCGAGCCGGCGTGCGGCATGGTCTTTCAGCAATATGCGCTGTTCCCGTGGAAGACCGTCAGCGAAAACGTCGCGTTCGGGCTGAAGATGCGCGGCGTCGGCAAGACCGAACGGCGCGAAGCCGCGCGGCGCTACATCGAAGCCGTGGGGCTGAAGGGTTTCGAGGACAGCTATCCCGGCGCGCTGTCGGGCGGCATGAAGCAGCGCGTGTCGATCGCGCGTGTGCTTGCCAACGATCCGGACGTCATGCTGCTCGACGAACCCTTCGCCGCGCTCGACGCTATGACCCGGCAAGTGCTTCAGGAGCAACTCCTGTCGATCTACGAGAAGAGCGGCAAGACAATCGTCTTCATCACCCATTCGATCGACGAGGCGCTAATGCTCTCCACGCGCATGATCGTGATGGGTGCGAAGCCGGGGCGCATCGTGCAGGACATCCGCAACGACCTGCCCTTGCCGCGCACCGCCGCAGTACAGCTTTCGCCCGCGTACCTCGACATGAAGAAGTCGATCTGGGAAACGGTGCAGTCCGAGGTCATGAAGGGCCTGGAAGGCACGGGCTGACATTCATCGCAAGTGCGCCGACGCTTCTGCTATCCATCGCTTTCGCTTATAAAGGCGGCCCGGCGGTTTTGGCCCGGCACACTGCAAACATCATCCGCATGAGAAAGGAAGCGCAACTGTGAATACCTACGATGTAGTGGTGATCGGCGCTGGCGTGATCGGCAGTTCCGTCGCGTTCCACCTGCAAAAGCTCGGGGCGAAAAGTGTGCTCGTGCTCGATCGCGCGACCATCGGCGCGGGCACGACGGCGCAATCGTCGGGCATTCTGCGCACCCATTATTCGGTGAAGGAGAACGTCGAACTCGCGCGCAAATCGTGGGCCGTGTTCAACGATTTCGCCGGCTATGTCGACGACGACGAAGCGTCATGCGGACTCGTGAAGTGCGGCTACATGATCGTCGCGGCCGATGGCGAGAAAGTCGAGCCGCTGCGCGCGTCGCTCGACCAGCAGAAGCGTCAAGGCATTCTGCTCGAACTGCTCGATGCGCGCCAGGCCCACGAACTCATGCCCATTGCGCAATTCGACGACGCCGCGCTGATCGGCTACGAGCCCGAGGCCGGCTTCGCGGACGCCTACCTCACGGCCACCAGTTTCGCACGCGCCGCGCGGCGCGGCGGCGTGACGATCCGCGAGAACGTCACTGTGAACCGCCTGTTGATCGAGAACGGCACGGTGCGCGGCGTATCGACGAGCGTTGGGGATTTCGCGGCCTCGACGGTCATCAGCACGCAGAACATCTGGACACCCGAGCTCGCCGGATGGACGGACCGCACGCTGCCCATCGCACCGGAACGTCATGCGGTGCTCGCGCTCGAATGCAAAGGCGCGGCCTACACCTACACCATGCCGGTGTTCAAGGACCTGGCGTCGCCAGGCATGCTGTACTACCGCAGCTACGGCGGCAACCAGATGCTAGTGAGCGAAGGCACCGCCGGCGAAAAACTCGACACCGCCGACACCGAACAGGGCGATATCTCGATGGATTATGTAGTCGAGGTCGGCGCGCAGGTCGCGGAACGTTTCCCGGCTTACGAGGCAGCGGGCATCGCATCGTCGTGGACGGGCGTGTACGACGTGACGCCCGACTGGAATCCGGTGCTCGGCGCGCTGCCAGGCATCGAAGGTCTCGTCGTGGGCTACGGCTTCTCGGGGCACGGCTTCAAGCTTTCGCCGACGGTCGGCAAGGTGCTCGCGCAGGCCGCGCTCGGCCTGCCGGCCGATGTGTCGCTCGCGCCGTATTCTATCGAACGCTTCTCTACCGGTGCGCTGCTCACGGGCAAATACGGTGTCGGCGCGGTCTCCTGACGCGCGCATGCCCGAGAGCGTCGCGATCCTGCCGCTCGCGTCTTTTCCGGCGCAGGCCTGGCGCAACGGCGGCGGCACCACGCGCCCGCTCGCGGAAGACGCTGAGGGCGACTGGCGCATCAGCCTCGCCGATGTGGAACGCGACGATCGCCGCTGATCTGGCCGGCATCATTCAACTTTTCAGAGCACCGAGGAATGCACTTATGAAAATAATGGCAGCAGTCAAACGCGTAGTCGACTACAACGTGAAGGTCCGCGTGAAGTCGGATAACGGGGGCGTCGATATCGCCAACGTGAAGATGTCGATGAACCCGTTCGATGAAATCGCCGTCGAAGAAGCGGTGCGTCTGAAGGAAGCGGGCGTGGCGACTGAGGTGATCGTCGTGTCGTGCGGCGTGACGCAATGTCAGGAGACGTTGCGCACGGCGCTGGCGATCGGTGCGGATCGGGCGATTCTCGTCGAAGCCGTTGATGAATTGCAACCGCTCGCGGTGGCGAAGCTGTTAAAGGCACTGGTCGATCAGGAGAAGCCGGGGCTTGTGATTTTGGGCAAGCAGGCCATCGATGACGATTCGAATCAGACCGGTCAGATGCTCGCTGCGTTGGCGGGTCTGCCGCAGGCGACGTTTGCATCGAAAGTTGTGGTCGCGGATGGCAAAGCCACCGTTTCGCGCGAAGTCGATGGCGGCGCGGAAACGCTCTCGTTGAAGCTACCCGCTGTGGTCACCACGGACCTGCGCCTGAACGAGCCGCGCTACGTGACGCTGCCGAACATCATGAAGGCGAAGAAGAAGCCTTTGACGACGGTGAAGCCCGCTGATCTGGGCGTGGACGTCACGCCGCGTCTGAAGACGCTGAAGGTCACGGAGCCGCCGAAGCGCAGCGCGGGCGTCACGGTGCCGGACGTGAAGACGCTGGTGGACAAGCTCAAGAGCGAAGCCAAGGTGCTGTAAGGAGAGGCGAGAAAATGACGATTCTGGTAATCGCGGAACACGATAACGCGTCGATCAAGGCGGCGACGTTGAATACGGTCGCAGCGGCTTCGAAGATCGGCGGCGATGTGCATGTGCTGGTCGCAGGCTCGAACGCGCAGGGCGCGGCGGATGCAGCGGCGAAGATCGCGGGCGTTAGCAAAGTGCTGCTCGCCGATGCGCCTCAACTCGCTGAAGGTCTCGCGGAAAACGTAGAAGGCACGGTGCTGAACATCGCGAAGGACTACACGCACATTCTGGCTCCGGCGACGGCGTATGGTAAGAACATCGCGCCGCGCATCGCTGCGCATCTGGACGTCGCGCAAATCAGCGACATTATCGCCGTCGACAGCGACGACACGTTCGAGCGCCCGATCTATGCGGGCAATGCGATCGCCATCGTGCAATCGATCGATCCGATCAAGGTGATCACCGTACGCGCGACGGGCTTCGATCCGGTCGCGGCAGAAGGCGGCAGCGCATCGGTTGAAAAGATCCAAGCAGCGCCCAATGCAGGCATCTCGCAGTTCGTGAGCCGCGAAGTGACAAAGCTCGATCGTCCGGAACTGACGAGCGCGAACGTCATCGTGTCGGGTGGGCGTGGTCTGGGTAATGGCGGGAACTACACGCAAGTGCTCGAACCGCTCGCGGACAAGCTCGGCGCGGCGCTGGGCGCTTCGCGCGCGGCAGTCGATGCCGGCTATGTGCCAAACGATTATCAAGTCGGCCAGACGGGCAAGATCGTCGCGCCGAAGTTGTATGTAGCGGTGGGCATCTCGGGCGCGATTCAGCATCTGGCCGGCATGAAGGACAGCAAGGTCATCGTCGCGATCAACAAGGATCCGGAAGCGCCGATTTTCAGCGTGGCGGATTACGGTCTCGTGGGCGATCTATTCTCGGTCGTGCCCGAACTCGTTAGCGCGATTGACAACTGATGACGTCACGGCATAGACGACATAGCATCAGCGGCCTATCGAACTTGCTCGACAGGCAGGCGTCGTCAACGCAAAGCCGAAGACGCGACGCTCTGGCGTCGGTTCTCGATGCTCATGCAGGACAGGAGAATCCGCTGGTGCCGAGTCGAGAACAATTGGCTCATTATGTAGCCTCAGGGGTAAGAATTTCCAATGTCCTGCACTTCCAGAAGCCGGTCGTCGACGTCAAGCTCGATCGAGCAGTCGCCTTCCAGCGGGGGCGGCCTGTACCGTTCGTTAAAGCATTGTCGGATGAAAGCCCCCAGCCCGTCCCGGAACGCTCTGCGTTGGGCGGTGTCCATCGCGGCATAGCGATCGATCTGCGGTTCCGCAAACCTGACCGCGATGACGCAGCGTGAATCCAGCGACGTATCGCGTTTTGACTCGACAACCCAGGATAGCTGAAAATGCAGGCGGGATCCTTCCTCATAACAGTGCACCGACGGCGCCTTGGGTGAGGCGAAAAGCCCTGCCAACCCCAGTTCGATCTCTTCGATTCGCTGCTCCCGGTCAATCGGCCTCATAACGTTTTCCTCCTGTATTCCATCACCTGGGACAAGTGCTTCGCGCGCGTGTGCGTCGAACTCGCCGGATCGCCGGAAGAACTCAGGGATCTGTGCCCGCCCTGGGCGATGACGCACCGCTGCCGTTGTTGTGCCCACCCGGAATAGCGATTCCGCTGTCGTCCTTGCGCGTGCATCCGCTACACGAAGCGGCAACGACAACAATGAGAAACATTTTCATCAATGTGCTGGCCATCATGATCTCCACTCGCATAGCGAACGGGATGTCGCATATTTACTGCCTGCCCGGCTGACCTCGCGCGTCCGGACGAGGTTCGTCGAGAAAGTTATGAATCGTCTTTATCAATCGGCCTATCGGGGCGGGCTTCAACAAAAGTACGTTCCATAGCGGCTCCTCCGGATGGGGCGGCAGCGCGGCCGACAGCATGATCACCGGAATGTTGGCCGTTGCGATGTCGCTCTTCAACCGTCGACACAGTTCAATGCCATCGACGTGCGGCATCATCCAGTCGGTCACAATGAGACCGGGACTCTCGATGACAGCGACCGCCTGTGCCGCCTCGCCATTCTGCGCCGTCAGCACGCGGTAGCCCTCACGCTCCACCAGCAGTTGAAGCGGGCGCAGAATATTCGGATCGTCATCAACCAGAAGTACCGTCGCCAATTCAGGTGCCGCGTTTACGTCGAAGGGGTAGAAAATTAAGGGTGCAATAAGCGTACCCGACAGGCATTTCCGGCATCGCGGGCGGCAGTAGTGCCGACTCCTTGTGTCGCGAGGACTACAATTCAGTCTGCACGGCAGCCCTTTTCGCGTGCGGCCCAACACCAATTACGCCTGGAGGCCATATGGCCGGACCGTCTGCGCTACCCGCAGCGGACCGCGCTCGAAGCGCGGGTACCCTGGTCACACCTGCGCTTGGCAGGCGAGCGCATCGACCGCCCGATTTCGCTGCTGAAAGCGAATCGATGCATCGTCTGGCACGGGCGCTGACCTCCTCGGATGGCGCCATGTTGCAGACGCTCTCGGACATGGCGCTCAAACTGTGCGAGGCGGGCAGCGCCGGCATCGCCTTGCTGGAACATGGCACCGACGGCGCCCCTTTCTTCAGATGGGTCGCAGTTTCGGGCGAGTGCGTTGCCGCCGTAGACACCACAATCCCCGTTGAAGACAGCCCGAGCGGCATTGCGCTCGAACTGGCTGAGGGGCAACTGTTCTCCTCTCCCCAGCGCCACTTTGCATGTCTGACGCACGTTATTCCCGAGGTTATCGAAGAACTGGTCGTACCGATTCCAGGCGAGCCGGAGCCGTGGGGCACCGTATGGGTGATGTCACACGACAAGGATCATCTTTTTGACTCCGAGGATCACAGAATCCTGACCAGCCTCGCGAACTTCACCTGCGCGGCGCTCACCATCGCCCGGGCGAAAGCTGACGCGGAAGCCCGCGCGGCCGAAGCGGAGGCGGCAAGGAATGCGCTTGCTCTGACCGAAGCACGCAAGGACGACTTCATTGCGACCCTGAGCCATGAGTTGCGCAATCCCATTGCCCCGATCGACGGCGCGCTGGCAGCAGCACAAAAGCTCGCGGCAGACAATCCGGCCGTATTGTCTGCCTTGGGTATCGCCGACAGGCAGATCCGGTTATTGAAACGACTCGTGAGCGACCTGCTCGACGCGTCCCGGATAAGGCACGGCAAGCTTTCCGTGCGTCCCTCATACGGGTTACTCCAGGACATCGTGGGAGACGCGGTGACGGCGATGAAAGCTGACGTCAACAACGGTCAGCACCGGCTGCACGTCGCTGTTCCGCCGTATCCGGTGACCGTTCACGCGGATCCCGTCCGTCTCACGCAGGTTGTGTCGAATCTGCTGTCGAACGCGGTGAAATACACTCCTCCCGGTGGCGACATCACTTTGCTGGTAGAGGCGCCGGACCTCAGCACCGGATCGCCACACGATCCATCGCCCCGCACTGCGGTCATCACGGTAAGGGACAACGGCGCGGGCATCTCGCCTTCACTGCTGCCGCACGTATTCGACATGTTTGCCCAGGCGGCATCTGCGCGCCTGCACGCAGCAGGCGGACTCGGAATTGGGCTGGCTGTCGTGAAGCATCTGGTGACGGCACACAACGGCACGGTCACGATTGCAAGCGCTGGTGAAGGCCAGGGAACGGAAGTAACCATACAACTGCCCATTGTCTGCGAAAGCACCGGGGAGAAGATCACGACGGGGACGCGCACGATGGCACCGGTTCGCATCCTCCTCGTAGACGACAATGCAGACGCCGTTGAGGCTCTGGGCACGTTGCTGGAACTCGAAGGTCACGAGGTAAAGCGGGCACAAAGCGGAGTTGAGGCGCTTTCGATAACGGAGTCATTCACCCCGGACATTGCCCTGATTGATATCAACATGCCCGACATGGCTGGCCTTGAGCTTGCGCAACTACTTCGCCTTCGGGCTCAGTGCTCGCTGACGAAAATGATTGCACTAACCGGCTACATCGATGGTGCCCGTAGACTCCAGACCGACGAACGGGTATTTGACTGCCATCTGACCAAGCCGCTGTCGCTCGATGATCTGGCGGATGTCATGCGGCGCACGTAGCAAAAGCGGCGCTCCCGTTCGAGTCAAAAATTTGGCGGCAAGACCGCACGCGATAGACATACGTATCCGATCTTGGGGGCGATGGATTCGATCGCTGCCCATTGTGACGGATACACTTCGATAACGCGGTACCTGGCGCGAACCTGAACTTTCACTGGCTCGCACCCGAGGCGGGTGCCATCTGCGCCGGCCCGCTCGCGGCGCCTTTCGGATAACCCTGTGGCCCCGCTGGTACCAGCGTCGCCGCTGCTATTGTCCGCCCGCTTGCAACCTGCCCCGCCCAGCATCGTCAGCGCTATCAGCGCGCCCGCCCAAAATGTCTTCGTATCCGGCTTCATCGCTGATCTCCCGAATTTTCAACCGTGGTGAACACAGACCCGCATCCCCGTACCCACAGCCGTACGCAGGGTGCTGCCGCCCATCCTTGCGCTGTTCAGCTGTTTCAGGGTGCGGTCTGCGGGACGAGCACACGTTGTAACCGGCAAATACCCGTAACGTTTCATTTCAGACCAGGCAAGGTTGATCGTTCGGACGTTTCCCGATACGGACCGGTGAACCGCAGCCAGGCTGAACTGGTCCAGGGCAAAAAACCGGAGCTTCCGACGGGGCGTGCAGGGTAGCGATGTTGACGGCAGTCAGGCGGGCCTGGGCGCGCCTTGCGCATTGGCTTTCATGCAACGATAGTGGCCCTGTTTGCAGGACTAACCGTAGGTGCCGGATTGTATTTGTTCCCTGCCGGGTTGCATATCTGACCGCCTCCGGCCTCGGTGGATCGGAAGCGGGAACGCCTGGAACAGGATGGTCCTCTTTTACCCACTCGTTCGCGGAAAGTTTCAATATGGTTCGCGCAATCAGTACCGAAATGGCTGTCGGGTTGAAGGGCAGCCTGGGCCATCTGCACAGCCTGGCTGCCAGCTTCCCGTGCGCAGCAACAGCGGCGGGCAACGATGCCTGGCATCTGGTCTGTTCCTTGCACCACGGGCAGGACTTGCACCGCATCGTTCTGACCATGCAGAAATTCCGAACCGCCGTAACCGGAAATGACGGGCATCTGCCTGTCATTGTCGGGTAAGACAATCGACATCCGCGCTTTCGCACCCCCTGGATCACGACCGCCATCATGGGTATCGTGGTCATGGTGCTGGCGGCCCTGCTACCGATTGGTCTCGTGGGCGAACTGGTCAGCATCGGCACCCTGTTCGCGTTTGCGATCGTCTGCATCGGCGTGCTGGTGCTGCGGCGGACCCAACCCGGTCTCGAGCGCGCCTTCAGAACGCCTGCGGTCTATGCCGTTGCACCGCTGGGCGCACTCGCCGCCGTGGGCCTGATGCTCGGGTTGCCGGGCGACACCTGGCTGCGCGGCGAACCCGCGCAAACGCAGACTGAATCCGGAGCTGGATCATGAACCTGAACGTCGCACAGAAGCTGATCCGGTCTCATCTGCTCCACGGTGGCATGAAGCCCGGTGAAGAAATCGGCATCTCGATTGACCAGACGCTGACCCAGGATGCCACCGGCACGCTCGTCATGCTGGAACTGGAGGCCATGGGACTCGACCGTGCGAAGACCCGGTTGAGCGTGCAGTACGTCGACCACAACCTGATCCAGGAGGACTACCGGAACGCCGACGATCATCTCTTCCTGCGCAGCGCGTCGCAACGCTTCGGCCTGTGGTATTCGCGGCCCGGAAACGGCGTCAGCCATCCGTGCCATCAGGAAAATTTCGGCAAGCCGGGCAGTACACTGCTCGGCTCCGACAGCCACACGCCCGCCGGCGGCGCCATCGGCATGCTGGCGATTGGCGCGGGCGGTCTCGAAGTGGCGCTGGCTATCGCGGGTGAACCGTTCTTCACGCGGATGCCGCAGATCTGGGGCGTAAAACTCACCGGCCGGTTGCCCGACTGGGTCAGCGCCAAGGACGTAATTCTCGAGATGTTGCGTCGCCACGGCGTCGAAGGCGGCGTGGGCAAGATCATTGAATACTACGGTCCGGGGCTGGCAACGCTCAGCGCGATGGATCGTCATGTGATCGCCAACATGGGCGCGGAACTCGGTGCGACCACGACAGTCTTTCCGTCCGATCAGGAAGTCCGGCGCTTTCTGCGCGCATGGGGTCGCGAGTCAGACTGGGTTGAACTGGTAGCCGACCGCGGCGCGGCCTACGACCTGCACAATGAAATCGATCTTGCCAGTCTCGAGCCGTTGATCGCGATGCCGTCCAGCCCGGGCAATGTGCACCCGGTGCGTGAGGTCGCGGGCGAGCCGATCCACCAGGCGTACATTGGTTCGTCGGCGAATCCGGGCTACCGCGACTTCGCCGTTGCGGCGACGATGGTCCGTGACCGGCTCGTCCACGACCGGGTCTCGTTCGACGTCAATCCCACCTCCCGCGCACAACTCGAAATGCTGGTGCGCGACGGACACATTGCGAGCCTTCTTCATGCCGGCGCACGACTGCATCAGGCTGGCTGCAACGGCTGCATCGGCATGGGTCAGGCGCCGGCCACGAACGGACTGTCGCTGCGCACCGTACCTCGCAACTTTCCGGGTCGCTCCGGTACGCGCGAGGACAAGGTGTGTCTCGTCAGTCCCGAGACGGCGACCGCCTCCGCGCTCACCGGCATGATTACCGATCCGCGCACGCTCGGCATGCCCTGGCCGCGCATCGCGGACCCCGATGATCCGATCGTCCGCCGCGACATGTTCGCGCCGCCGCTGCCCGCTGACGCGGCGTCTCGGGTGGCCCTTGAAAAAGGCCCCAACATCGCCTCGCTGCCAACGCTCGAACCGCTGCCGGAAGTGATCGATGCGCCGGTCCTGCTCAAGGTAGGGGACAACGTATCAACCGACGAAATCATGCCGGCCGGCGCGCGGGTGCTGCCGTTTCGCAGCAACATTCCCAGGATCGCCGAATTTGCCTTCGAACGGATCGATCCGACCTATGCGGCCCGCGCAAAACAGGTTGGCGGCCACCTCGTTGTCGGCGGGTCCAATTACGGGCAGGGCTCGAGCCGCGAACATGCCGCGCTGGCACCCCGCTTCCTCGAATTGCGTGCTGTTCTGGCGAAAAGCTTTGCGCGCATCCATGCGCAGAACCTGGTCAACTTCGGTGTGCTGCCGCTTACCTTCGATAATCTGGCGGACTATAACGATATTCATACAGGTGACATCCTGCGGCTTGATGATGTCCGCCGTGCGCTCGCCCAAGGCGACGAACTGATGATCGAGAACATTACCCGGGGCACAAAGTTCAAGGTACGCCACTTCATGTCGCCGCGCCAGGTTCAGTATGTGTTGCGCGGAGGTCTGGTGAACTGGATGAAGGAGCGGCTGGCTGGGGCCACCGCGCCTCCCGTCGCATGAGGGGTTCACTCCGGAGATCAGAATGTCTGCGCAGCCGACCAACGTGCAAATTGAAGTGCCACGGGACGATCCCGCCGTACGGGAGATGTCCACCCGATACAGCGGGCACGTCCGGGCCGGGCGTTATCAGCTCACCGTGCGTGCGAAATCAGGTGGTCTCAAGGTCGTCGCTGCCTGGCAGACTCTCGGTTGTGACGCTCGTCATGCCGACCACATCCGGTTTCGTGTCGATCGCCGTCACCACTTCGAAGAAATGACCGTCGCGTTCGCCACCGCGTCCCCCGAGGTGCTCGCTGCGATCGTGAACCGGCTCATTGCACTGCCATGGGTGCTGGATGCGTACTTTTATCCGTGAGCATCTCTTCGTGAAAAACGGACGTGATCCGGCGAGATCGGCACGCGCGCGACCAACGCGAGCGATCTATCACGCTGGTCGCATCTGTTCTATTCGTTCGGTCCGGGCGTTTCGCTGCCGGTGTTCGAAGGCGGTGCGCTAGTGTCGAATCTGCATCTGTCGCAGGCGCAGCAGGCCGAAGCGGCGCTCGACTACCGCAAGACCGTGCTGATTGCGCTGCGCGACGTCGACAACGCCCTCGCGGTATACCGTACCGATCAGGACCGCCGCGTCGCGCTCGACGCGGACGTCGCCGCGCAATCCACGGCCGCAGTCCGCCCGATCGCTCACCCGAATGGCGATCACGCCGCCCGGCATCACAATCGCCGACACCGCGCCGGCGGTTCGCGGGAGACCGTCACAGCGTTCCGGGCGGCTCGGTCGGCACGCCCGAGGCGTCGGCATGCGCGTCTTCATCGTCGACCTCGACACGCGCCTGCTCCCAGTAATCCTCAGGTGTTCCCTTGGGCTCGGCCGCCTTTTCCCACAAATGGTAGGCCTTCGTCCTGATGCGTTCTTCCACCGACATGTATGTCATGGTCATGCTCCTCGTGAGACCAGGAAAAGGCCCGCCCCCGGGTTTGCGGAACTTGCCGTTTGCAACGGGTTGCGCGGCGGTAATCTGGAGCGTAGCAAGCGCTGTTCCTTGCTGGGGCTCGCCGCCCTGGCAGGTCGTCAGTCCTCGCGAGCGATACGACTTTTGCGCGTGATGCCGGTTGGCCGCCACACGCCGTATCACCGCCTGGTGGAATTGTTCGGACCCAGAACGACGACGATTTCGGCGGGTACAAGGCCGGATTCCAGCAGGGCATTACTGAAATCGGATGTGCGGCGTACGCGAGGCGCAAGTTCTTCGATCTGCACGCCAATCACAGCAACCAGATCGCCGGGCAGGCCATGCAGTACTTCGCTGCGCTTTACGAAATCGAGCGCGACGCGGCAGTGCTAAATGCTGAAAAGCGCCGCAGGCTTCACCAGAGCCAGGCCAAACCGGTATGCGACGCACTTCACGAATGGATGGTGGCGCAACGCAAGCGGGTTTCGGAAGGTTCGGCGATTGCGAAAGCGATGGAGTACAGCCTCAAACGCTGGGAGGCGCTCACGCGCTATCTCGACGATGAGCACGTGCGCAAAGACAACAACTGGGTCGAAAACCAGATACGTCCATGGGCCATCTCGTACACTCGATTGACGAAAATCTTGCGCAGCCGGCTAACGTTCTGTCAGTCGAGTACTCGACTATTGCAACCAGTCGTAGATCGCTGGCACCGCGGATCAGCAATG
>WNGR01002205.1_pt1 | contig 32736 bp, 25 predicted proteins | sample 5407581 | NCBI WGS metagenome assembly WNGR01 (sample SAMN13153383, study PRJNA577476) | soil metagenome | isolation source: 80 cm soil or saprolite under Garry oak tree replicate 2 | place: USA:California | collected 2016-06-15
CTCGAAGCCATGATCACCGACCCCGTCTACGAGGGCAAGTCGATGCAGGGTATGATCGACCTCGCGCAGAAGGGCTATTTCGAGAAGGGCGCGAAGATACTCTACGCGCACCTCGGCGGTGCCCCGGCGCTGAACGGCTATGGGTATGCGTTCCGGAACGGCTAGTGCGCCGGTGATGTAAGGCGGCGCGCGCCTCCTCACTAGTGTCGTCCTGGCGAAAGCCAGGACTCATTACCCCGACTGCCAATTGTGGAAACACGCTAAGGCCATCAGCGTGCCATTTCCCACGGCCTGTGGTTATGGATCCCGAACCTGCGCTCCGCTTGTCCGGGATGACCATGGAGATATTAGCGCGCGGCTACCGCGTCTTTACGATCTGGAGCAGCTCTTCGCCGTAATGCTCGAGCTTCTTATCACCTATCCCCGGCACATTGCGCAATTCGTCGAGCGTGGTCGGCCAGGCCCGGACGATGCCGTCGATGGTGGCGTCGTGTAGCACGACATAGGCCGGCACGCCGCGCTCGCGCGCGAGGTCCGAGCGCCAGGCGCGCAGCCGCGCGCGCAATTCGGGATCGACGTCGCCTTGCGGCGCATTGGCCGCGGGTGCGAGGTCGCCGCGGCGGGATTTTGCGCGACTTGACCGAATGGCGGTGCCGGGCGCCTCCTCGCGCAGCCACACTTCGGTCTCGCCGCGTAACACGCCGCGCGAAGATTCCATCAGCTTCAGCGCGCCGAAGGCCTCGCTGTCGCTTTGCAGATGCCCCATCGCCACCAGCTGCCGCAGAACCGTGCGCCACTGTTTTTCGTTGAGCTCGCGCCCGATGCCGAACACCGACAGCTTGTCGTGGCCGAACTGCGTCACCTTCTCGGTCAGGCGCCCGATCAGCACGTCGATCAGGTGCATCGCGCCGAAACGCTGCCCGGTGCGATAGGCACAGGAGAGCAGTTTTTGCGCCAGCACCTTGCCGTCGCGCATCTGCGGCGGGGTCAGGCAATTATCGCAATTGCCGCAAGTCTCGCCATGCAAGGTCTCACCGAAATAGCCGAGCAGCCGCTTGCGCCGGCATTGTGCGGTTTCGGCCAATCCCACCAGCGCATCAAGCTTGCCGATCGAGACCCGCTTGAAATCGTCTGATGCGGTGGACTCGTCGATCATGCGGCGCTGCTGCACGATGTCCGAGAGGCCGTAGGCCATCCAGGCCGCCGACGGCTTGCCGTCGCGGCCGGCGCGACCGGTCTCCTGGTAGTAGGACTCGATGCTCTTGGGCAGATCGAGATGGGCGACGAAGCGCACGTCGGGCTTGTCGATGCCCATGCCGAAGGCGACGGTCGCGACGATGACAATGCCGTCTTCGTTGAGGAAGCGGTCCTGGTTGCGCGAGCGCACGCTGCTGTCGAGCCCTGCGTGATAAGGCAGCGCCGCAATGCCGGCGTCCGCGAGCGCACCCGCGACCTCCTCGACCCGATTGCGGGAGAGGCAATAGACCACGCCGGCGTCGCCTGCATGGCGCTCCCGGATGAAGTCCTTGAGCTGCGACACTGCGCTGCGCTGCGCGATGCGCGGCACGTCGGGAAAGCGCTCGGCGATGATGGAAAGCCCGACATATTCAGGCCTGAAATCATGGCCCCATTGCGAAACGCAATGCGCCTCGTCGATCGCGAACAAGGCCACTTTCGCCTGCGCCAGCATCGACAGGCAGCGCGGCGTCACCAATCGTTCCGGCGCAACATAGAGCAGGTCGAGATCGCCAGCGATCAGGCGCCGCTCGATCTCGGAGGCTTCTTGCAGCGTCAGCGACGAATTCAGCGCGGCAGCGTTGACTCCGGCCTCGATCATGCCGGCGACCTGGTCGCGCATCAGCGCGATCAGCGGCGACACCACGATGCCGCAGCCTTCGCGCAACAGAGCCGGCAATTGGTAGCACAACGACTTGCCGCCGCCGGTCGGCATCAGGACCAGGCAATTGCCGCCATCGGTGACGTGCTGGATGATCTCGCCCTGCGCGCCACGAAAGCCCGGCAGGCCGAACACCGAATGCAACACCGACAGCGCATCGCGGCCATCGGCCGGCGCAGGCAGCGGAGCGGTTGAGGAAACGGACATGGGCGGAACTGGACCGGGCCGTGGGATTCGTCACAAGGCCAGTCGCATGACGGCGCGGGCATGGCAAGACGATTTGCGCTGCTTGTTCTCCCTCTCCCCGTTCTTACGGGGAGAGGGTTGGGGTGAGGGGCCTCTCTCCGCAAAAGCGGTGGTAGCGGAGTTTGCGGAAGCTCCCCCTCACCCGAATTTGCGCTTTGCGCAAATTCGACCTCTCCCCGCACGCGGGGAGAGGTGAAGAAGCTACGCCCCGATTCGCCGCAACGCCTCTGCGACTGTCACGATCGGCATGTTGCGCGTCTGCGCCGCCTTCAGCGCGTGGCGGAGCAAGGCCGGCGAGCAGCCATAGGGGCTCGGCGCATCGACGACGTCGTGGCCGTAGAAGATCAGCCAGCCGCCGCTTGCGGTCGCCTCTTCGAAGTAACGATCCACGCCTGCGGTATCGATCTCGCGATCGACAAGAGGCGAGGCACGCAGGAACTGGAGGTCGATGACATCGCGATTGACGCCGGGAAGGATGCCGCGCGCCGAGCGGAAGTTTTTGGCGAGCTGCGGCTTGCGCCAGACCGACGCGAGGCCATACGGATAGGCAAAATTCTCCAGCCTGATCGAAGGATCGAGGCCGTGAAAGTAATTGCGGTTCTGCTCGATCTCGCGCGCCATGGTGGCCTGGTCGAGATCGACCGCGCGGAGGTGCGAGAAGGTGTGGCAGGCGATCTCATGGCCACCGCAATGCAGCCGTACGATCGCATCGTTCGACAGGCCTTGCCAATGATCTCCCGGCTGATCGATCAGGCTGCCGGCGAGATAAAACGTGCCACGGCCGCCGTGCGCCTCCAACAGCGATGCCCCCTCGCCTGCGGCACTGTCGGGGGCGTCATCGAAGGTGAAGCTCACCATCGGCGCGTGCGTTGGCAAGCGGTGCGGCGCGGCACGGAAATGCCGGGCCAACCGATTGCTCACGCGTCCCTGAAGTGCCGACCACACGATTGCATTCCCTGTAATACCGCACCTCGCTACTGAAGCATTCGTGCGCTGTGTGAGGCAAGCTTTACACTTGGTTAAACCTAACGTGGAACCCGCGCTCTTCACCTAACGCGCAAGCAGCGAAGCCTTGGTGTCGGCGGCAAGATCGCGCAGCCAGTTGCGGAAGAGCGCCGCGGCGGCGCTGCCGGCGGCGATATCGCCGCGCAAATTCAGCGCCGGCAGCTCGTTGGTGAGCGCGGGGTGGCGCTGATGCCTCGCCCGCTTCTCGAATCGCACGAGTTTCTCTTCGGTCGCTGCGTCAAAATAACTCACGGGCACGGCCGGGTAGATCTCGCGCTCGCGCGCGAGATAGCGGCCGACATCGCGCAGATATTCGCGCTGGAGCGACAGCGCGTCATATTCGGGATGGCCCTGGAAGAACACGAAGCGGCTGGCATATTGCCGGACGAAGATGTCGACGCCGGCCCGGGCCGAACGTGTCAGCACCTGATAGCCGGCCTGCGTGAGATCGCGCTCAGTGACTTCGTTCAGGCGCGAGTGCGAGACCTTGAACGGCGCCGGCGCCTCGCGTGTCAGCGAATCGCTCGTCACGGCGTCGCAGTCGAAGATGCCGTGACATTTGGCCGGCAACCGCTGCCGTTCGATACGATCGAGATGCAGCACCGCCGCATGCGCGGCGAGGCATGACCAGATCGTCGAGCGCGTGTTGGTCCTGGCCCAGTCGATGAGGTCGGTGAGATCGCGCCAATACGGCTCCTGGTCGAGTTCGGCCGCGACCGGCTCGGCGCCGGTCACGATCAGCCCGTCGAATTTTTGGCGCTTGAGATCGGAGAGATCGGAATATTCGCTCTCGACGTGCCACTTCGCTTCGGGCGAGCGCATCACCGACGGCAGCGAGAAACAGTGGAAACGGATGCGGCGCGGCCCCGCGGCAGCCTGAAGCAGCTTCATGAACTGCCGCTCGGTCGCCTTCAGCGCCGGGTCCGGCATGTTGTTGATCAACCCGATGGTGAGCTCGGCGCCGCTATGATCGCGTGCGAGATCGGCTTCGGCCGGCACCAGGGCCGGGCTCGAGATACCTTGATCCCTGTCGATCAAGATGCTCATCGGGGCGATCGCTTACTCCGCGGCCTGAAGACACGCGGTCGGGCAGGCCTTTTGCAGCGCCTGGTCGATATCCTCGATGATATCGGCGGCATGCTCGATGCCGATCGAGAGGCGAATCGTTTCCGGCAGCACCCCGGCTGTGCGCTGCTGCTCCGGCGACATCTGGCGGTGCGTGGTCGAGGCCGGATGGCAGGCCAGCGACTTGGCGTCGCCGATATTGACGAGCCGCGTGATCAGCTTCAGCGCATCATAGAAGGCCTTGCCGGCTTCCATGCCGCCCTTGATGCCGAAGGTGAACAGCGAGGAGGCGTTGCCGTTCAGATATTTCTGCACCAGCGGGTAGTACGGGCTGTCCGCGAAGCCGGTGTAATTGACCCAGTCGACGCGCGGATCGGCGCGCAGGAATTCGGCGACCTTGCGGGCGTTCTCGCAGTGACGCTCCATGCGCAGCGCCACCGTCTCGATGCCCTGGAGCAGCAGGAAGGCGTTGAACGGCGACAGCACCGAACCCATGGTGCGCTGATAGATGCTACGCGCGCGCTCGATATAGGCGGTCTTGCCGAAACGCTCGGCATAGACGAGGCCGTGATAGGAGGCGTCCGGCTTGTTGTAGCCCGGGAAGCGATCGGCGTGCTTGGCCCAGGGGAAGTTTCCGGAATCGACGATGGCGCCGCCGAGCGTGGTGCCGTGGCCGCCGAGGAACTTGGTCAGCGAATGCACGGCAATGTCGGCGCCGTAGTCGAACGGCTTGAGCAGGATCGGCGTCGCAACCGTGTTGTCGACGATCAACGGCACGCCATGGGCGTGCGCGATTTTGGCCAGCGCCTCGATGTCGCAGACATTGCCGGCGGGATTGCCGATGGTCTCGGCGAACACGGCGCGCGTATTCTCGTCGATCAGCTTCTCGATCGCCTCGGGCTTGTCGCTCTCGGCGAAGCGGCCGGTGATGCCCTGGCGCGGCAAAATGTGGGAGAGCAGCGTGTGCGTGGTGCCGTAAAGCTGCGGCACCGACACGATGTTGCCGCCGTGATCGGCGACGTTGACGAAGGCGAAATGCAGCGCCGCCTGGCCGGTCGCAACCGCGAGCGCGCCGACGCCGCCTTCGAGCTGGCTGATGCGCTTCTCCAGCACCGCGCTGGTCGGATTGGCGATGCGGCTGTAACGATAACCTTCGGCCTCGAGATTGAAGAGCGCGGCGCCATGATCGGCGCTGTCGAAGGCGTAGGCGGCGGTCTGGTAGATCGGCACGGCGACCGCATGCGTGGTGGCTTCGGGCTCGTAGCCGGCGTGAATAGCGATCGTCTCGTTGCGCATCGTCCACCTCCGCGTGGGGCGGGCCGCACTTCTTGGCCTGGTGAGGATGTGCGTTGGCCGCCCGTCCCCGTGTTAGAGGCGGGTGGTAAAGCGGGCAATAATTCGTCTAGAGATCGATGAAGTAACCCTAACGGTTATTGGTGAATTGGCTAAAATTTGAGTCAAATTCGATTAATGAATTCGGGACGTCTGGCGCAGCCTGCAGGAGTTGTCCCTTCTCCCCTTGCGGGAGAAGGGTGAAATCATCACTCCATCGTTCCCCATAGCCGGTGGGTCAACACACCCGCGCGCTTCTCGATCGCGGCGGCCGCATCGAGTGCGAGATCCTCGCGGTAGCGGCCGGCGATGAGCTGCACGCCGATCGGCTTGCCGTCGTGCAGAGCCACCGGCACCACGGCGCCGGGTAGGCCCAGCACATTGATCGTCGCGCGGGCCCGGCGTCGGCTGCACCGTTGTCGGCGCCAGCACCACCGGATATTCCTCGAAGAACAATTGCCAGGCGCGGATATGACCGCTGCGCGCGGCGGTGGCGCGCATCCAGGCGGGCAGATCGAGCACGTTGGCCTTGGTCTTCATGCCGTTCCACGCCTTGTGGAAATCCTCGGACGTGACCTTCAGCATGCCGGCTTCCTGCATCACCACCGTCTCGTTGGTGATGATGTCGCACCAGGTCTGCCAGACGCCGTCGATGTCGGGCACTTCGACCTCGCTGACGCGATAGCCCGCGCGCTCCAGGTGATCCGCCGCCTGACGCAACGCTGCGGTGACCGACGGATCGACATCCATGTCCTCAGGGATTTTTGCCAGCGCGACCTTGATCGGCCCCTTCGGCTTCGGCCCGACCAGCGGCGCCGGCACCCACCAGGGGTCGCGCGGATCGCGTTGGCTCATCGCCTCCAGCGCAAGACGAACGTCAGCGACGTGGCGAGCAAGCGGCCCCTGCGCCGACATCAGATGCGCCAGCATCGGCCGTTCGGCGGTGGCGCTCTGGTTGAAGGCGGGGATGCGCCCCTGCGTCGGCTTGATGGTGGCGACACCGTTGCAATGCGCCGGCCAGCGCAGCGAGCCGCCTATGTCGTTGCCATGCGCAATGGTGCCGATGCCGGCGGCAACCGCCGACCCCGCACCGCCCGAGGAGCCGCCGCAGGTGATGTTCGGATCCCAGGGGTTCAGCGTCAGCCCGTGCAGCGGATTGTCGGTGAAGCCGCGGAATGAAAATTCCGGCGTGTTGGTGAGGCCGAGAACGATCGCGCCGGCCTTCTTGAGGTTGCGCACGACCGGCGAATCCGACAGCGCAATAAGGTTTTTGTTCGCCGGGACGCCGTTGAAATTGGGCCGGCCTTCGTAGTCGACGTTCTCCTTGATGGTAACAGGCACGCCATGCAGAAGACCGAGCTCGCCGCCCTTGGCGCGCTGCTTGTCGGCCGCATGCGCGGCCTTCAGCGCTTCCTCGCTGAGGTCGACGACGACGGCATTCAGCTTGGGATTGACGGCGCGCATCCGTTCGAGATGGGCCTCGACAGTCTCGACCGCGGAGATTGCACCAGCGCGAATCGCGGCCGCGGTGTCGACCGCCGACCACTGCCAGGCCGGCCCCTTGGGGCGCCGCGCTGGGGCGGATTTGCGCGGCGCAGCCTTCTTGGCCGGCTTCACGACGGCACCCTTTCGGGCGGCGGTCTTCTTGCTCGAGGTCTTCGTTGCTACTTTCTTTGACGCACTTTTCTTCTTGGTCGCCGTCTTCTTCGCCACGTCGCATCTCCTGAAATTGCGGTGCGGAGGTTACGGAGGGCAAGCGAGTGTGTACAGGCGCGTTTCTGCATGGTGCATGGCGTAAAGGCCCGATGCGGCGAATTGTCAGCCACCGCCGGCGTTCACACCGGCGGCGGGTTCAGCCGCGCAAAGCCTTCCTGGATGCGATAAGGGTAATAGGGATAGGGCGGCATCACCGCGCTGGCCTCGTCGAGATGCTTGAGCTGATCCACACTCAGCGACCAACCGACCGCGCCGAGATTGTCGCGCAACTGGGCCTCGTCGCGAGCGCCGATGATCACGGAGGAGACGGTCGGCCGCGACAGCAGCCAGGCGATCGCGACCTGCGGCACGGTGCGGCCGGTCTCCGCAGCGATCGTGTCCAGCACATCAACGATGGCATAAAGCCGCTCGTCGTCCACGGGCGGGCCGAACTGCGCCGTGGCGTGCAGGCGGCTCTCTTGCGGCAGCGGCTGGTCGCGCCGGATCTTTCCGGTGAGCCGGCCCCAGCCGAGCGGACTCCAGACCAACGCGCCGACGCCCTGGTCGCGCGCGAGCGGCATCAGCTCCCACTCATAGTCGCGGCCGAGCAGCGAATAATAGACCTGGTGCGCGACATGGCGCGGCCAGCCGTGGCGGTCGGCGATGGCGAGCGACTTCATCAACTGCCAGCCAGAGAAATTGGAGACACCGACATAGCGCAGCTTGCCCGCGCGCACGAGCGTATCCAGCGTCGACAGCACTTCTTCGATCGGCGTGAAGGCGTCGAAGGCGTGGAGCTGGAGCAGGTCGATATGGTCGGTGCCGAGTCGCCGCAGCGCCGATTCGACCGATGCCAGCAGCCGATACCGCGACGAGCCCGCGTCGAGCGGGCCGTCGCCCATCGGCAGGCTCATCTTGGTGGAGATCAGCACCTTGTCGCGGCGGCCTTTGATCGCGGCACCGAGAATCTCCTCCGACGCGCCATTCGAATAGACGTCGGCGCTGTCAAACAGATTGACCCCGGCCTCGAGGCAGATGTCGACCAGCCTGCGCGCCTCATCGGCCCCGCTACGGCCCCAGGCCGAAAACAGCGGGCCTTGGCCGCCAAAAGTGCCGGTGCCGAAGCTGAGGACGGGTACTTGGAGGCCGGAGGCGCCGAGATTGCGGTATTCCATGATCGTGCTCCTATTCCGCCGGGCACGCCGCGACGGCGGCCTGCGTGCGATCGAGCTGAAGACTCCACAGTGCGAGCACTAGACCAACTGCCGTGATGCCGGCCGCAACGAGCGGCAGTGCGGAGAGCCCGAGCCCGCGATCGATGGTGACGCCGCCGGCCCAGGCGCCGAGCGCGTTGCCGAGATTGAACGCGGCGATGTTGAGGCTCGAGGCGAGCGTGCGGCCGCTGGAGCCGGCCGCCTCAAGCACGCGAAGCTGGAGCGGCGCGACGGTCGCGAACGCCGCGATGCCGAGCAGCAGGATCAGCGCAATCGCAAGGCTCTTGACCGACAGCACCACAGCGAGGCCAAGCAGCACGATGGCAAGTGCTGCGAGCGTGCCGATCAAGGCGCGAGCGAGACCACGATCGGCGAGCTTGCCGCCGGCGACATTGCCGATCGCAAGACCCGCGCCGAACACCAGCAGGATCGGCGAGACGGCGGCTTCCGAAAAGCCGGTAAAGCGCGTCAGGATCGGCTGGATATAGGTGAAGACGACGAAGAGGCCGGCGAAACCGAACACGGTCATGGCGAGGCCGAGCAGCACCTGAGCCTTGCCGAGCACCGCAATCTCTTCGGCGAGCGAGATCGGCTTATCGCCATTGCCGACATGGCCGGGCACCAGCACGGCGACCACCGCAAACGCGATCACGCCGATCACGGTCACCGCCCAGAATGCGGCGCGCCAGCCGAGCATCAGGCCGAACCAGGCGCCGAAGGGCACGCCGAGCAGGGTTGCGACCGTGAGGCCGATGAACATGGTTGAGATCGCGGAGGCGCGCTTGTCCTCGGCCACAAGGCTCGTCGCTACCACCGAGCCGACACCGAAGAAGGTGCCGTGGGCGAGCGAGGTCAGCACCCGCGCCGCCATCAGCAGCTCGTAGTTCGGCGCCAGCGCGCAGGCCGCATTGCCAATTGTGAAGATCGCCATCAGCGCCAGCAGCACGGTTTTGCGCGGCATCCGCCGCGTGGCCAGCGTCAGCACCGGCGCGCCGACGAACACGCCGAGGGCGTAGCCAGAGATCAGGAGACCCGCGACCGGCACGGAGACATGCATCTCGGCGGCGACCTGGAGCAGCAGGCCCATGATGATGAATTCGGTGGTGCCGATGCCGAAGGCACCGGCGGTGAGCGCGAGGACGGCGGGAGGCATGCGTGGCTCCGATGCGAGGGACGAGTCACGCAGATAGCCGCGCGTGCGCAAAACCATTAGAATGTCCGCAATCCATTCATTTGTGACGTGAATTCAACATGGCCCGTTTCGACACCAACCGCTCCGCCGAGATGGAGGTTTTCGTCCGCGTCGTCGATCTCGGCGGATTCACCCAGGCCGCGCGAAAACTGCGGCTGACGCCGTCGGGCGTGAGCAAGCTGATCTCGCGGCTGGAGGCGCGCCTTGGTTCGCGGCTGATCAACCGCACCACGCGCAAGCTCACGCTGACCGAGGAAGGACAGGCCTTCTACCAACGTGCCGTACGCATCCTCGCAGAGATGGAGGAAGCCGAGCGCGAGGCGGCTTCCGGCGCGGCACCGCGCGGCCGGCTCGCGGTCAACAGCAACATCCCTTTCGGCATGCTGCATGTGATGCCGCTGATCCCACGCTTCCTCGAACAACATCCCGACGTCACGCTCGATCTCGTGCTGACCGATACGCTGATCGACCTGATGCAGGAGCGCGCCGACGTCGCGATCCGCGTCGGCCCTTTGCGAGCGTCACGCCTCGTCGCGCGAAAACTCGGCACCAGCCGCATGGTCGTGGTCGGCGCACCGGATTATCTCTCACGCTTCGGCACGCCGAAGATTCCGGGCGATCTCGCTGAGCATCGCGGCATCGGCTGGACCTTTCCGCGCTCGATCCGCGGCTGGCCCTTCAAGCGCGGCGACCGCACCGAGGAAGCCGTGCCGCCGCCGGCCGCCCGCGCCAGCGACGGCGAAGCCGCCCGCCGCCTCGCACTCGGCGGCGTTGGCCTCGCCCGCCTAGCCCTCTTCCACATCGGCCCCGATATCGAATCGGGGCGCCTCGTGCCGGTTCTCCAGAGCTACAATCCCGGCGACCGCGAAGACATCCACGCCGTCTATGTCGGCCACACCGCGCCGCTCCCGGCCCGCGTCCGCGCGTTCATCGATTTTCTGGCAGAGCATGTGCGGATGGACGACCCGGCGCTAAAGCGCGTGGGGGACGGGAGGTGGAGGGTGGCTTAAGGGCTGAAGGACGCTCTCGCACGAAACTAGAGGCCCTCAAGCGCAACCGTGGGTCGGTCGACAAGGCCTAACTTGAGGTGTCCGCAGCTCACCGGCAGAGCGCCGGATGAAGCATGACAACGCCGCTCCGACGTGGAAGTCAGGGACAATTACCGGCTCGGGAGGGGGTTGCCGAGTAACTACATCTCGACCTAAGATCGTGCTATATTTCAGAGGGCATTTCCGGTGTGCATTATTCGAGCGCTAGTCTTCTTCGCGATCGTCTCTTTGGGCTGGATCGGCCGTAGCGCCGCTGAGCCGCAGCGCCCCTTGGTGTTCGTGCCGGGAATACTGGGTAGCCGTCTGTGCGACGATCAGAACAATCCGGTTTGGGGCACGCGAACATCCTTTTCCAATTTTGCAAAGCTCGAACTCGGCGTGCCCAATCCCGTGCTTCATTCCTGTGGCCTGGTCGACGAAATCCAGATCATCGGGTCTCTGTGGACGCACAACACGTACCAGAGCTGGCTGGCGGGACTTGCAGCAATTGGATTCTCTCCGGAAAAGAAGAACCTTTTTGTCTTCGACTATGACTGGCGGTTGAGCAACGATGAGAACGCGAGACGCCTCGACGCTTTCATCGCGAAGAACGTCGATATAGGAACTGCGTTTGACATCATTGCGCACAGCATGGGCGGCATCGTTTCACGCATCTTTCTGGACAAGTACGCGCGGGCAAACGTGGTGCACCAGATCATTTACCTGGGTACGCCGTTTCTCGGGTCCATGAATACGTTTGGAACGATCAAGGAGGGATGGGGCTGGCCTTACGACTCAATGGCCGGGGGCCAGGATGTCGTCGCGCGCGTATCGCTTTCGTTTCCAAGCATGCTGGAGCTTCTGCCGCGCTACGACAAGTGTTGCTATATTCGCAAGGCCGACAGATCCCAACAGTATCTGGACATTTTTGACCCGCAGACATGGGTATCGTACCGCTGGCTGCCTGCCGCCTATTCTGACCCTCAGAAGTTTGCAAGATTCGCTGAAGCGCTGAGGCGGTCGAAGGAGCTTACAGCGCTCCTTTCCCGAGCCGCACCAGCTGGGGTCTATGAGACGATCTTCGCGAGTGACATTCACGATACGCTTCGATTGCTCGGAATGAAGGAGGGCGCGACAACGCCGACCGACTGGGTGTTCACATCCTCGAAGGGAGACGGCACAGTGCCGGTCTGGAGCGTTGCAAGAAGCATGGGTTCGGAGGGCTATCCGAACACGCTTCCTTCCTTCTCGAAACATGAGCACCTGTTCGACGACAAATGGGTTGATAGCGCCATCTACAACAATCTTGCTTCAGGAAAACCGGAAGAGCCGTTCAAGATCGGCATGCCAGGCCGGCCCGCCCTCAATGTGACGATCAACGGAGCCTCCCGAACGTGGCCAATCCGGATTGCGACGGTGACATTGGACAAGAAAGCCTTCAAGCCGGGAGACGTCGCGACCTCCGAATTGACAATCGAACTGGAAGACACGGCACCGGGCCTCGCTCCCGGGGCCTTTCTTCCCGCGGCATCGATTGAGCAGTCAGGGCGTTCGCGGCCTATCGAAGTCCACGAAGTCACCAATTCCGACGATCTGAACGTGAGGCATCTTCGCTTCTCGGCCCGCGCTCAGGTCGGGAGCGATGAAGGAATTGGGGTGATCGTGTTTCACGTCGACGACAGGCTCGAGCCCGGTCAGGCGTTCTATATCTCCCCTACAATCAACTGAAGCCCGCCGGAGACCTTCAATGTCGGGGCCAATAGCACAACGCGTAGCCTTAAGTGCTCTCCTTTGCCTGAGCATGATAGCCCCGGCCATGCCGCAGACGAGCACTTCCGATGCCATCCTCAACGCCCATCGCGGGGCCGTCGTACAGCTCCAAGTCTTGGGTAAGGTCAATAACAGGGAGGAGTTCGAGAACGGGACCGGTTTCCTTTTCCAAACCACTGCGGGTCCCCGGATAATTACCGCCGGGCACGTCATCAGCCACGACAACAAGTGGGACTCCCCCGATGACAGATGCATCTACTACCGCTTGGCGATCTACGGCAGTTCTCAGCAGTTTGAATGCGTCATTGAAGCGAGAATCGATCCGATACTTGATCTTGCCGAAGTCTATCTGGATCCGTTCACCACGCCAACGTTGGAAATGGCTCAAGCACTGCCGGCGACCGGAGCTGATCTCACAGTGGCGAGCTGGCGAAGTTGGGGCCAACACGGTTCGCGTGCCACCGCCCAGAAGGCCAATGTTCTCGACCTCCGGTCGGAAAAGATGATTCTATCTGGCAGCTATGAGCGATCCGACAGCGGATCTCCGGTCCTTGATTCGAACGGCAGGGTCGTGGGCTTGATTATCGAAGCATCGAACCAACCGGGTAGCACCTCGCAAGGGATCGCTATACCAGTGACCAAGTTCTATTCCATCCTGAGCGGCGCGATCGCTTCGCCGATCAAGAAAGCGCCGATACCCATGCTGGCTAACGCTGTAGACAAGGGCAAGGGAGGCGTTTTGGTCGATGCGATCGATACTCCGACGAAGCCAGGATGCGTATTTCTGGGAAAGCGATCGGCAAGCGTAACGCGTCGGGCGCCCGATATGCCCTTCGGCGAGGATATCCTGAAAACGCTCCTGAATTCTGACTCGCGTCAGGGCCTTCTCGGCAAGGCTCTCGTTCCGGTGGTGTCAGTCCATCTTCCCGCGGATTGTCCAAAAGTCGTCGAAGGTTCTGCCTACTATGCCGCAGTCAGAGCTCGAATGGTGCCCGGCGATGAAATTACGCCAAATGAGATATTGGCTCTCAGCTACCTGGACGACGTTTTTTACTGGGCCAAGGGTTTGGCACGGCCTCGCGTGACGAATCAGAATATCAAGTGAAGTCCCTGGCGGGGCCCGATGGCGGAGAGAGTGGGATTCGAACCCACGGTACGGTTTCCCGCACACACGCTTTCCAAGCGTGCGCCTTAAGCCACTCGGCCATCTCTCCGGAGCGCCCTCTCTTGAAGGGACGCCGGTGATTTTGCAAGGGATCGCGGGGAAATCGGGTGAAATTTCCGTAAGGCATTGTATTTTATAGAGAATATCGAACGTCGCGCCGCGCCCGGGATCTCCCTGCGGGCTGAACCGAAGGCCACCCTGCTGCGACGATTCACTGGAGGCCAGCAAACACACTCGGGGACGCCATGACCATCCGCAAGACCATCGCCGCGCTAAGCCTGATTTCGGCCCTTGGCGCCGCCTTCGCTGAGCCTGCCGCCGCCCAAGTCTGCACACGCCAGGGCGTGGACGTGAGCTGCGACGACGGACGGCGCGGGGTGCTTTCGGGCGATGCCATCATCTGGCCGGACGGGACGCGCTCGAGTGCCTCGCCGCAGCATCAGAGCGTGATCATCGGCAACAAGAGTTCGGTGCATGTCGGGCCGGGCGTGTTCGTCGGCCAGGGCAACGGCATGGTGCCGCTGGATGATCCCAACGCGCCGAACAAGCGGCGCTGCGCGATCCTGGATGGGGTGTCGTATTGTTATTGAGGCGCTCGCCCTCACCTCGCCCCGTAACAACGGGGCGAGGTGAGGAAAGCTAAATCAACCGCACACCGGAGATCGCCGACTTCAGCCAGCGCAGCGCTTGCGGTGGCTGGGCTGCGAGCGGCGCTACCGCGGCCTTCTCGGTGCGGCACTTCTCCAGCTCGGCGACAAAATCAGCAGCCCATTGCTGGATGGTGTGGCCGCGCAGCTTCTTCATCATCGCTTCCCAGCGCATTTTGCGCTCGGCGAGGGGCATCGCGGCGGCGATCGCGATCGCGCGGGCCATGCCGTCGATATCGTGCGGATTGACGAGCAGCGCGGTGTCGAGCTCGTTGGCAGCACCGGCGAATTTCGAGAGTACAAGCACGCCGGGATCAGCCGGGTTTTGCGCGGCGACATATTCCTTGGCGACGAGGTTCATGCCGTCATGCAGCGGCGTCACCACGCCGATCTGCGCGGTGCGGTAGAGACCTGCGAGCACGACCTGGCTAAAGCCCTTGTTGAGATAGCGGATCGGCGTCCAGTCGGCCTCGCCGTGGCGGCCATTGACGTCGGTGACGAGACGCGCGACCTCGTTCTGGAGGTTACCATAGGCCTCGATGGCACCGCGCGAGGGATTTGCGATCTGCAACAGCGAGATGCTGCGCAAGAACTGCGGATGCTCGGTCCAGAGCCGGTCGAACGCGCTGATACGATTGACGAGGCCCTTGGAATAGTCGAGCCGGTCGACGCCGATCGCGAGCCGCTCACCGTTGAGGCTGCGGCGCAGCCGCGACACGTCGGGATGCGAGACCGACTTCGCGGCATACGCTGCGAACTTTTCCGCATCGATACCAATCGGAAACACTTCGCAGCGGGTACGGCCATGCTGCGAGCTCACGACGCCGTCTTCGATGGTGAGGCCGAGCTCGCCGCCGACATAGAAGAGGAAATTCCGGCAATCTTCTTCGGTCTGGAAGCCCAGGAGATCGTAGGCCAGCATTGCCGTGATCAGCTCTCGATGATTGGGCACGCCCTGCATCACCGCGACCACCGGCCACGGCGTATGGAGGAAGAAGCCGATCGGATCATCGACGCCGAGGTCGCGCAGTTCCGCACCGAGCGCCAGGAAATGATAGTCCTGCACCCAGAACGCGGTTTTGGTTTTTCGGAACCGCATCAGCGCACGCGCCATGAAGGCGTTGACCTCACGGTAGCTGACATAGTCGTCGCGCGAGACGCGGATCAGGTCGCTGCGCGAATGCAGCGCCGGCCACAGTGCCGAATTGGCAAAGCCTTCGTAATAGCCGCCGTAATGCGCTGCCGGCAGATCCAGCGTCGCAATCGCGCCCGAGCCGAGCGCTTCGATCTCGGCGAACGGTTCCTTCTGATGGCCATCACGCACGCGGCCCGAGGAACCCACCCAGATAGCGCCCGAATGTTCCACGACGGGAAGCAGCGCCGCAGCCAAGCCGCCCGTCATGGGCTCATTAGGCTTGCCGCGCGCGACGCGATTTGAAACGACAACTAAGTTCACAGGTCGTCCCCTCCTGTTCATTCCACCCTGTTTAACTGATGTTCATCAATATGGTTCCTGATCATCGTTTCAACCAATTGAAACCAAAATCAGGCGTGCGCGTTGGCACTGGTTTTCCTCGCGGAACCTTGGAATTTCCCTGCAAAGTCGGTTTTGCGGCGGTGTTGCGCAGCAGGAATTGTGCTGCGCGGTAGAACTGCGCGAGCCGCATTATGTCTGGGGCGTGGCGCTGCCTTGCTTTTACCTCGTGTCGTCGAGCAGGCGCGCGAGGAACGTGCGCACGTCGCTTGGCGCATCGAAGTGGCCGTCGACGCCGATGGCGCGGCGGCCGACCGAGAAGGAGAGGCCGTTCATGTCGGGCATGATCGCGAACACGGTTTCGTCGGTGACGTCGTCGCCGATGAAGATCGGACGACGCCCCTTGAACGGTTCATGCTTCATCAATTCGCGCACGCCGGTCGCCTTGGTGAAGCCGGAATGCTTGATCTCGCAGACGAACTTGCCGGGCAGCACCTCGATCGGTGCGTTGGGAAGATCGGCGCGGATCAGCGAGACGGCTTCGTAGATCGCTTTCTCCGCGTGTGGCGCGAGGCGATAATGCAGCGCCAGCGAATAACCCTTGTCCTCGAGCAGAATGCCTGGGCTGAGCTTCGCGATCGCGGCCAGCCGCCGCTTCAGCTCCTTGTCCATCGGCGGCGCATGCACGTCGTCCGCTTCATTGCCGACGGAAAGGCGCATCTCCGCACCGTGACCGGCGACAGCGCGAAAGACGTCCGGCGCAAAAATCAGGTCTATGTCGTTGAGCGAGCGGCCGCTGACCATGGCCAGCGCACCCGACGTAAGCTGCGCCAGCCGGTTGAGCGTCTCCGACAGGCCCGGCGGCACCCAGACTTCGCGTGGCGTCGGCATCAATTCGAGTAGCGTACCGTCGATGTCGAGCAGGATCGCAGTCTCGTTCAGATGCGGCACGAGCGCATGCGGCACCGGCACCGAGTCGGGCGCTTCATCGTCGGGCATGGCGCACTTCTGATCCAATTCAGCGAGTTCCGATTTCATAGTCTACTCCATAAAGGCGAGCGGCCGCGCGATTTGTTCGAGCGATTTGCGTTCCGCGGAGATGGCGTAGCGCCACGCCACGATCGCGGCCGCGATCATCAATGCTGCCCCCAGCAAATAACCGGCGAACACGCTGTTGCGTGAGCCGGTGTCGATCAGGGCGCCGAACAGCGCCGGCCCGATCACGCCGCCGATGCCGGTGCCGATCGCGTAGAACACCGCGATCGCCAGCGCGCGGACTTCCAGCGGAAAGGTCTCGCTGACGGTGAGATAGGCTGCGCTCGCGGCCGGCGAGGCAAAGAAGAAGATCACCATCCAGGCGATGGTCTGTCCCTGCGCGCTGAGCGCACCGATCGAGAACAGGTAGCCGGACAGCGCCAGCAAAAGTCCCGAGACGCCATAGGTGAACACGATCATGGTGCGGCGACCCAGCGTATCGAACAGGCGGCCGAGCAGCAGGGGGCCGAGGAAGTTTCCTGCGGCAAACGGCAGGAGGTACCAGCCGACATGATCGGCGCTGATGCCGTAGAAGTCGGTCAGCACCAGCGCGAAGGTGAAGAAGATCGCGTTGTAGAAGAAGGCCTGCGCGATCATCAGCACCAGGCCGACCAGCGCGCGCTGGCGATAGGTGAAGAACAACGTGTGCACGACTTCGCGGATCGGGGTGTGATCGCGCATCTTGAGACGGATCTTCGCAAAGCCCGCGTCGCCACCAACTTGCTTATGTCCGACCACCGAGCGCTCGATCTCGTCGACGATTTCATGCGCCTTTTCGGGATGCCCATGGATCATCAGCCAGCGCGGACTTTCCGGAATCCACATCCGCATCAGCAGCACGACGAGGCCGATGGCCGCGCCGATGAGATAGGCGAGGCGCCAGCCGAGATCGGGTCCGATCGTTGCGGGATCGAGCAGAACGATGGCCGCCACGGCGCCCATCGCCGCGCCGATCCAGAAACTGCCGTTGATGACGAGATCGGTCCAGCCGCGATAGCGCGCCGGCACCAGCTCCTGGATGGTCGAGTTGATGGCGGTGTATTCGCCGCCAATGCCGGCACCGGTGAGGAAGCGGAACAGCGCGTAGCTCGCGATATCCCAGGACAGCGCGGTTGCGGCGGTCGCGGTGAGATAAACCGCGAGCGTGATGAAGAACAGCTTTTTGCGGCCGATGCGATCAGTGAGCCAGCCGAAGCCGAGCGCGCCGAGTACCGCGCCGGCGAGGTAAGCGGAGTTGGCGATGCCGAGATCGAGATTGGAAAAATGCAGCGACGGGCTCTGCTTCAGCGCGCCGGAGAGCGCGCCGGCGAGCGTCACCTCGAGACCGTCGAGGATCCAGGTGATGCCGAGCGCGAGCACGACGCGGGTGTGAAAGCCGCTCCACGGCAACGCGTCGAGCCTCGAAGGAATGCTGGTCTCGACGATTCGATCGGTCGCGGCTGCCACCGAGACCGAGGATCCATAGTTCAGCGCTGGGCTTTGCTGCAATTCCATCGCGTTGTTGGGTCTGACCAATAAAAGCGGCCCCGGTTCACATGATGTGGGCGAGGTCGATCCGATCATGGGGGTCCGGCATTCCGCCTGCCACCTGCGACAACGTCTGCGGCAAGTGCCGGTTCCCATAGGAACACCGCCCGAGGCCGTCCGTTTCCGATGGAGCCGCAAGGAGTTGATGCATGGCTCAAGTCAGAAAGACGACACATTCGCGCAAAGCAGCAGCACGCAAGACACCGCATCGGAAGACAAGCGCCAGGCGCAGCACAACGCGCAAGAGCTCGAAACGCGCGACGCCGAAGCGCTGGTCGCAGCGCGTGACAAAGGAGAGCGACGCGCTCGACCTGAAGCGTGGCGTGTTCAAATTGACCAGCGCGAAGGAGATCGCGGCCTCGCTAAAGCATTCAGCCGAACACAGCGCGCGCCGCAAGACCGGCGCCTATCGCTCGGCGCTATCGATGCTGACCTTCTACATCAACCGCGCCGGCAAGACGCTGCCGAAGACGCAGCGTGAGCGGCTCGAGCGCGCGAAGGTGGAGCTGAAGCTGGCGTTTGGAAGGGAGTGAATTTCATTCCGCCGTCGTTCTGGCTTTCGCCAGGACGACGATTGAGTGTGAGGCGCGGTCCGATCCCTACGCCGCCCTGATATTCGCCATGAACCGGTCGAGTTCGGCGCGAAGGCGGGTGCTTTCGCTGGAGAGGGATTTTGCCGAATTCAGCACCTCTTCCGAGGCCGAGCCGGTCTCGGCAGCGCCGCGGTTGACCTGGCCGATGTCGGTGGCGGCGGTCTGGGTGCCCTGCGCGACGGTCTGAACGCTGCGCGCGATCTCCTGGGTCGCGGCGCCCTGCTGCTCCACGGCGCTCGCGATCGACGTCGAGATCGACGAGATCTGGCCGATGGTCGCGCCGATCTCCTTGATCGCGGCAACCGATTCGGCCGTAGCGCCCTGCATGCCGGTGATATGCGAGGAAATCTCGTCGGTGGCTTTCGCAGTCTGGCTCGCCAGTGATTTCACTTCGCTCGCGACCACCGCAAAACCGCGGCCGGCCTCGCCCGCGCGCGCCGCCTCGATGGTGGCGTTCAGCGCCAACAAATTGGTCTGCTCGGCAATCGCCGTGATCAGCTTGACCACCTCGCCGATCTGCTGGGCCGCATGTGAGAGTTTTCCGATCCGGCCGTCAGTCTCCTTCGCCTGCACCACGGCAGCTTCGGCGATACGGCTGGAGTCGCGGACCTGGCGGCCGATCTCCTCGACGGAGGCCGAGAGCTCTTCCGTCGCGGTCGCGACCGACTGCATATTGCTTGAGGCCTGCTCGGAGACGCCGGCAACCTGGCTCGACAGGCTCTGCGTGGTTTCGGCAGTACGGGTCAGCGTGGACGCGGACGATTCGAGCTGCACAGCGGAGGCCGACACGTTGGACACAATGGCGCCGACCGCGCTCTCGAAATCATCGGCAAAACGGATCAGCTCGGAACGGCGGCTTGCCGCCTGCTCCTTGTTCTGGGCTTCGCTGGCGGCGGCGTCGCGCTCGGCCTTGGCCACGGCCTGCACCTTGAATTCCTCGACCGCGCCGGCCATCTCGCCGATCTCGTCCTTGCGCCCCAAGCCCGGCAGCACGACGTCGAAATTACCCGAGGCAAGTTCGCGCATCGCCTTGCACATCGCGATCATCGGCCGCGAGATGCCGTTACCGAGCATCAAGGCCAGCGCGGCGCCGACGGCAAGGCCGCCCAGCGCCAGCATCAGCATCAGCCGCTCGGTGTCCCCGATCGTCGCATTGGCGCTGGCCTCGATGCGCTGCTGATCGGCCGACAGGTCCGATCGCAGCTCGCCCGAGAGTTTGAGGATAGACGCCGCGGTCTTGGTCATCTCACCGTTCATCTTGACGATGATTTTCACGTTGTCGGACAGCTTTGCAAACGACGTGCGGTACTGCTTCAACAGGCCGCCGATCTCGGTGACGCGGTCGGTGATCTTCTGGTCGTTGGCATAGATCGAGACCAGCAGGGTCTCCAGAAACTTGATGCGCGCGATCACGCCGTCGGCGGTCTTCGGCTCCGGCTTGGCAACGAAGGCGCCGACCGAGGTGGAGACCGCAAGATATTGCGAGGTGATGTCCTTGGCCGTGGTCTGGACCGATGCGAGCCCGGCGAGCGCCGCGGTGTCGGCGAGATCGTCGAACTTGAAGCGGATCTTGTTGCCAACGCCGTTCAACTCGTCGCTCGCGGTCTTCGCATTCGCGCGCGTCAGCGTGATGATCTCGCTGAAAACCTTGGTGAAGCGCTGGAACTCGGCCTCGAGCTTACCGATCTGCTCGCGGCGCGCCGCGCCACTCGTGGCCGCCATGGATTTGGCGATGGCCGCCTTCAGATTCTCTTCGGCAGCCTTGGCCGCGGTCTCGTCGTCCGCAGCGCCGGTCAGTGTGTAGGCCCGGGTCAGCCCCTGATAGCTGATCAATTCGCGATCGACGGTCCGCGCCAGGTCTGCTTCCGCCACGCTGGCTCGGTAGGATTCAACGGCGCCTGCGATTCGCTCGAAGCCGAAATAGGCAAACGCCATGCTGACGGCGAGGATGGCCAGCACCGCCACGAAGCCGAGGATGATTTTTGCGCGAAAACGCAAGGTGAGCAGCTTCGATGTGTTCGGCTTGGACTTGACGGACATTCCCCACCCCATTCCATTCGCGGAAAACCAGGCGCAGCCTGGAAGCAACCGGCTCCCCGACTCGTCTGCACGGTAATTGGCAAAGGATAAGCCACGGTAAATTTGCGGCACCGCAACTTGCGGTTAGGTGACGCGGGGGTTCTAGTCCGTCGTCCTGGACAAGCGAAGCGCAGCGGAGCGCCGATCCAGGACCCATTACCCCAGGGACTGGTTTGGCGAAGACTCGGGGTTGCCAGCTCGCGCTACGACTCCTCCCTGGGGTAATGGCTGGGCTTTCGCCAGGACGACGACGGAGTGAGAGCGCTTACGCCGCCCTGATATTCGCCATAAACCGGTCGAGTTCGGCGCGGAGGCGGGTGCTTTCGGACGACAGTGTTTTCGCCGAGTTCAGCACCTCTTCCGAGGCCGAGCCGGTCTCGGCGGCTCCGCGGTTGACCTGACCGATGTCGGTGGCGGCGGTCTGGGTGCCCTGGGCGACGTTCTGGACGCTCCGGGCGATCTCCTGGGTGGCGGCGCCCTGCTCTTCCACGGCGCTCGCGATCGACGTCGAGATGGACGAGATCTGGCCGATGGTCGCGCCGATCTCCTTGATCGCGGCGACGGATTCGGCGGTAGCGCCCTGCATGCCCATGATGTGCGACGAAATCTCATCCGTCGCCTTCGCGGTCTGGCTCGCCAGCGACTTCACTTCGCTCGCAACCACCGCAAAGCCGCGGCCGGCTTCACCGGCGCGCGCCGCCTCGATGGTCGCGTTCAGCGCGAGAAGGTTGGTCTGTTCGGCGATCGCCGTGATCAGTTTTACGACTTCGCCGATCTGCTGCGCGGCATGCGAGAGTTTTCCGATGCGGCCATCGGTCTCCTTCGCCTGCACAACGGCGGCTTCCGCAATGCGGCTGGAGTCGCGGACCTGGCGGCCGATCTCCTCGACGGAGGCCGAGAGTTCCTCGGTCGCGGTCGCGACCGACTGCATGTTGGAAGAGGCCTGTTCGGAGACGCCGGCGACCTGGCTCGACAGGGTCTGCGTGGTTTCGGCGGTGCGGGTCAGTGTTGAGGCGGACGATTCGAGCTGCACGGCGGAGGCCGAGACGTTGGACACGATGGCGCCGACCGCGCTCTCGAAATCATCGGCAAAACGGATCAGCTCGGAGCGACGCGCCGTGGCCAGTTCCTTGTTTTGGGCTTCGCTGGCCGCGGCATCGCGCTCGGCCTTGGCCACCGCCTGCACCTTGAACTCCTCGACCGCGCCGGCCATCTCGCCGATCTCGTCCTTGCGCCCCAAGCCCGGCAGCACGACATCGAAATTACCCGAGGCAAGCTCGCGCATCGCCTTGCACATCGCGATCATCGGACGCGAGATGCCGGTGCCGAGCAGGAAGGCGAGGACCGCGCCGAGCAGCGTGCCGCCGACGGCGAGCATCAGGACCAGGTGCTCGGTCTGCCCAATGGTGGCTTCGGACTCCGAATCCAGCCGCTGCTGCTCGGAGACAAGGTCCGCCTTCATGGCGGTGGCACCCTGAAGGATCGCGCGCGCCGATCCGCTCATCTCGGTGACGAGGTCGTCGACCATCTTGGCGTTGGCAATCAGCTTTTCCAGCGCCTCGCGATAGGCCCCAAGCAGCCCCTTGGCGTCCTTCAGCCCGGCGACGATCTTGTCGTCCATGGAATAGACCGCACCCAACGAGTTCTCGACGAATTTCAGCCGCGCCAGCGCGCTCGACGCAATTGCCTGGTCCGACGTCAGCACGAAATTGGTGGCAGCGGAGCTCGCGGTCTGGAACTGGGCGTTGACCTGCTTGGTGCCGAACTCGATCGCCTGCGCCTCAGAATCGGAGGCGTTGTTGCCGATGTCGTCGAGCTTGTACTTCAGGAGGTTGGCGTTGCGCGTGAGTTGGTTCTGCACCAGCAGCGCGCTGTCGCGCTTGGCCTGGAGAACCTGTGCGAAGGTCGCGGAGAAATTCGAAAACTCCTTGGCGAGCTTGTTGAGGCCGTCCAGCCGCGCCGGTGTCTTGGCGTTCTTGACGGCCTGGTCGATGGCGGTCTTCAGACCGGTCTCGGCGTCCAGCGCCGCCTTGGCGTCGTCTTCCTTGCCGGTCACGACGAAATATTTGACGGCCGAACGATAGGCGAGCAGCTCGCGATCGATGTTGCGGGCGAGATCGGCCTCCGAGACGCTGGTGCGGTAGGAACCGACGCCCAGCGAGACCCGCTCGAAGCCGAAATAGGCAAAGGCCATGCTGCCAGCGGAGATAACCAGCACCGCGGCGAAGCCGAGGATGATCTTGGCGCGGAACCGGAGGGTTGGAAATATGGTGCGCTTAGACGGCGACGCGGTACGCCCGGACATTCCAACCCCCATTTTCTATTCAGCCGTAGTCCGGAAGCGCCCCGCCTCCAGACCCGGAAGGGCAAAACTAGGGCAGAATGGATAAAGGGCGGTAAATTTGGCACGCCCGTGCAATCCTGGGCTTTGTCGGCCAAAGGCCGACGAGACGGGACCGGGGCGACCAAAATCCTAGTTGCAAAGACCGGGGGGCGCGGTCTCTAATTAGAAACAATCAAAATCAATCCCGGGAGGTATGTACCGTGTCTACAGTCAAACTGACGGTGAACGGCAAGGCCGTTGCTGTCGACGTCGAGGACCGCACGCTGCTGGTCCATCTCCTGCGCGATCACCTCAACCTCACCGGAACCCATGTCGGCTGCGACACCAGCCAGTGCGGCGCCTGCGTCGTGCACATGGACGGCAAGGCGGTGAAATCCTGCACGATGCTGGCGGGCCAGGCCGACGGCGCCAACGTCACCACCATCGAAGGCATCGCCAAAGGCGACGAGCTGCACCCGATGCAGGCCGCCTTCCGCGACAATCACGGCCTCCAGTGCGGCTATTGCACGCCGGGCATGATCATGTCGGCGATCGACATCGTGCATCGCCATGGTGGCGAGCTCGACGAGCCCACCGTCCGCCACGAGCTCGAAGGCAATATCTGCCGCTGCACCGGCTATCACAACATCGTCAAAGCCGTGCTCGATGCAGCCGGACGCATGAAGGTTTCGCAGGCGGCCGAGTAAAGCGGCTCGCCTCGAACAAAAAACCACCACTGCGGCTTTCGATGGAAAGCGCAGGCAAAACAATCTCCGGTCGGGAGGACCAGACAATGGGTGTTGAAGGCATCGGCGCGCGCGTCGTGCGCAAGGAAGACAAGCGTTTCATTACCGGCAAGGGCCGCTACGTCGACGACATCAAATTGCTGGGCATGACCCATGCCCATTTCATCAGAAGCCCGCACGCGCACGCCAGGGTGAAGGGGATCGACCCCTCCGCCGCGCTCAACATGCCGGGCGTGGTCGCGGTGCTCACGGGCCAGCAGATCGTCGACGACAAGGTCGGCAACCTCATCTGCGGCTGGGCCATCACTTCCAAGGACGGCAGCCCGATGAAGATGGGCGCTTGGCCGGCGATGGCACCGGAGACGGTGCGCTTCGTCGGACAGGCCGTCGCGGTCGTGATCGCCGATACGAAGAATCTGGCGCGCGACGCGGCCGAGGCCGTGGTCGTCGATTATGAAGAACTGCCCGCGGTCGCCGACGTTCACGCCGCGATCAAGGCTGGCGCGCCGCAGCTGCACCCGGAAGCGCCCGGCAACCAGGTCTATGACTGGGTGATCGGCGACGAAGGCGCGACGGACGCCGCCTTCGCGAAGGCCGCCAATGTGGTCAAGCTCGACGTCACCAACAACCGCCTCGCCCCGAACGCGATGGAGCCGCGCGCGGCAATCGCTGACTACGACGAAGCGGAGGAGCATTTCACGCTCTATACGACGTCGCAAAACCCACACGTCGCCCGCCTCGTGCTGTCTGCGTTCTACAACATCGCCCCCGAGCACAAGCTGCGCGTGATCGCGCCCGACGTCGGCGGCGGTTTTGGCTCAAAAATTTTCATCTATCCCGAAGAGATGGTGGCGCTGTGGGCGTCGAAGAAGGTCGGCCGTCCGGTGAAATGGACCGGCGACCGCACCGAGGCCTTCCTCACCGACGCGCATGGCCGCGACCACGTCACCCATGCCGAAATGGCGTTCGACGCCAGCAACAAGATCACCGGGTTGAAGGTGAAGACCTACGCCAATTTCGGCGCCTACATGTCGCTGTTCTCGTCGTCAGTGCCGACCTATCTCTACGCGACGCTACTGTCGGGCCAGTACAACATCCCGGCAATCCATGCCGAGGTGGTCGGGGTCTACACCAACACCACCCCGGTCGATGCCTATCGTGGCGCCGGCCGCCCCGAGGCGAGCTATCTGATCGAACGGCTGATGGAGACGGCGGCGCGGCAATTGAAGGTGGATCCGGCAGCACTGCGCCGGACCAATTTCATCACCCAGTTCCCGCACCAGACGCCTGTGATCATGGCCTATGACACCGGCGACTTTAATGCCTCGCTCGACGCCGCGATGAAGGCGATCGACTATGCCGGCTTCGCGGCCCGCAAGGCCAAGGCCAAAGCCGACGGCAAGCTGCGCGGCATCGGCCTGTCCTGCTACATCGAAGCCTGCGGCATCGCGCCGTCAAAGGCGGTCGGTAGCTTAGGTGCCGGCGTCGGCTTGTGGGAATCGGCCGAGGTCCGCGTCAACCCGGTCGGCACTATCGAGATCCTCACGGGCTCGCACAGCCACGGCCAGGGTCACGAGACCACGTTCTGCCAGCTCGTTGCGGAGCGCCTCGGCGTTCCCATCAGCCAGGTCTCGATCGTCCATGGCGACACCGACAAGGTGCAGTTCGGCATGGGCACCTACGGCTCGCGCTCGGCCGCCGTCGGTCTCACCGCGATCCTGAAGGCGATGGAGAAGATGGAGTCCAAGGCCAAAAAGATTGCCGCGCATGCGCTGGAGGCTTCCGAGGGCGACATCGTCATCGAGAATGGCGAGTTCAAGGTGGCCGGTACCGACAAGGCGATCGCCTTCCCGATGGTCGCGCTCGCGGCCTACACGGCGCACAATCTGCCTGACGGGATGGAGCCGGGTCTGAAGGAAAGCGCCTTCTACGACCCGACCAACTTCACCTTCCCGGCCGGCGCCTATATCTGCGAGCTCGAAGTCGATGCCGGCACCGGCAAGACCTCCTTCATCAACTTCGTCGCGGCTGACGATTTTGGCCGGCTGATCAACCCGATGATCGTCGAGGGTCAGGTCCATGGCGGCCTCGCCCAGGGCATCGGGCAAGCGCTGCTCGAGCACGCGATCTATGACGCCAACGGCCAGCCGGTGACGGCCTCGTTCATGGACTATTCCATGCCGCGCGCCGACGATCTGCCGTCATTCAACCTCTCCCACACCACGACACTCTGCCCGGGCAATCCCCTCGGCATCAAGGGTTGCGGTGAGGCCGGCGCGATCGGCGCCTCTGCGGCCGTGATCAACGCCATCACGGATGCGATCGGCAAGAACAATCTGGAAATGCCCGCAACCCCGGATCGGGTGTGGCGCACGATCCACGCGGCCTGAGAGGAGAAACAAAGATGTACCAGACCATTTATCATCGCGCCTCCTCGGTCGACGAGGCCGCCAGCCTGTTCGCCAAGGGTAGCGAGGCGAAATTCCTCGCCGGCGGCCAGACCCTGCTGCCGGTCATGAAGCAGCGGCTCGCAAGTCCCTCTGATGTGATCGACCTCGGCAAGATCAAGGAGCTGATCGGCGTGGAAGCCTCAGGCGACACGCTGACCATCAAGGCCGCGACGCCGCATTACGACGTCGCGACCAGCGACGCCGCAAAGAATGCGATTCCGGCGCTCGCCTATCTCGCGTCGCTGATCGGCGATCCCGCCGTGCGCTATCGCGGCACGATCGGCGGCTCGCTCGCCAACAACGACCCCGCCGCGGACTATCCGGCGGCGACGCTGGCATTGGGCGCAACGATCAAGACCAACAAGCGCTCGATTCCGGCGGACGATTACTTCAAGGGCCTGTTCACGACGGCGCTTGAAGACGGCGAGATCATCACCGCCGTCTCGTTCCCGGTTCCTGCGAAAGCCGGCTACGCAAAGTTCCCGCATCCGGCCTCGCGCTTCGCGCTGACCGCCGTGTTCGTCGCGCAGACAAAGTCCGGCGAGATCCGCGTTGCCGCCACCGGCGCCTCGCAGAGCGGCGTGATGCGGGTGCCCGGCATCGAGGCCGCGCTGAAGGCAAACTGGTCGCCTGCGGCGATCGACGGCGTGAACATTTCCGCGAGCGATCTGCTGGCCGACATCCACGGCACAGCGGAGTATCGCGCGAACTTGATCAAGGTGATGGCGCAGCGCGCAGTGGCTGCCGCGAGCTGATAGCGCCTGAACACAAATTTTGGCCGTGCGGCATGAAAACCGCTTGCCTCGCTAGCGTGAAGGCGAGAAAAGTTAATCAGCCAATTAACTCGCCCCACAGAGGAACGTCCCGCGCGCTTGCCGGATCATCGGCAATCCGCGCCTCGGATCCGAGGAAACAACAACGTGCTCGATAAACCAGCCCAAGAAAAATCAGAAGGCTCCTCAGTTCGCGCCTCCGGCCCGCTCTCGGGCTTCCGCATCGTCGAATTCGCCGGCATCGGACCCGGTCCGTTCGCCTGCATGATGCTGGCCGACATGGGCGCCGATGTCGTCACGCTCGACCGGGTCGGCGCCAAGAAGAGCATGAAGTCGGTGGCAGGCCGCGGCCGCAAGGTGATCGAGCTCGACCTCAAGGACAAGGCGGCGATCGCGGAAGTCCTCGACCTGCTTGCCAATGCCGACGCACTGGTCGAAGGCTTCCGTCCCGGCGTGATGGAGCGCCTCGGCCTTGGCCCCGAGATGGTGCTCGCGCGCAATCCAAAGCTCGTCTATGGCCGCATGACCGGCTGGGGCCAGGAAGGCCCGCTCGCCAACGCCGCCGGCCACGACATCAACTACATCTCCATCACCGGCGTGCTCGCCGCGATCGGCACCAAGGAAGCGCCGGTGCCGCCGCTCAATCTGGTCGGCGATTTCGGCGGCGGCGCGCTCTATCTCGTGGTCGGCGTGCTCGCGGCACTGCTGGAAGCCTTGAGGTCCGGCAAGGGCCAGGTGGTCGATACCGCGATGTGCGATGGCGCGGCATCGCTGATGTCGTTCTTCTTCGACATGACCACGATCGGCCGCTGGACCGAAGGCCGCGTGCAGAACTTTCTCGACGGCGGCGCGCATTTCTACGGCGTCTATGAATGCGCCTGCGGCCATTTCGTCTCGATCGGCTCGATCGAGCCGCAATTCTACGCGCTGCTGCGCGAGCACGCGGGCCTGACCGATGCCGATTTCGACGCGCAGATGGATCGCAAGGCCTGGCCCGCGCTGAAGGAAAAGCTGCAAGCGGTGTTCAAGAGCAAGACCCGCGAGGACTGGTGCAAGATCATGGAAGGCACCGACATCTGCTTCGCGCCGGTGCTGACCATGTCGGAAGCGACCGAGCATCCGCACATGGTTGCGCGGCAGGTGTTCGTGGAGCGTCACGGCGTGAAGCAGCCCGCGCCGGCGCCGCGGTTCTCACGTACGCCGTCGGCGGTTCGCGAGCCGGAGGGGGCGGAGATTGGGGCGGTGACGAGCGCGTGGAAGGCGGAGAAATAAGGGCTTCGCTGGTGCGTCAAACTCCGATGTCGTCCCGGCGAAGGCCGGGACCCATAGCCACAGGATGTGGTTTGGCGAAGACTCGGAGTTACGATCTCGCACCACAACTTCTCCCTGGGGTTATGGGTCCCGGCCTTCGCCGGGACGACAGTTGTATTTGACGCTGCGGTTTGAGCGACGGCGACCACCTACGCCGCGTTATCCACCTTCAACACCCCACGCCGAATCTGATCCTCCTCGATCGATTCAAACAGCGCCTTGAAATTGCCCTCGCCAAAGCCGTCATCGCCCTTGCGCTGGATGAACTCGAAGAAGATCGGGCCGATCGCATTCGCGGAGAAGATCTGGAGCAGCACCTTGGTCTGGCCGCCGTCGACCACGCCCTCGCCATCGATCAGGATGCCGTTGGTCTGGAGCCGCGCGATGTCCTCGCCGTGCTTGGGCAGCCGCGCATCGATCCGCTCGAAATAGGTTTCGGGCGGCGCCGGCATGAACGGCAGGCCGGCTTCGCGGAGGCCCTCGATGGTGCCGTAGATGTCGCCGCAGCCGCAGGCGATGTGCTGGATGCCCTCGCCGCGATAGATCTTCAGATATTCCTCGATCTGGCCGGAATCGCCGGCGTCCTCATTGATCGGAATCCGGATCTTGCCGTCCGGGCTCGTCAGTGCCCGCGAGAACAGGCCCGACGCGCGGCCCTCGATGTCGAAGAAGCGGATCTGGCGGAAGTTGAAGAGCTTTTCGTAGAAGCCGGTCCAGACATCCATGCGGCCGCGATGGACGTTGTGGGTCAGGTGGTCGAGATAGAACAGGCCGACGCCGGCGGGACGCGGATCACGCTCGCCGAGCCATTCGAACTCGGCGTCGTAGGCCGAGCCCTTGGCGCCATAGCGATCGACGAAATAGAGCAGGCTGCCGCCGATGCCCTTGATCGCGGGCACGTCGAGCGTCTTCTGCGCGGATGACGCATCGGCAGGTTCGGCGCCGAGCGCGATTGCGCGATCGTAAGCGGCCTTCGCGTCGACCACGCGGAACGCCATCGACGGCGCACAGGGGCCGTGTGCGGCGACGAAATCAAAACCGTGGGTGCCGGGCTCCTCATTGACGAGATAGTTGATGTCGCCCTGGCGATAGACCGTGATTGTCTTGCTCTTGTGGCGCGCGACGGGCGCATAGCCCATCAGCTTGAACAGGTCGTGCAGCTGTTCCGGATTGGGATGGGCATATTCGACGAACTCGAACCCGTCGGTGCCCATCGGATTGTCGGCGGTGATCGTGGCCGGCGGTGCATCGTGCGGAAACGGACCCATAGTGTTCTCCCAAATTGCTGCTGCCTTGAACTATCCTTCATTGGGCACGCAAGGAGCGTGCAAACGGGACGCGATTTCGCTATCCTATGCACGATCTGTGCATGAATTGGATGAGTGACGCATGATTTTGGTAGACGCGTTTGACCTCAAGATCCTGGGTGCGCTCCAGGATAACGGCCGCCTCACCAACCAGGAGCTTGCCGATCTCGCGGGGCTTTCAGCCTCGCAATGCTCGCGGCGGCGGATGCGGCTTGAAGAGGAGAAGGTGATCTCCGGCTACCACGCCGATCTCTCCAGCGAGGCGCTCGGCTTCGGCGTGATCGCCTTCATCCAGGTGGGGCTCGCGACCCACTCGCCGGATAACTCCAAGCGCTTCCGCACGCTGGTCAACCGCATCGACGAGATCCAGGAGGCCTATTCACTCACCGGCGACGCTGACTATGTGCTGAAGGCGGTGCTGCGCGACCTCAAGGGCCTCTCCAACCTCGTCAACGACGTGCTGATGCCGCACCAGAGCGTGGCGCATGTGCGCTCGTCCATCGTGCTCGACCGGCTGAAGGAAAGCTCGCGGCTGCCGCTGAAGGATTTGAAGGCTGGCTGAATTCGAGGGAACTACGGCCTTCGCGCTGCACGCGCCACCTGCGATGATCAGGCCAATCCGGGAGATTCAGCCATGGCCCTCCAGCTTCGACCGAACTGCGAATATTGCGACCGCGACCTGCCGCCGAACGCAACGGATGCGCGGATCTGCTCCTATGAATGCACGTTCTGTGCGGACTGCGCCGAGACGAAGCTGTCCAACGTCTGCCCGAACTGCGGCGGCGGCTTTGCCCCGCGCCCGATCCGCCCCACGCAGGAATGGCGGCCGGGTGTGTGCACGACCAAGCAGGCGCCGTCGGACAAGCGGGTGCATCTGAAGTACAGCGTTGAGGACGCCGCTGCACATTGCGCAAGAATCCGCAACCTGCCGCCGGAGGCGCGGTGAACCCGTAGGCTGGGCAAAGGGAAGCGCGCCCACCATCGAGGCGATCGCAAAGGAAGTGGTGGGTACGGCGCTAGCGCGCCTTTGCCCACCCTACGAAACCGAGCGTATGGCGAATCACTCCGCCGCCAAAATCGTCCCCTCGACCTCGCCGAAACCGACGCGGTAGCCGTTGCCCTGGCACCAGCCGCGCATGACCAAGCTGTCGCCATCCTCCAGAAACGTACGCTTGGCGCCACCGGGCAGTTCGACCGGCTCGGTGCCGTTCCAGCTGATCTCCAGCAGGCTGCCGCGCTGGTTCTTCTCCGGGCCGGAGATGGTGCCGGATCCCAGGAGATCGCCGACATTCATGGCGCAGCCGCTCGAGGCGTGGTGCATGAGCTGCTGTACCGACGACCAATACATGTATTTAAAATTTGTACGGCTGATGCCGGCGGGCGCGTTGGCGCCGGCAGCGCGCAAGGCGACGTCGAGCTCGAGATCATAGTTCTGCGGCTTTGCCTGCTTGAGATAATCAAGCGGTGCCGGCTCCTGTTCCGGCCCCTTCAACCGGAACGGCTCCAGCGCCTCGCGCGTCACCACCCACGGGCTGATCGAAGTCGCAAAGGCCTTGGCGAGGAACGGACCGAGCGGCACGTATTCCCATTGCTGGATGTCGCGCGCGCTCCAGTCGTTGAGCAGCACGAAGCCGAAGATCATCTCCTCGGCCTGTTGCTCCGTGAGCATGCCGCCCATCGGCGAGGGCTGGCCGACCACGACGCCCATCTCCAACTCGAAATCGAGCCGCTTGCACGCGGCAAAGCTCGGCACCTCGACTGACGGCGGCTTCAACTGCCCGCGCGGCCGCTTCACCTTGGTGCCGGACACCACCACGGTCGAAGCGCGGCCGTTATAGCCGATCGGCATGTAGAGCCAGTTCGGCTGGAGCGCATTGTCCTTGCCGCGGAACATCACGCCAACATTGGTGGCGTGCTCCTTCGAGGAATAGAAATCGGTATAGCCGGAGACCGCGAACGGCATGTGCATCGTCACATCGGCCCGCGGGATTAGCACGTGGTCACGCAGTTGCTTGTTGTCGCGCAGTTCTGGATTATCGTGGCGGAGCAACTCGGAAATCCGCGCACGCATCCGAGACCAGACCTGCGGCCCCTTATGCATCAGGGCGTTGAGACCGACCGCAAAGGCGCCGGGATCGTCGACGCTGATGAGCCCCTCCTGCTCCAATTCCCAGAGGTCGAGTACGAAATCGCCAATGGCAACTCCGAGGCGTGGACTCGTGTCAGCCGTCGAGAACACGCCATAGGGCAGGTTCTGGATCGGGAAGTCGGAGGCGGCATCGATTTCGATGAAGGAGCGGAGGCTGGGGTCGTTGGGGTGGGGCACGTTTAAGAATCCTGTTTGCAATTGGGCAAGCTTTCTCCCTCGTCATTCCGGGATGGCCCGCAGGGCCAGGCCCGGAATCCATAACCACGATCGTGAGTATGGATTCCGGGCTCGCCGCTGCGCGGCGCCCCGGAATGACGAGGAAAGAAACTAAGGCCTGTTCGGATCGAACCGCTTCTCCAAGCCCTTCCAACAATCCGCGTAATCGTCCTGGAGCGTCGACGCATTCGCGGCGTGTGCGGTGACGCGTTGCGGGTAGCGGGTTTCGAACATGAAGGCCATGGTGCCCGTCAGCTTGACCGGCTTCAGCTCGCCGTTGCTGGCGTGCTCGAAGGCGTCGCGGTCAGGCCCGTGCGGCAGCATGCAATTGTGCAGGGAGATTCCGCCCGGCACGAATCCCTGCGGCTTGGCGTCGTAGACGCCGTAGATCAGGCCCATGAACTCGCTCATGATGTTCATGTGATACCAGGGCGGACGGAATGTGTTGTCGGCCACCATCCAGCGCTCCGGGAAGATGACGAAGTCGATATTCGCGG
>WNGR01000939.1_pt1 | contig 32717 bp, 30 predicted proteins | sample 5407581 | NCBI WGS metagenome assembly WNGR01 (sample SAMN13153383, study PRJNA577476) | soil metagenome | isolation source: 80 cm soil or saprolite under Garry oak tree replicate 2 | place: USA:California | collected 2016-06-15
GCGCGCGGCGCGCTGACCTCCTCTCGCACCCCCTTGCCTGGCGACCTCGTCTTCCTGGCCGATCGGCCCGGCGGTCCGGCGGCGCACGTCGGGCTCGTCACCAGGAGCCAGCCGGACGGCACGGCGATCGTGCTCCACCGCACGCGGCTCGGCGTGCTCCGGCTCAGGCTGAACCTCGCCTTCCCTTCCCGCTCCACCGATCCGGCCACCGGCAAGCAGATCAACGATGCGCTCCTGGTGGGCGGCCGGTCGGAACCCGCCGGGAAGCTGGTGGTGGGGGTGGCCGACCTGCTGCGGCGGGCGACAAGCCCCCACCCCACCACCGCTGGAGCTCTTCGCCCTACGAAGGGCTGAGCTCTACCCGCCCGCCGACCACCCTCCCCGCGAGCGGGATCTCCGGGAGCCGCGCCAGCTCCACCGACAGGAGATCCTCGCCGAACAGCGTCAGGTCGGCGTCGGCGCCCTCGCGCAGCACGCCGCGCCGGTCGTCCGCGAAGGACGCATGGGCAGGCCCCCAGGTGAATCCGCGCAGCGCCTCGGCGCGGGTGAGCCGCTCCCCCGGCATCCACGGCTCCGCGGCGCCGGGGGGGAGGCGCCCCTCGGCTGCTGCCAGGCCGAGCCGCGGATCGGGGCTCTCCACGGGGAAGTCGGAGCCGAGCGCGAGCGGGAGCCCGGCCGCGAGGGCCTGCCGCCAGGCGTACGCGCCGCGCAGCGCCGCCGAGCCCTCCCCGAGGCGCGCCGCCACCCAGGGCGCGTCGTTCACCGCGTGGACGGGCTGCATGGAGGCGATCCCGCCCACCTCGCGCAGGCGCTTCAGATCCTCGCCGCGCACGAGCTGCAGGTGCTCCACCCGCGGCCGCAGCCGGGCGAGCTCGTGGGTCCGCGCGAGCTCCGCGAAGGCCGCGATGACCTCACGGCAAGCGGCGTCGCCGATGGCGTGCACGGCCGGCTGGAAGCCCGCCTTCACCACCAGCGCCAGGCGCGCCCGCAGCGCCTCGGGCGCGAGCAGGAAGAGGCCGTGGTTCCCGGGCTCGTCCGCGTAGCCGTCGAGGAGCGCCGCGCCACGGCTCCCCAGCGCCCCGTCGGCGAAGAGCTTCACGGCCCGCACGTCGAGCCGGCCGATGGCTGGCGTGCTCCCCCAGCGCGCCAGCTCGGCGCGGAGCGAGCCCTCGGGCTGGCTCCCCTCGACCATCGCATAGACCCGCAGTGGCAGGGCGTCGGCATCGGCGAGCTTCGCATAGGCCCGCAGCACCGAGGAGGTGCAGCCGGCGTCGTGCACCGAGGTGAGGCCGAGCCGCGCCAGGTCGCGCAGCCCGGCGGCGAGGAGGCGCTCCAGCTCCGGACCCGACGGGTGCGGGATGCGAGAGAGGACGAGGTCCTGCGCTGCGTCGACGAGCACGCCGGTCGGGTGGCCGTGAGCGTCGCGCAGGATGCGGCCGCCGGCCGGATCGGGCGTCCGCGCGTCGATGCCGGCGAGCGCCAGGGCCCGCTCGTTCACCCACGCCACGTGACCGTCCACCCGCTCCAGCAGCGCCGGGCGATCCGGCACCGCCGCGCTGAGCGTGCGGGCAGTGGGATAGGCCTGCCCCGGCCAGCGGTTCTGGTCCCAGCCGCGCCCGCGCACCCAGCCGCCCGGCGGGAGCGCGTGGGCGCGCGCGGCGGCGAGCGCGGCGCAGGCGACCTCGTCGGGAGCACCTCCGCAGCGGACCTCCTCGAGCGCGCGGGCGTGGAGGACGACATGGCCGTGCGCGTCCGCGAGTCCCGGGACGGCACACCCCGCGCCGAGCTCCACCACCCGCGCTCCGGAGCTCGCCTCCGCCCGGCACTCCGCGGCGGTCCCGAGCTTCAGGACGCGGCCATTCCGGGCGAGCAGGGCCCCGGCCCTGGGACGGGCGGGATCGAGGGTGTGAACGGTGCCGAGGACGAGCAGGTCGGGGGTCATCGCCCCCGCAATCTACCCGAGGCGAAGGCCCGGCGCGGGTCGCTCTGTCCGGCTCCAGGCGGCGCCCTGGCTCCCGCGCACGAAGCGCCAGAAGCCGACCGCCAGGGCGGCGTTCATCGAGACGAAGTAGTGGGCGAGCGAGGCGGGCCGGCGCAGCGGACCACGCAGGCGCAGCTTGCCCGCCAGGGCGAGGGCGTAGAAGGCGAGCTGGCCGGCGAGGAGCCCACTCATGAACGGCCCACCCTGGATCGCCGCCGGGAACGAGGCCGCGAGCGCGACGCCGAGGAAGAGCGGCGCGAGCCAGCGCAGCAGCTTGTGCGAGATGAAGGAGAAGCAGAGGAAGCCGGTCCGCGGATCGAGCGCCTCCGGCAGCAGCGCCAGCGACTGCCAGTTCCCTGCGCCGATCCGGGCGCGCCGCCCGAAGTCCTGCTCGACGTCCTCCGTGGTCTCTTCGAAGGCGATGGCCGCCGGCTCGTAGGGGATCCTCCAGCCGCGCGCCGCGATGCGCACCGGCACCACGAAGTCCTCGGTGATGGTGGTCTCCCGCAGCGGCTGGAACAGCAGGCGCCGCACGGCGTAGATCCCACCGTTTGCGCCCAGGACACAGCCTCGCTTGCCCTCGTGATACTTGAGGACCGTCTCATACTTCCAGTAAATATTCTCCTCGTAGTCGCGCTTCACCCGGTTGTACAGGCGCAGGCGGCCCACCACCGCGCCGACCGACGGATCCTGGAAGTGGCGCACCAGCGCCTTGGCCGCTCCCTTGTCGATCATGGTGTTCGCGTCGGTGAGGAGGACGACGTCGCCCTTCGCGAGGGGGACGAGGCGTGAGAGCACGGCCGCCTTGCCGGACCTGGGCGCCTCGATCACGGTGACGCGCCCGTCGCCAGCGGCGCGCGCACGCTCGGCGGTCCGATCGCTGCACCCATCGCAGCCGACCAGCACCTCGAGCTCGGCCGGTGGATAATCGAGGCCGAGGCAGTTCTCGACCTTCTGCCGGATGCAGGTCTCCTCGTCATGGGCGGCGATGATGACGGTCAGCATGGGCCAGCGGTCGTCGCGCCGGCGGGCCCGCCGGTCGGGGCCGCCCATCACGAACCGCACGCCCGCCATGGCCTCGTGCAGCCCCGTCCAGGCCATGAGCACGATGGGGTAGCCGAAGTAGCTGTAGGCGACGAGGCCCAGGCACACGACGACCACGAGTTCCATGCGCTTCCCGCTCAGCAAACGTCGCGCCAGGCGGGCGTGGGAACGGGGATCTCCGCGGTCCGTGGCCCCGCGCGACCCGATCGAGCGCGCGGGCGGGCTGCTGTCACGGCGACGGCGTCGGCGGGTGGGAACTTTCGTTCCTCGGCTGTGGCACCGGCGCTCCTGGCGTGGGCGAGCTGGCCGGGAGCAGCGCGCCCTCGGCGGGGCGCGCCGACGGGGCCGCGAGCTCGGCGCGTAGCGCGCGCGCGTCTTCGTGCGCCTTGTTCGCGGCGAGCAGCGCGTCGAGCGACGCGAGCGCCGCCTCCACCCGCCCGGCGCGAGCGAGCGCCTCCGCGAGCACGAGGCGCGCCCGCAGGATCTCCGGGTGCGCCTTCACGAGCTGCTCCAGGCGCGCCACCCCCTCGGCGCGCAGCTCTGGACTCACCGCGCGCGTCTCACCCGCACCGGCGGCGAGATCGATCCAGGGATCCTTCCCACGCGCCGGCCGGTCGCGGAGCACCGCCTGCGCCGCGCGCGCCGGGTCGCTGCCGAACGCGTCCAGGAGCGCGTGCGCTCGCTGCACCGGCGGGCGGTTGGCGTCCCGGCGGAGCAGCGGCGCCAGCTCTGCGCTCGCGACCGCCTCGAGCTCGCGCAGCTGCGCGAGCGCGGTCTCCCGCTGGCTGCGCAGGTCTGCGAGCTGCTCGTCCACTCCCGGCGGCGGCGGACCCGCGGCCCCCCCGGGCTTCTCCGCCTGCTTCGCCGTGAGCCGTCCCTCGATTCCCGCCGCCTCCCGCTGGACGAGGCCGATGAGCAGCGCCCGTGCCGCCACCCGGTCGGCGCGCCGATCCGCCGACCCGTCGTCCAGCCTGGCAGCATCGTCGAAGGCGACCACGGCCAGGGTCAGGCTGCGGCGGTCGTCGCGGAGCATGAGCTCCTGTCCGTCCCTGCTGCGCTGAGTCGCCACCGGGTCGCTCCGCCGCGACCAGACGCGCCAGCCGAAGGCGACCGCGCCGACCGCCAGCGCCACCACGGCGATGGGCAGCCAGGGGAAGCTGCGGCGCCCGCTGGGCCTGACCGGCACACCACCCGAGACGCGCGTGACCATGGGGCGCGGTCCGCTCGCGGCTGGCTCCTCTTCCTTCATGGTCACCTTGCGGATCGGGCGACCGTCTGCGGTGAACTTCTGTTCCGTCTCCGGGGTCGAACTCGCGGTCGAGTTCGCGGTCGGGGTGGGGGGCGGGGTCGCGGTCGAGGTCGGGCTCGGGGTCGGGGTCGAAACGATCCCCCTCTCCCCCGACGGGGGAAAGGGAGGCTTGCCTCCCGCAAGGGGTGAGGGCTGGGGTGAGGGGGCGGCCCTTCGACTACGCGCCTCCTCCGTCGGCGCTACGCTCAGGGCGGACGGACCGCCTGCTCGATCGTCTCCGGTCGCGGTCGAGGTCGGGGTCGGTGGAACAGGGCGGGCTGCGGGGGCCGCGGTCGGGCTCGGCGGCCTCACCGTGAACACGAACTGGCACCGGCTGCACTGGACGGGGGCGCCCTGCGGTGGCAGGAGCGCCTCATCGAGCTCGTATGTCGTCGTGCACTTCTCGCAGCGAATGAGCACGCGTCCTCTCCCGGAACGGGCCGGGAGGATAGCTCGACCAGGGCGCCACGCCTACGGCCCGAGCGCGAGAAAGCGACGGGCCCGCGCCAGGCGGCCGGGGCCGATGCCCCGCACCCGTTCGAGGTCGTCCAGGCTGGTGAAGGGTCCCCTGCGCGCCCGATCCACGACCACCGCCACCGCCAGGCGGGGTGTCAGCCCGGGTACGACCGCCAGATCCTCGGGGGAGGCAGCGTTCAGGTCCACCGGCAGACCGGCCAGGAGTCGCTCGCGCCCGGTCAGCTCACGCGGCGGTCCGGGGTCCGCGGCGCAGCCGGTCCAGTGCCGTGGCGCGACCCCCCTGCCCTCCGGCGCGCAGCTCCGCGGCTCCGGCGGGCCCGCGAAGAACCCGCGCAGCGCGAGTGGAAGCAGCGTGAGGAGACAGGCGGTGACGAGCGCCAGGCGCCGGGCCATGCCCCCCTGATTTGCAAGTTCAACGCCGCCGGGCCCCGCTGCGAGGAGCGACGTCGTCCTTCGCCAGCTTGTACTCGATGGCATCCACCAGGGCCTGGCAGCAGGCGTCGAGCAGGTTGTCCGAGACGCCCGCCGTGCCCCAGCGGTCGCGTGCGTCCGCGCTGTCCACCAGCACCCGGACTACCCCGGCGGTGCCGACCTCGGTGGGGAGGCTCCTCGAGCGCGACTGGACGAGCTTCATGTCGGCGAGCTCTGGGTAGATGTGCTCCAGGGCCCGGCGCAGGGCGCGGTCGAGCGCGTTCACGGGTCCGACCCCGAGCGCCGCCGTGTGCAGGTGCTCACCGGCCGCCACCACCTCCACCGTCGCCTCGGTGAAGCCCTTCTTCTCGCGCCGGACGTCGAGCACACGGTAGGCGACGACCTTGAAATACGCGCGGCGGCGGCCCGCCAGCTCGCGCAGCAAGAGGTCGAAGCTCGCCTCGGCCCCCTCGTAGCGGAAGCCACGCTTCTCCCAGCTGGCCAGCCGCGCCAGGACGGAGCGCGCGTCGCGCTCGCCGCGGGCGGGCAGGCCGAGCGCCCGGGCGACGCGCAGCGCCCCCGGATGTCCGCGCTCGTCGGCCATGGCGTGCTCGGCGCGGTTGCCCACCCGCTCCGGATCGACGTGCGGCCGCACGCGCGCGGTGACGGTGAAGGCGTCGCGCCCGACGTAAGCCTGATTCCTTCGAATCTCCCGATCGGCCAGCTCGGCCACGAAGTGGGCGAGCGAGCCGAGCCGCTCAACCTGCCGCGGCGCGAGCGCCCGGAGGCCCATCTTCAGCTCCAGCGCCGCCGCGATCGCGACCAGATCGGCGGCCCCGCAGCGCTCGCCGTACCCGTTCACCGTTCCGGCCACGATGGTGGCGCCCTTCTCGACGGCCACCAGGCTGTTCGCGACGGCCACCCCGGCGTCATCGCGCGCGCGCACGCCCACGGCGCTCCCGCCGGACACCTGGCGTGCCGCCGCCACGCCCGCCGCGACCTCCGCCGGCAGCGCCCCGCCGCTCGTGTCGCTGAGCAGCACCGCCTCGGCGCCGGCCCGCGCCGCCGCCTCCACCAGGGCCACGCCCGTCCGGATGCCTTGCCGCTGGGCATCGAAGAACCCATCCACCTCCAGGAGCGCCGTCCGGCCCTGCTCGCGCACGGCGCGGACCGCAGCCTGGACGGCGGCCGGCGATCCGCTCTCGCGGCCTGCTCCCCCGCCCACCACGGTCCGCAAGGCGACCGCGGGGGCGCCGCAGCGCAGCGCCGCCGCGAGCTCGGCGCGTCCCCTCCCGCCGCGCGGGACGCTCGCGCAGGCGCACAGGCGCGCGCCACCGAGCTCGAGCCGCCGCGCCTCTCGGAAGATCTCGGCGTCGCCCCCGCGGCCGGCCCAGCCCCCCTCGACGTAGGCGACGCCCATCTCCGCCAGTCGCAGCGCCACCCGCAGCTTGTCCCGGACGGACAGCTGGACGCCCGCCTGCCGCGTCCCCTCGGTGAGCGTGGCGTCGTAGAGCGCGATGGTCTTCACGGGAGGCGACGCTATCCGACCGCGCCCGGAGCGTCGAGCGGCAAGGCGACGCCGGCGGGCGCGGTCGCGAGCCGCACCGCTCGTCGCAGCCCCGCGAAGCGCAGCTTCTCGAGCGCCTCGGCGGGGGAGCACCAGGCGTGCTCGGCGTGCTCTTCGGAGAGCCGGCAGAGGAACCCGGACGGCAGGCGCGCGGCGAAGGCGGTCTCCTCGGCCAGCGCCACGCCGGGGGGGACCGCGCGGACGAGGCCGGGCTCGATGCCGAACCCGTGCCGATAGCCGAGCGGCGTCACCCCCACGTCGGCCCCGGTCTCCTCGACGAGCTCGCGCCGCGCGGCCGCCTCGGGCGCCTCGCCCGGCTCGATCCGGCCGGTGACGGGCTGCCAGAAGCCGCCGCGCGCCTCGGTGCGGCGGAGCAGGAGCACCCGCCCATCGGCGCCGAGCGGCACCACCGAGACGGTGCGGAGGTCGGGCGGGCGATCTTGCCGCTGGCGCCCGAAGAGCGTCGCGAGGTGGCCGGCGAGCTGCTCCTCGACCTCGGCCATGGGCGGGGCGGCGCCGCCGCGGACGGTCAGCTCCTCGGCGAGGCTCGTCACCCCCAGGCGCGGGTCGGCGATGCCGCACGGCACGATGACCTGGAAGTGCCGCAGGTCGGGGGCGACGTTGAAGGCGAGCCCGTGCGAGGTGATCCAGCGCGCCAGGTGCACGCCGACGGCGCCGATCTTCTTGTGGCCCACCCAGGCGCCGCGATGCTCCTCGTGCCGGCCGGCCTCGACGCCGTGATCGGCGCAGGTGCGGATCATCGCCTCCTCGAGCGCGGCCACGTACTTCCGCACGTCCGGGCGGTCGGAGAGGTCGAGCACCGGATAGGCCACGAGCTGCCCCGGCCCGTGGTAGGTCACGTCGCCTCCGCGGTCGGTGGGGTGGATCTCGAAGCCTTGCTTCCGGAGCCACTCCGGCGAAGCGATGATGTTCCGGCGCTCGGCGCTCCGGCCGAGCGTGAGCACGGGCGGGTGCTCCAGCAGGAACAGGTGGTCGGTGGCGGGGGGCAGCCCCTCGGTCACCGCTGCGCCGGCCAGCGCCATCAGGCGCAGGCCGTCCTCGTACTCGACGCGGCCGAGCTTGTGGACCTGGAGCGCCCTCACGCCTGCGCCGCCGCCCCGCTCGCCTTCTCACGGCGCGGCCGCTCCGGGCGGTTGAGCGCGTGGATGGCCTCGCCCAATGCCGCCTTGCACGCCTCCATGAACGCCTCGGGCAGGGTCGGGTGCGCGTGCACCGTGAGCGCCACGTCCTCCAGGTAGGCGCCCATCTCCAGGGCCAGCGCGGCCTCGGCGATGAGGTCCGCGGCCTCCGGACCGGCGATGGTGACGCCGAGGAGGAGCTTCGACGCCTTGTCCGCCACGACCTTCACGAAACCCTCGGTGTGGTCGATGGCGATGGCGCGCCCGAGGGCCGCGAAGGCGAACTTGCCGACGATGGGCTCGTAGCCCTGCTTCTGCGCCTCCTCCTCGGAGAGGCCGACCGTCGCCACCTCCGGATCGGTGAAGATGCCGGACGGCATCGACACCCAGTCGCGCACCGAAGGGTGGCCGGCGATGACCTCGGCCGCGATCTCGCCCTCCTTGAAGCCCTTGTGGGCGAGGAGCGGCGGGCCGGCGAGGTCGCCGATGCAATAGATGGACGGCACGCTCGTCTGCATCCGCTCGTTCACCTCGACGAAGCCCTTCGGGCCGACCTTCACCCCGGCCGCCTCGAGACCCACGCCCTCGCTGTTCGGGCGGAACCCCACCGCGACGAGCACCTTGTCGCAGGGAATGGCCTCCTCTTTCCCGCCCACCTCGATCTTCACCACGAGCTCACCGCCCTTGCGCTCGAGCCCCGTCGCCTTGGCGCTCACGTGGACGGTCGCCTCGCGCTGGCGCAGGCCCTTCTGAACGAGTCGCACGGCCTCGGGGTCGACGCCAGACAGGATCGAGGGCAGCGCCTCCACCACCGTCACCTTCGACCCGAGCTTCGCGTACACCGTGCCGAGCTCGAGCCCGATGATGCCGCCTCCGATGACCACGAGCCGCTTGGGGATCTCGGGCAGGTCGACGGCCTCCTTGGCGCTCCACACGTCCTTGCCGTCGAAGTCGAAGCCGGGGATCTGCACCGGCCGGGCGCCGGTGGCGACGATGAAGGCCGGCGCCTCGACGCGCGTCTTCTCCCCGCCGTCGGCCGCCTCGACCTCGATCGCGTTCGGACTCACGAAGCGGGCGGTGCCCTTCAGCACCTCGACCCCGTTGCCCTTCTCGAGCATCCCGACGCCGCTGACGAGCTTCTTCACGACCGCGTTCTTGAACTCGCGGAGCTTCGCCACGTCGACCTTCGGCTCGGCGGTGATCCCGCGATCCCCCGCGCCGCGCAGGTCCTCCACCAGGTTCGCGGCCGCGATGAGCGCCTTGGATGGGATGCACCCCCAGTTGAGGCAGACGCCGCCCAGGGACTCCTTCTCCACCAGGGCCGTCTTCTTCCCCAGCTGCGCCAGCCGGATGGCGGCCACATAGCCGCCCGGGCCGGCGCCGATCACGACCGCGTCGAAGGTCTTCGTCGCCATGCTCGCTCCCCTCCCGAGGAACAGGCCCCCGGACGGGCGCGAATATAACGGCCCACCGGTGTGTGGGTAGCGGAAAGCGGGAGCGGCTAGACCATGTCCATGAACAGCAGGTCGGGCTCCTCGAGGTAGCTGATGACCGTGTAGGTGAAGGCCGCGCCCACGTGGCCGTCCACCACCCGATGGTCGAACGAGAGCGAGACGTTCATCACGTCGCGGGCCACGATCTGGCCGTCCTTCACCACCGGCGTAGGACGGATGCGGTGCACGCCCAGGATCCCCACCTCGGGGAAGTTGATGATGGGGGTCGCGAAGAGGCCGCCGCGCGCCCCCAAGCTGGTGATGGTGAACGTCGAGCCGCCCATGTCCTCCGGGCGCGCCTTGCCGGACTTCGTGGCCGCCGCCAGGCGCTCGATCTCCCGCGCGAGCGCCATGAGCGAGAGCCGGTCGGCGTGCCGCACCACCGGCACGGTGAGCCCGTGCTCGGTCGCCGACGCGATGCCGATGTGGTAGTCGCGCCGCAGCCGGATCTCGCCCCGACCCTCGTCGAGCACGGCGTTCAGCCAGGGGTGCTTCTTCAGCGCCGCCACCACCGCCTTCACGATGAACGGGAGGAAGGTGACCTTCACCCCCTCCTCGCTCGCCTTCTCGGCGATGCGGTCCTTCACCTTCACCAGATCGGTCACGTCGACCTGCTCCACGAAGGTGAAGTGCGCGGCGGTCCGCTTGGACTGGGCCATGCGCTCGGCGATGCGGCGGCGGATGCCGCGCATCGGGACGACCTCGTCGCCGTGCTGCACCGGCGCGTCGCCGGCCTGCTCCGGGATGTGCACGGCGAAGGGCGCCGGGCGGTGTGGCGCGGGCGCTACCCCAGCCGCGTCGGGGCCTGCGGCGCTGGGGGCGGCGTGGCCGTTCCGGGTCTGGCTCAGATCCTCCTTCGTCACCCGGCCGCCCGGACCGCTGCCGTGGAGCGCGCCGAGATCGATGCCGAGCTGGCGGGCGAGCGCGCGCACTGCAGGCGCGGCGAGGGCCTTCCGCCTTGGCTCTCCCCCTCCCTCTGCCTCTCCCCCGACCGAGGTCAGGCGGTCGCCCATGGCCGCCCCGCCGCTCGCCGCGAGGCGCGGGCTCGCCGCCTGCTCCGCCGCCCTCCCCGCGACCGACGGCTCCTGCGACGGCCTCACGTCCTCGAACATCTCGAGGATGGGCTCGTGCACCTTGGCGAGCTTGCCCACCTCGCAGAGCAGCTTCGTGACGGTCCCGCGCCGGGGCGATGGCAGGATCACCGTCGCCTTGTCGGTCATGACCTCGACGAGCGGCTGGTCCTCCACCACGTGGTCGCCCGGCTTCACGAACCACTGCTGGACCTCGGCCTCGACCACCCCCTCGCCGATGTCGGGGAGGATGAACTTGAACACCATGAGGGGCCTCCGGCCGCCGCTAGAAGCGGACGGTCTCTCGAATGGCGCGCAGGATGCGCGGCGCGCGCGGCAGGTACTCGTTCTCGAGCGTGTAGGGGAAGGGCGTGTCCCAGCCGGTGACGCGCGCGATGGGCGCCTCGAGGGCGAGGAAGCAGCGCTCCTGGATGAGCGCCGAGAGCTCCGCGCCGAAGCCGCACGTGCGCGGCGCCTCGTGCACGATGACGGCGCGGCCGGTCTTGCTCACCGAGGCCACGATGGCGTCGACGTCGAGCGGCTGGAGTGAGCGGAGGTCGAGCACCTCGCAGTCGATCCCCTCCTGCTCGGCCTCGCGCGCCGCCTGGTCGGCCTCGTGCCACATGGCGCCCCAGGCCAGCAGCGAGACTTGATGGCCCGCCCGCGTCACCTTGGCCTGACCGAGCGGGATGGCGTAGTCGCCCTCCGGCACCTCGCCCTTCGCCGCGCGGTAGATCCGCTTCGGCTCGAAGAAGAGGACCGGGTCCGGGTCGCGGATGGCCGAGACGAGCAGGCCCTTGGCGTCCTCGGGAGTCGCGGGCACGACCACCTTGAGGCCTGGCGTGTGGATGAAGTGCGCCTCGGGGGACTGCGAGTGGTAGTGGCCACCGCGGATGCCGCCCCCGTACGGTGAGCGGATGACGAGCGGGCACGTGAACTGGCCGCCCGAGCGATAGCGGTACTTCGCCAGCTCGCTCACGATCTGGTCCATGGCCGGGAAGATGAAGTCGGCGAACTGGATCTCGGGCACGGGCCTGAGGCCGTAGAGGGCCATCCCGAGCGCGGTGCCGATGATCCCGCTCTCGGCGAGCGGCGTGTCGATGACGCGGTCGGAGCCGAACTCGTCGTACAGACCCTGGGTCGCGCGGAAGACGCCTCCGAACTTGCCCACGTCCTCGCCCAGCACGACCACGTTCTCGTCGCGGCGCATCTCGAGCCGGAGCGCGTCGTTGACGGCCTGGATGACGTTGTAGGTGGGCATGTCGGCCTCGGGCCCCGGGCACCACTCCTACGAGCTCACTTGCCGCGCGAGTCGGTCACGCGGCGGTCGTCAGCGACGGCGCGGCGCAGCTCCTCGAGCTGCTCGCGCTGCTGCCAGAGCGGCTCGGCGTAGACGCCCTCGAAGAGGGTCTCCAGCGACGGCTTCGCGGGGTGCGCCTCCGCCTCCTGCACCGCCCGCTGGATGGTCTCCTTCGCCTCGGCGGCGATCTTCGCGTCGCCCGCCTCGTCGAGCGCCCCGCGCCTGAAGAGGAACGTCTTGAGGCGCAGGAGCGGATCCTTCTTGCGCCAGGGCTCGACTACCTCCGCGGGCCGATACGCACGCGGGTCGTCGGAGGTCGAGTGGCCCTCGATGCGGTAGGTCACGCACTCGAGCAAGGTCGGCCCCTCGCCCCGAGCTGCCCGCTCGCGGGCGCGCCGCGTGGCGTTGTAGACGGCGAGGAGGTCGTTCCCGTCCACCCGCTCGCCGCGGATGCCGTAGGCGACGCCCTTCTGCGCGATGGTCTCGGCGGCCGTCTGCCGCTCGCGCGGCACGCTGATGGCCCAGCCGTTGTTGCGGCAGGCGAAGACGACCGGGATCTTGTGCACGCCGGCGAAGTTGAGGCCGGTGTGGAAGTCATTCGAGCTGGTGGCGCCCTCGCCGAAGTAGACGAGCGCGACCATCTCCTGCTTCTTGATGCGGGCTGCCCAGGCCGCCCCGACGGCCTGCGGGATCTGCGTGCCGATGGGCGAGCTGATCGACGCGAAGAGGGCCGGCTTCCACGCTTCGTGACAGGGCATCTGGTGCCCGAGCATGGCGTCGCCCGCGTTGCCGAGGAGATCGCAGACGTAGGTGGCGAGCGGCATGCCGCGCATGAGCGCCGCCCCGTGCTCGCGGTAGCAGGGAAAGATCCAGTCCGTCCCGGCCATCGCCCGTGCGGTGCCGAAGACGGCCGCCTCCTCGCCGATCGAGCCGATGTAGAAGTTGATCCGCCCCTGGCGCTGCAGGCCGATCATCCGCTCATCGAGCTGCCGGTTCAGCGCCATCCAGCGGTAGAGCCCGACGATCTCCTGATCGGGGAGCGTCACCTCGGCCGGGTCGGCGTCGCCGTCGTCCTGGAGCACGCGGTAGAGCGGGAACTGCTCGGCTTCCGACGGTGTCGCGGCCGGCTGCGGGCCGGGAGCCCCGTTGCCCCTCCGCCGCGACGGTGCGCTCGACTCCCGGGGCTCACGTCGCATCGCTCGCCTCCCGCCTCGGGCCCTGCCGGGCGGTGATCTCGCCGCGCAGGAAGAGCTCCGCTGCGCGGTAGCTCGACCGGACCAGTGGACCGCTCGCCACGTAGCGGAACCCATACTGATCGCCGAGCTCCTTGTACGCCTGGAACTTCTCGGGCGTGACCCACTCCTGCACCGGGAGGTGCCAGGCCGAGGGCCGCAGGTACTGGCCGAAGGTGAGGATGTCGACCCCGGCGCCACGCAGGTCGGCGAGCGCCTCCTCGACCTCGGCCGCGCCCTCACCCAGACCGACCATGATCGAGGACTTCGTCACCATCTGCGGGAAGTCGCGCTTCATCTGCGCGAGGACGCCGAGCGTCTGGTCATACCCCGCCTTCGGGTCACGCACGACCGGCGTGAGACGCCGCACCGTCTCGAGGTTGTTCGCGAAGACGTCCGGCCGCGCCGCCCCCACCGTGTGCACTGCCGCCGCGTCGCCGCGGAAGTCCGGTGTCAGCACCTCCACCAGCAACCCCGGAATCTGCTTCAGGTGCACGATCGCCTCGGCGAAGTGCGCAGCCCCTCCATCCGCGAGGTCGTCGCGATCGACGCTCGTCACGACGATGTAGTCGAGGTGGAGCTGCCGGATCGCGTCGGCGAGGTGCCGCGGCTCGTCCGGGTCGAGCGGCGGCGGGTGAGCGGCCGTCTTCACGTTGCAGAAGCGACACCCGCGGGTGCACACATCGCCCATCAACATGACGGTGGCGGTGCCGCCGCCCCAGCACTCCGCCACGTTGGGGCAGTGGGCTTCCTGGCAGACGGTATGGAGCTCGAGCCCGCGCAGGGTGTCCCTCACGCGCTGATAGCGCTCCCCGCCCGGGACGCCCACCCTGAGCCAGGGCGGCTTCTTCGCGTCGATGGGCAGGCCCGCCTCGCGCATGTGGGCGGCGAGGTCGCGGCGCGCGCGTACCGCTTCGTCCCGCTCGGGGACGATCGGTAGGCTCCTGTGCGACAGTCGCTCCATGCGGTCGGCCGACGGGCGGGTGCGGGTGAGCCCGTCGGAGGTGCGGCGATGTACTCGGCTCCGCCCGAGCCGGTCAAGACCTGTCCTGCAATATAAGGCGCGCCCCGCGGGCGCCCCCCGAAGGCGCGACACACCGGGGCCTGTGCTAACGTGTCGCGCCGTGAGCTCGACCCTCTCCGCCGACGGCTCGCGCGAGCGCCTGCCTGTCGCCGAGGCGCCCTCGGCACCCACGCGGGTGCTCATCGTCGACGCCGAGCAGGGCGTCCGCGAGCTGATCGGTTCGCTGCTCGGCGATGAGGGCTACAGCTTCGCGGCTGCTGCGACGGCCGAGCAGGCGCTCGCGCTGTTCCAGTCGAGCGAATTCCACCTCGTCCTGTGCGATCTCAAGCTCTCGGGCCGCGATGGGCTGTGGCTGCTCGATCGCCTCCGGGCGGAGCAGCCCGCCACGGCGGTCATCATGCTCACCGCCCACGGCGACACCGAGGCCGCCGTCGAGTGCCTGCGGCGGGGCGCGTCCGACTACCTGCTCAAGCCGCCGAACCTGATCGACCTGGTGCGCTCGATCGAGCGGGCGCTCGCGAAGCGCCGCCTCGAGCTGGCCCGGCACCGCTACCGCACCAGCCTCGAGCAGCGCGTCCGCGAGAAGACGGCCGAACTGTCGAAGGCGCTGCGCGAGGTCGAGGCGGCCTACTCGAGCACGCTGTACGCGCTCGTCGCGGCGCTCGACGCGCGCGAGCACGAGACCTCCGATCACTCGCGCAGGGTCGTGCGCTACACGCTCGCCATCGCCGAGCGGATGAGCGTGCCCGTGTCCGAGCTGCCCGACATCGCCCGCGGCGCGCTCTTGCACGACATCGGGAAGATCGGGGTCCCCGATGCCATCCTGCTCAAGCCCGGCAAGCTCCTCCCCGCCGAGTGGGACGAGATGCGCAAGCACCCCGAGACCGGACACACGATCCTGCAGTCCATCCCGTTCCTGCAGGTCCCGGCCGAGATCGTGCTCGCCCACCAGGAGCGCTGGGATGGCCAGGGCTATCCGTGCGGGCTCCTCGGCGAGGAGATCCCGCTCGGCGCCCGGATCTTCGCCATCGCGGACACGCTCGACGCCATCACCAGCAACCGCCCTTACCGCCAGGGACAGTCGCTCGAGAAGGCGCGAGAGGAGATCGCCCGCTGCGCCGGCGTCCAGTTCGATCCGCGCTGCGCGGAGGCCTTCCTCTCCCTGGATCCTGCCCTCCTCCACGCGCTCCGGCATCCCGACCCACCCCGGCCCGCCACCGACCCGGGCTGACGATGCTCGCCGACTTTGCGTCGGCGGCTACCCGCGCGGTACAACCGAGCGCGTGAGCGACGGCAGCCCAGCCGACGGACCGCTTGCGGACGGCCAGGGCCGGCGCATCCGCTACCTGCGCCTGTCGCTCACCGACGCGTGCAACTTCGCGTGCAGCTACTGCTCGCCGCAACCGCAGCGGGCTCGCGAGGTCCTGCCTCGCCAGGCCATCGCCCGGCTGGTGGGCGTCTTCGCCCGGCTGGGTGTGGAGCGGGTGCGCCTCACCGGCGGCGAGCCCACCCTGCGCGCCGACCTGCTCGACGTGGTGCGCGACATCACGGCTGTGCCGGGCATCCAGGAGATCGCGCTCACCACGAACGGGCAGCTCCTCGACCGTCTGGCTGCCCCGCTGCGAGCTGCCGGCGTGTCGCGGCTCAACGTCTCGCTCGACACGCTGCGCCCGGACCGGCTGGCGCGCCTCTCCGGCAAGGCGGCCTCGCTGCCGCGCGTGCTCGCTGGCCTCGCGGCCGCCGGCCGGGCCGGCTTCGCCTCGCTGAAGCTCAATGCGGTGGTGGTGCGCGGCCAGAACGAGGATGAGCTCGGCGACCTGGCGCGCTTCGCCTGGCGTCAGGGCGCCATCGCCCGCTTCATCGAGCTCATGCCGTTCGGGCAGGGCGAGCCGGTGCCGGTGGCCGAGGTGAAGCAGCTCCTCGAGGTCCAAGGCGTCCGCCTCACCCCAGACGCGTCGCGCGGCTGGGGGCCGGCTCGACACATGCGCGGCGCGTCCGGTGCAGGCGCGGACCTGCTCGAGGGCCTCGTCGGCTTCATCGGCGCCATGACGGACTCCTTTTGCGAGGACTGCAACCGGGTTCGCGTGGGGGCGGACGGGGCGCTCCGCGCGTGCCTGGGTGGGCGCGATCGGCTCGAGCTCTTGCCGCTCCTCGCCACCGAGGACGACGCGGCCCTGGCGGCCCGCATCCGCCAGGCGCTGCTCCTCAAGCGGGACCGCCACGACATGGCGGCGCAGCCGGGCGGGCTGCCACCGATGATCGGCGTCGGTGGCTGACCACGCCGCGTCCCGTTATCCGAGAGTCACCTGGAGGTCACGATGAGCCCAAGCCTCGGCCGCTTCGCCGGCGCGCTCACCGCCGCGGTGGTCCTCGCCTCGCCGCTCGCCGCGCGCGCCGAGAGCGGGTTCGGGATGGTCTCTCCGGACCAGGTCCAGCAGATGCTCGGCGCGCGGGACGTCATGGTCTTCGACGTGAACATCGACGAGCTCTGGCAGATGCACCACCTGCCCGGCGCCGTCCACGTCGGCGAGCGCGAGCTCGCGACCCTCCTGCCGAAGGACAGGTCCTCCCGCCTCGTCTTCTACTGCTCCGGACCCAAGTGAATGGCCAGCCATGGAGCCGCCCGTGAGGCGGCCAAGCTCGGCTACCAGAAGGTGTTCGTGATGGGCGCGGGGATCAGCGGTTGGGTGAAGGCGGGCAAGCCGGTGGAGAAGGGTTCGTAGCTCCCGCTACGGCATCACCTGCAGCGGCTTCTTCTCCGCGGCGGCCTCGTCCTTCGCCTGCTCCCGGGCGGCCAGCTCTTCCAGGTGGCCGTGGATCTTCATCGAGCAGAATTTCGGGCCACACATGGAGCAGAACTCGGCGGTCTTGAACGCCTCGTGTGGCAGGGTCTCGTCGTGCATGGACCTGGCCGTCTCGGGGTCGAGCGACAGCCGGAACTGCTCGTTCCAGTCGAAGGCGTAGCGGGCGCGGCTGAGCGCGTCGTCGCGGTCGCGCGCACCGGGCCGGTGCAGGGCGATGTCGGCGGCGTGGGCCGCGATCTTGTAGGCGATGATGCCCTGCCGCACGTCCTCGGCGTCGGGCAGCCCGAGGTGCTCCTTCGGCGTGACGTAGCAGAGCATGGCGGCGCCGTGCTGGGCGGCGATGGTGGCGCCGATGGCGCTCGTGATGTGGTCGTAGCCGGGCGCGACGTCCGTCACGAGCGGCCCGAGCACGTAGAAGGGCGCCTCGTCGCACAGCTCGCGCTCCTTCTGCATGTTCATCGGGATCTGGTCGAGCGGCACGTGCCCCGGCCCCTCCACCATCACCTGCACGTCGTGCTTCCAGGCGCGGCGGGTCAGCTCGCCCAGCACGCGGAGCTCGGCGAACTGCGCCGCGTCGGAGGCGTCGGCCAGGCAGCCGGGCCGCAGGCCGTCGCCGAGCGAGAAGGCGACGTCGTACCGCTTGAAGATCTCGCAGATCGCGTCGAAGTGCGTGTAGAGCGGGTTCTCCGCCTTGTTCGAGATCATCCACTGCGCCATGAGCGCGCCGCCGCGCGAGACGATCCCGGTCACGCGGTGGGCGGCGAGGGCGATGAAGTCCCGCAGCACCCCGGCGTGGATCGTCATGTAATCGACGCCCTGCGCCGCCTGCGCCTCGATGATCTCGAGCATCCCCTTCGGCGTGAGGTCCTGCACCTCCTTCACGTGGGTCAGGCACTCGTAGATGGGCACCGTGCCGATGGGCAGCGGCGAGTGGCGCAGGATGGCCTCCCGGATCTGCGGGATGTGGCCGCCGGTGGAGAGGTCCATCACCGTGTCCGCCCCGTACTTGAGGCAGACGCGCAACTTCTCCAGCTCCTCGTCGATGTCGCCCACCACCGCCGAGTTGCCGATGTTCGCGTTGATCTTGCAGGTGGCGGCGAAGCCGATGGCCATCGGCTCCAGCTCGGGGTGCTTCACGTTGGCGGGGATGATCATCCGCCCGCGAGCGACCTCCTCCCGCACCTTCTCCTCGGGCAGCCGCTCGCGGTTCGCGACGTGCCGCATCTCCTCGGTGACCACGCCCTGCCGGGCGTAGTGCATCTGGGACACGTTGGCGTGATCACGGCGCTTCGCGATCCATTCGGCGCGCATGCCTGCTCCTCGGGATGTGGAGAACGGAACCTAGTGGCGGCGCGTGGGGCGTGTCAACGCGCCGCAGCGCTCGGGCTCAGCGCAGCGCGGCGAAGGCCGAGCGGCCGGCGTAGCGCGCGCTCCCGCCGAGCTCCTGCTCGATGCGCAGGAGCTGGTTGTACTTCGCCACGCGATCGGTGCGGGACGCCGAGCCGGTCTTGATCTGCCCGCAGTCGCAGGCGACTGCGAGATCGGCGATGGTGGTGTCCTCGGTCTCGCCCGAGCGATGGCTCATGACGGTGGTGTAGCCGGCGCGGTGGGCCATTCTGACCGCCTCCAGCGTCTCGGTCAGCGTGCCGATCTGGTTCACCTTGACGAGGAGCGAGTTGGCCGTGTGCTGCTCGATGCCCTTCGAGAGCCGCTCCACGTTGGTGACGAAGAGGTCGTCGCCGACGAGCTGGAGCTTCTTCCCGAGCTTCTCGGTGACGAGCCGCCAGCCCTCCCAGTCGTCCTCGGCGAAGCCGTCCTCGATGGAGACGATCGGGAAGCGAGACGCGAGCTGGCCGTACCAGTCGACGAGCCCCTGGCGGTCGAACTCCTTGCCCTCCCCCTTGAGCTTGTATTTCCCGCTCGCCGCGTCGAAGAACTCCGACGAGGCCACGTCGAGCGCGAGCGCGACCTGGGTCCCGAGCTTCAGGCCGGTCTGGCCGATCGCCTCGGCGATGACCTTCAGCGCCTCCTCGTTCGACGGCAGGCTCGGCGCATACCCCCCCTCGTCGCCCACGCCCGTGGACGCCCCCCGCCCCTTCAGGACCTTCTTCAGCGCGTGGAAGATCTCGGCCCCGTAGCGCAGCGCCTCGGCGAAGCTGGGCGCGCCGAGGGGCACCACCATGAACTCCTGGATGTCGACGTTCGAGTCGGCGTGCGCGCCGCCGTTGAGGATGTTCATGAGCGGCACGGGCAGCGTGCGCGCGCCGGCGCCGCCCACGTAGCGGTACAGCGGCAGCTCATGAGCCGCGGCCGCGGCCTTCGCGGCGGCGAGGGAGACCCCGAGGATGGCGTTTGCGCCGAGCTTGCCCTTGTTGGGGGTGCCGTCGAGCTCGATCATGCGCTGGTCGAGCGCCGCCTGGTCGGAGGCCTCCTGACCCACCACGGCCGGCGCCAGCACGTCCATCACGTGCGACACCGCCTTGCGGACGCCCTTGCCGAGATAGCGGCTCTTGTCCCCGTCGCGCAGCTCGATCGCCTCGTGCTGGCCGGTGGACGCGCCCGACGGCACCGCGGCCCTACCCACGTGGCCCGACGCGACCGCGACCTCCACCTCGATGGTGGGGTTACCGCGCGAATCGAGGATCTCGCGGGCGACGACGTTGATGATCTCGGTCATGGTGGTCCCTTCCCTGGCGGTGACGGGGGTGCGTGCGGACTGTGTCGGAGGGGCTCTGGCGCGTCAACGGGATTTCGTCCCGATGCCGGGTGCAGGGAGAAAAGCTCTTCCTCTACCCCGTCGAGACGGACGACGGCGCGGAGAAGGATCCGGCGAACGGCCCGTGGACGGCGCAGGAGATCGCGGAGGCGTGGGGGAAGATCACGAGGTGACGCTTCCGCCCGACACGGTGTAGTCGATGATCACCACGCCACCACCACCACCGCCATCGCCGCCACCCGGCTCGTCGTGGTCGTCGTGGTGGGCCGGCATGGGCTCCGGGATCGGCAGCTGGACGACCGGGCGATCGTCGCGGGAGCGTTCGCGCTCCTGCCGCTTGATCTCCTCGATGATGAAGGCATCCAGCATCCGGTTCCGACCCTTCGAGTACTCAGCTCCTCGTCCTCAACCACCATGTAACGGCCGACGCGACCTTGTCCAGTCAGGGACGCTCCAGCTCCGTCCCGTCTTCAGTCTCCCTCCGCCCGACCCACTTGGCAACGGTCGGCCTCCCACGTCAACCTCCCTCCGCCCTCGCCTTGAAGGCTTCCAGCGTGCGAGGGAGCTGCACGCGCGTGAGCTCGTCCGTGACGCGATCGATGAGCGCCTGAGGGACGAGCGGGGGCTTCGCGATCTGGACCTCGACCGTGTAGCGGGCGCGGGTCTGGCCGCTCCCCTCCTCGGAGAGCTCCCAGGAGCCGTTCGAGACCGTCATCCAGTCGCCTCGCACGAGCGACCAGGTCACCCTGCGCGGCCGCTCCTCGAGGTGGCGGAGCGTGTAGCGGATGCGCTTCACGCCGAGGTCGAGCTCCAGCTCCACCTCGACCCCGATGTCCTGCCGCACGACCCGGCAAGCCTTCACGGACGGGACGAACTCCGGGTACCGCTCGTACGCTGCGATGACGTCGAACACCTTCGACGGCGGCGCCGCGATCACGATCTCCTGGGTGACGCTCGAGGCCATGTGCTCCTCCGGTCTGCGGCGGGGGATGAACCCCCGCCCTACTCCACGCCGCCGCGCATCAGGTTTCCAGCGCCTCTCCGGCCCCGAGGCGCTCCAGGAGCGCGGCTGGCAGCCGCCGGACGCGGCCCTCCAGGTCCAGGCAGGCGTGGACGGTATGTCCGGTAGCGAGCAGCTCCGCCTCGCGCAGCACCCGGTACTCGAAGCGGGCCGTCGCCCGTCGCGCCTCGGCGAGCGCGATCTCGATGGTGACGAGGTCGTCGTAGCGGGCCGGACGCCGGTATTGCACGGCGGCCTCGACCACCGGGAGGACCAGGCCGTGCTCGCGCTCGAAGTCGCGGTAGCGCAGGCCCTTGGCCCGGATGAACTCGTTTCGCCCCGCCTCGAAGAAGCGCAGGTAGTTCGCGTAGTAGACGACCCCCATCTGATCGGTGTCGCCGTAGATGACGCGCAGCTGGGTGGTGACCACGCGCGCCTCTCTCAGAGCGACTCGATGCGGATGAGCCGGCTCTTCGCCACGGACGTGTCGTAGCGATCGATCTCGGCGATCGCGCCCTGCACGTCCGCCTCGCGCGCCTCGTGGGAGACGATGACGAGCGGCACCGCCCCGCCCTCCTCGCTCTGCTCCCGTTGCTGCACTGCCGCGATGGAGATGTGGTGCGCGGCGAGCGTGTTGGCGATGCGGGCCAGCACGCCCGGCACGTCCTTCACCGTGAAGCGAAGGTAGTAGCCGCAGCGAATCTCGGCGTGCGGCCGGAGGCCGACCCGCGACTCGGCCGGCGGGAGGGGCACGCGCCCCGGGCTGCCGGCCAGGATGTTTCGCGACAGGTCGATGATGTCCGACACGACCGCGCTGCCGGTCGGCATCGCGCCGGCGCCCTGTCCGAAGAGGAGCGACGGTCCGAGCGCGTCGGAGCGGAGCAGCACGGCGTTGAACGCCCCGCGCACGCCGGCCAGCAGGGAGTCCTTGGGGATGAAGGCCGGGTGCACGCGGGCCTCGAGCTCATCGCGCCCCCCGCCCTGTGGCGCCACCCGCCGTGCGACGGCCAGGAGCTTCAGCGCGTAGCCGAACTCCTCCGCCCAGGCGAAGTCCTCCGGCTCGAGCGCCATGATGCCCTCGGTGAGCACCTCGGCGGGCTTCACCCGCGACCCGAAGGCGAGCTGCGCCAGCACGCACAGCTTCTGCGCCGCGTCGCCGCCCGATACGTCGAGGGTGGGATCGGCCTCGGCGAAGCCGAGCCGCTGCGCCTCGGCCAGCGCGGTCGCGAGCGCCTCCCCTTTCTCGGCCATGGCCGACAGGATGTAGTTCGTGGTGCCGTTGACGATGCCATGCAGGGAGGTGATGCGGTCGGAGGCGAGCGCCTCGCGCAGCGTGCGGATGACCGGCACGCCGCCGCAGACCGCGCCCTCGTAATAGATGTCGACGCCCTTCTCCGCGGCCAGGCGGAAGAGCTCCTCCCCGCGCGCGGCCAGGAGCGCCTTGTTGGCGGTGACGACGTGCTTGCCGCGCTCCAGGGCGCCGCGGACGAGGTCGAAGGCCTCGATCGTCCCCCCGATGAGCTCCACCACCACCTCGATGCGCGGATCGTCCAGCAGGTCCCGCATCCTCGTGGTGACGACGCCTGGCTCGACGTCGGCGGCGCGCTCCTTCGCCGCGTCGCGCAGCACCACCTTGCGCACGACGATGCGCGCCCCGAGCCGCGCCTCGATCTCGCGCTGGTGACGCTTCAGGATGGAGAGGACCCCGCCGCCGACCGTCCCGAACCCCGCCACGCCGATACCGACCTCGCGCATGCCTACTTTCCTCCCACTCGATACGATTCCAGCTCGCCGCGCACTTGCGGCCGAGCCACGCCTTCCACCACCGCGAACGTCTCGAGCCGCACCAGCCCGACCCCGGGCGCATAGGTGAGCTCCGCGACCTGCTCGACGCCTCCGGACCGGAGCTGCGAACGCACCCGTACGCAGCCCTGGAAGGTGCCGGCCGGCACCACCACCGTCTCCCCGACGCCCGCGATCTCGTACCGCTCGACCGCCGCCGCGCTCACCACCGAGCTCCAGGAGTGGCCGCGCCGCAGAGGCTGGCACAGCAGGCGCCGCGTCCGATCGTGCAGGCAATCTCCGTCTGCGCGCAGCGCGCCGCGCTGATCGTCGACGAAGTAGCCTTCGCGATCGCGCTCCACGACGCGGACCGAGCGCTGCACCGGAGCGGCCCCCGGCGAGGAGCGATCGAGGTAGGTCCAGGCATTTCCGACCGCCAGCGGGAAGTAGTCCGCGGGGGCCCCCGGTGAGGCCGCGGCCGACGCGGCCGGGGCGGCCGGGGCGCGCGCGCACGCGAGGACCGCCGTGGCGAGGGCGAGCGAGGCGAGATGGGTCCGGTTCACCGGGCCATCCTAGCGCGCTTCCAGCCCGCGCTGGGCCTCGCGCTGATCGCGGGGCGGTGCGCGCCCGGGCCTCACGCTCATCGCGGGGCGGCGCGCGCCTGCCCCTCGCGCGCCTCGAGGGCCGAGAGCGCCTCGCGAGCAGCTCCGCGCACCACCTCGTCGGGGTGGCCGGCGGCCATCGTCTCGAGCCAGGCCCGCGCATCCGGGCCGCCCAGGTCGCCGAGGAGGTGCGCCAGCTGCGCGACGTACGGCCCGTCGCGATGGCGGGCGAGCTCGATGAGCGGCGCCGCGGCCCGCGCATCGCGGAGCTGTGCCAGCGCGCCCACCGCGCGCTCCACGACCTCCGGGTCGGTATCGCGCAAGCGCTCGATCAGCTGCGGCACCGCCTCGCGGGCGTTGCGGTCGGCGAGCACCCTCACGGCGTGATCCCGCACGGCGGCGTCCTTCGCGGCGAGGTCCTTCACCAGCTCCGCCGTCGACTTGCGCTCGGCGGCGAGCTGCAGCGCGAAGGCCTCCACCGCGCGCTCCAGCGCGGCCGCCGCGGCACGCTCCAGCGCCGGTCGCAGGGCGTCGGCGCCCTGACCGACGGGCTCGGCCGCGCGACCCGTCTCCCGCAGGGAGGGCTCCCCGTCCCGCGACGAGAGCTCCACGGTCAGCGCGACGTTCGCGACCGCGTCGCCTCCCAGGCCGCTCGCGAGCACATCGGCCCGCTGCACGATGAGCTGGCCGACGAAGCGCCGGCTGGCGCGGTCGGCGCGCCCCGCGGGCAGGAACCCGGGCGCGGCCTCGAGGAGGCGGTTCGCCCGCTCCACCAGGCGCTCCGGTGGAACTCCTGCTCGCTCGAGCCGCTGCGCGCCGAGGGACTCGGCCACCACGAGCCGCTCCACCGCGTAGCGCGGCGATGGGCGGCAGGCGACGAGCCCCAGCGCGAGCAGCATCCGGACGAGGCGGGGAGTCGAGCCGCGGAAGGAGATCAGCGCTCCCCTCCCTGCGGCGCGTCCGGCCCAGGGGGGATGGGGGCGCCGGCAGGCTCGGACGGTTCCCGGGCCGGCGCGGGCGCCGCCTCGGCGACCGGCAGCGCGCCACCACCGCTCGCCTCGCCACCGGCCGTGGCGCCGGGGGCTCCCGGTGCTGCTTCGCCGGCGGCGCCTTCACGGTGCCTGCCCCGTCCGCCGCGTCGCCGGCGGCGGCGACGACGACGACGGCCTTCACCCAGCCGCTCACCCTCGGCCCCGGCGGCGCCGGCTGCCGGCGGAGCGCTCTCGCCGGCGTCCTCGTCCTCGCCCTCCTCGCCGTCCTCTTCGACCTCCTCGGGCTCGAGCGCCGGCTGCGCGCCGCGCTCCAACGACACCTCCATCGAGGCGCTGAGCGCGATGGGCGCCTCGGCCTCGGCGGGCTGGTCCGCCTCTTCCCGGCGAACGCCTTGTCGCGGCTCGCGCTCGGCCGAGACCTCGCGCTCCACCACGATCTCCCGTTCCGCTGGCACCTCGCGCTCGCCGCGGGGCTCCCTGGCCTCGCGCGGTGGTCTGCCCTCGCGCGGTTCTCTCGCTTCACGCGGCTCTCTCGCCTCGCGCGGCTCGCGCGGCTCCCGACCCTCACGTCGCTCGCGCTCCTCCCGCCGGGTGCGGCGCGCCGCCTCTTCCTGCTGGGCCGCCTCGGCGGCGGTCCGGAAGAACGCCTCGTCCACCTCCGGCACGATCACCGGCTGACAGCCCACCGCGTGCTCGGTGAACGCCTCCGTGAGCGCTTCGCCGCACAGGAGCAGCACCGGTAGCTGACCCGCCGCGGTCGCCTCGCTGCGCGCCTCCCGGCCAGCCTCGCCCGTGGAGAGGACGATGCCGATCTGCGCCCCGTAGTTGCCGACGTCGCGCCGAGCGTCGGTGACATCCCGCCGCCCCGGTTCGGCGCCCCCGCGCAGCATGCGGAAGCAGTGGCGAACTTCGGCGAGCCCCAGCTTGCGCCGTCCCGTGTAGACGACGTGGTCGCGTCCGCGCTTCGCGACCTTGAGCTCGCGGACGCCCATCTGCTCGAGCAGCTTCCCGAACACGTGCTCGACGGTGGGTGGATCGCACGCCTCCAGTCGCCGGCGCAGGCCCGAGAGCGCGTTCCTGCGCAGATCGGCCGGCGCCGCCGGACGGACCGGCACGAGCGGGGTGGCGGCGCGCTCGCCAGGCTCCGGCTGCGCGGCGAGGGCCACGTGCTCGCCCTCGAGCGCGAAGAGCGGCCGGCGGCCGGCGGACTCGCGCCGCTTGTTGTCCTCGAGCAGCGCCGCCGACAGCGCGGCTGCGTCGCGGACGAAAGCGTCGGGCATGAGCAGGCGCTCGGCGCCCTGCGCGGCGATCTCGGACAGCGAGAGCGGGTGATCGGCGCCCGCCAGGATCTCGAAGGCGACCTCGGCCGGCGGCGGATAGCGGCGGCCGCGCCGCTCCTCGCCCTCCTCGCGACGGCGGGGGGGACGAGCCTCGCCTCGGCCCGAGCTGCGGGCCATCTCGCGCGAGGGCGCCGGGTGGCGCTCGCGCGGGCGGTACGCCAGCTCGTCCTCAGGGGGCAGCTCGATGAGGTTCTCGAGCCCGGCCGGATCCTCGTCGAGGCCCCACTCCACCAGCGCGAAGGTGCCTAGCTGCACCGCCACGACCTTGCGGTCGGAGTGCGGGAGCTTGCAGTGCGTCGCGAGCTGCCCGCCCATCACGTCCTCGGGGACCTTCCCGACGTGGTCGAGCAGGCTGTCGCGCACTGCGATCTCGGCGATCTTCTTGAAGTGGAGCGGCTTTCCCTCGCGCCTCAGGACTTCGATGGCGGCTTCGGTGAAAGTCATGCTTTTCCTATGGTGGTGAAATCCTGGTCGAAAAACGTAGGCCCTTTGGGGCCTTAGATGAGCTGGACAGTGTGGAGCCCGACTGGACGGCTGTCAATGTTGAAACCACAGCCCTGCCCCGGCATGTGGACTTCACATGGTGCGGGTGCGGCTCGGCAGCTCGTGGAAGCAGGACCCGGCGCTCCGCGCGGCCATCGCGCGTGGGGATGCCGCCGCGCGCGAGGCGGTGAGCGAGGTGGTCGACGCGCTGGCGCTGGAGGTCGACGGCATCGACGTCGGCGCCGGCCGGGCCGAGGGCGCGGTCGTGGCGGGGGTGGAGGCGCTCGGCGCGGCTGTGCTGCGGCTGCTCGGCGGAGCGGCGCGCGCCGAGGTGCACTTCAGCGAGGGCGGGCTGGAGCTGGTCCTGGCGCGGCGGGGTGTGAGCGTGCTCCTCACGGTGGTGGCGCTGGAGCGGCCGGCGCGCGTCCTCGCCCGCGACGTCGAGGTGGAGCTCGCCGAGCTCGCGCGGGCGGCCGGCGAAGCCGCCCAGGCGCTCGGCGGTGAGCTCGCCGTGCTGCGGCTTCCCCGCCAGGGCGGGGAAGTCGCGGCCGTCGCGCGTGGCCTCGGCGAGCTCGCCGCCCGGCTCGCCTCCGCCCGGGCGTCCCCCGCGCGCGAGCTCCCCGCTCCGGGACAGACGGCGGCGGAGCGACCTCGCCAGCGCCGGGGCTCGCCCGCCTGCGGGTTCGAGCTGCAGGACGAGGAAGGCCTCCTCGCCACCTACCGCGGACCGGGAGCCGACCTCGGCTCGCTGCTCGCGCCCGGTGGCGTGACCCTGCGCGCTGGCGACGGACGCGTCCTCCTCGCGCTCGGTGGGGCCCCCTTCCTGCTCCTGCGTGACCTGGCAGCCTTTGCCGGGCGGCTCGCCGACGCTGCGCTCCGGCGCGAGCGCTCGGCCGAGCTGGAGCTGGCAGCGCCCGCTCGCGGCGGCAGCATCCGCCTGCTGGTCGATCTGGCCGGAGGGAGCGCAGCACGCGAAGGCGGCCCGGACATCCCGTGCCCACCGCTCCTGCTGGCGCGGGCGCTCCTCGAGGCAGCGATCGACTTCTGCGGTGTGGTCGCCGCGCGGAATGCCTGGCAGGCGGACAACGGCTGGCTGTCCGAGCTCCGCACCAGCTCGGCCGAGCGGCTGGCGCAGGTGCAGGAGCTCCTGGCAGGCGACCTCGTGGCAGCGGTGGCGCGCCCCGTCGGGCGAAGAGGCGGGCGCGCCATGCCCGGCGCGCCCCTCGGACCGGGCCGCATGCGCCGGCTCGCCTTCCGGGAGGCGGTCGCCGCCGACGTGGGCGCGCCGGCGGGGATCGGCCTGGCGCTCGCCGGCGAGCTCGTCGTCGCCGCCGGCGCGGCGGCGGTGGTCGGGCTCGACGCGTCCTCGGCCGCGGAGCGCTGGCGCCGCCATGAGGGAGCGACGGTGGCGGCGCTGGTCGCGGACGCGCTCGCGCTCGTCGACGCGGAACGAGTCGCGCTCGTGGACGCCGCCACTGGACGCGAACGCTGGTCGCGCCTCCGCACAGAGCTGCCGGAGGCCCCTCCGCGCGAGGTGGTTCGCCTCGCTGGCGGCCTCACGCTCTGGGTCGCGGCGGGCGAGGCGGCCGCCCTCGAGCCAGCCACCGGCCGCCGCGCGTGGAGCTTCGCACCGCCCGCCGCACGCGAGCTCCGCGCTGCGGCGGTGGGCGCGCTGGCAGTAGTGGGGAGCGACGCCGGCTTCCTGTACGGCCTCGACGCAGCCACGGGACGGCCTGCCTGGCGGCTTCGGCTGCCAGGGCCGCTCGTCGCGACGCCGCTGCAGCTCGGTCGTGAGCTCTTCACCCTCTGCACCACCGACCGCGGCGGCTCCCTCATCGCCCTCGACCCGGCGAGTGGCCGGCGCCGCCTGGAGGTGCCCCTCGACGTGACGCCGACGGGTCCGCTCGTCCACTTCGCGGGCCTGCTCGGCGTGGCCGGGACCGTGGCGGGGGACCCGGTGGTGATGGCGCTCGACCCGGTCGGCGGGCTCGCCTGGGAGGCCGCCCCTCCGCTCGGGGCAGGCGCATTGGCGCTCGCGCCGGTCCCGGGCGGACTGCTCGTGAAGACCGTCCACGGGACCTGCGCCATGCTCGACCGCAACGGCGAGGCGCGCTGGACGCGCCCGCGCGAGGCGCTTCACCCGCCCCTGGTGAACGTGCCGCCGGTGGTCGCGCGCGGTGTCGCGCTGGTGGCCGGGGAGGAGGTGGAGGCGCTGGAGGTCGCGACCGGCTGCGTGCTCGGCGTTCCGCGCCTCGTCGCCCCCGTGCGCCTCGTCGCGGATGCCGCGCTACACGTCTGGGCGCTCGACGCGGAGGGCGTCCTCGCCGCGGCGCGCCTCGCCACGCACCTGAGCGTGCTGTGACGCTCACCTCGATCCCGACCTCGACCTCGACCGCGACCCGCCCGCGACCGCGACCCCGAGCCCGACCCGCCCGCGCCCACGGCGCGCGTCTACACCCCGAGGAAGAGGCGCTTCCCGAAGTTGAGCGCCAGCTCGGCGTCGAAGATGCGCCGGGCGGAGCCCTCGATGTCGTACGCGACGCGGTGGTACTCGACCCGCCGTTGATCCGTGTCGTAGGTGACGAAGCAGGCCCGGTTGTCGTAGTCGCGCGGCTGACCGACCGAGCCGACCGAGAGGATGTACTTGCGGTCCGGCTCGAGCTGGAGCACCGGGGCGGTCACGTCGTCCACCTCGCCGCGGCCGAGGGCGAAGGCCTTGCACAGGTGCGAATGGCCAATGAACGTCACCGGGGCGAGCCGCTCGAGGTGAGGCACGAGCTCCTGCGCCTGCTCCAGCGCGAAGACGTACCCGTACTCGCCGGGCAGGATCGGAGAGCCGTGGCTGAAGCAGACCTCGTCCGCGCGGTGGATGTACGGCAACGAGCGCAGCCACAGCAGGTGGTCGGGGTCGAGCTGGCGCGCCGTCCAGTCGAGCGCATGCCGCGCCGCATCGTAGTAGTAGTCGTACTCCATCCGGCCGGCCACGGCGGCGTCGTGATTGCCGAGGAGCGTCACCGAGGCCAGGTCGCGGATGCGCTCGCAGCAGGCGTTGGGACTCGCGCCGTACCCGACCACGTCCCCGCAGCACATCACCCGGTCGACGCCCAGGCGCGCCAGCGCCGCCTCGACCTGGACCAGCGCTTCGAGGTTCGCGTGGATGTCGCTGAGGATGGCGATGCGCATCGCGGGCGCCCCGCTCGACGGCCGAGGGGCGCCGGATCGTAGTCGGCGCCGCCGGCCCCGGTCAACGGCCGGCCGGGAAGAGGTCGGCCTCCATGTCGTCGAAGTGCGCCAGCCGCCGCAGCTCGGCGTACCGGTGCCGGATCTCGTCCCGGCCGAGCGTCGCCAGCCGCTCGACCGAGAACTGCTCCACGGCGAAGCTCGCCAGCACGCTCCCCATCACGATGGCTCGGCGCAGCACCTCCGGCTCCTCGCGCTGGGCACGCGACAGGTAGCCCATGAACCCGCCGGCGAAGCTGTCGCCAGCGCCGGTCGGGTCGAAGAGCGCGGCCAGCGGATAGGCGCACGCGGCGAAGACGTGATCGCCCGAGAAGAACAGCGCCCCGTACTCTCCCCGCTTCACCACGATCGCCCGCGGCCCGAAGGAGAGGATGCGGCGAGCCGCCTTCACGATGTTGTGCTCGTCGGCGAGCTGGCGCGCCTCGGCGTCGTTCACGAACAGCATGTCGACCCGCTTCAGCGTCTTGAGCAGGCTGTCCCGCTTCGACCCGATCCAGTAGTTCATCGTGTCGCAGGCGACGAAGCGGGGCGCCTTCACCTGGTCCAGCACCCGGCGCTGCAGATCGGGATCGATGTTGCCGAGGAAGACGTAGCGCGAGTCGAGGTAGGCGGCCGGCAGCTCGGGGTTGAAGTCTCCGAAGACGTTGAGCTGCGTGTCGAGCGTCTGGGCCGTGTTGAGGTCGAACTCATAACGCCCCTTCCAGCGGAACGTCCGGCCGGGGCGGCGCTCCAGCCCCGCCACGTCCACCCCGCGCGCGGCGAGGAAGTCGATGTGCGCCTGGGGGAAGTCATCGCCGACGGTGGCGACGAGCCGGACCGGGCCGAAGAAGCTGGCGGCGGTCGAGAAGTAGGTGGCGGAGCCGCCCAGCACATCGTCGCGCCTGCCGAAGGGCGTCTCCACCGAATCGAGCGCGATCGAGCCGACGACGAGCAGGGACATGAGCCGTTCTCCGCGAGAGGGGCGGCGGTTGTAGCAGAGGCGCGCCGCCGCGGTCGAGGGCGAGGACGCTATCCGTCCGTGTGGCGCGCAGCGGCGCTGCGCTTGCGGCGCGGATCGCCGGGCCCACCCTCCGCGGCGAGCTGGCCACAGGCGGCGGCGATGTCCTGGCCGCGGTTCTTCCGCACCACGGCCGTCACGTTGCGGCGGACGAGGAGGTCGCGGAACCCCTCCACGCGCTCCGGCGCTGGCGCAGAGAAGCCCAGGCCTGGGTTCTCGTTGTACGGGATGAGGTTCACCTTGGCCGGGATGCCGTCGATCAGCCGGGCCAGCCGCTCCGCGTCCTCGTCCCGGTCGTTCACCCCGCCGAGGAGCACGTACTCGAAGGTGATGCGCCGGCCCTGCTTCATGGGGAAGGCGCGGCAAGCGGCCAGCAGGTCCGCCAGCGGGTAGCGGCGGTTCAGCGGCATGAGCACGTCCCGCTGCGCGTCGGTGGTGGCGTTGAGGCTCACCGCCAGCTTCACCTGCGTCTCCTCGCCGAGCCGCCGGAGCTGTGGCACGAGCCCGGAGGTCGAGACGGTCACGTGCCGGTGCGAGAAGTTCGGCCCGTCCTCGCAGAGGAGGAGCTCGAGCGCCAGCTTCAGGCTCTCGAAGTTGTGGAGCGGCTCGCCCATGCCCATGAAGACGAGGTTCGTGAGCGGCCGCGGCGGAGGGCCGAGGCCGAGCTCGAGCAGGCGCCGGTTGGCCCGGTGGACCTGGTCGGCGATCTCGCCCGGCCCGAGGTTCCGGGCGAGGCCCATGGTGCCGGTCATGCAGAAGCGGCAGCCCACCGCGCAGCCCACCTGCGAGCTCACGCACAGCGTGCGCCGCTCGCGCCCGCGCGGCCCCTCCCCGTCCTCGTCGTCGTCGCTCGCGCCCTGGTGCGGCATGTAGACGGACTCGATGAAGAAGCCGTCGGCGGTGCGCCACTTCCACTTGATGGTGCCGTCCGAGGATCGCTGCTCCTCGGCGATGCTGAGCGTCGCGAGGTCGAAGCGCTCCGCGAGGCGCGCCCGCAGCTCGCGGGGGAGATCCGTCATCTCGTCGAAGGAGGCGGCGCCGTTCCGGTGCAACCAGCGGAAGACCTGCCGGGCCCGGTAGGGCTTCTCCCCGAGTCGCCCGAGCTCGGCGGCGAGGCGCTCGAGCGGGAAGGCGCGGAGATCGGGGCGCCCGCGTGGCTCCTCCCCCGCTCCCCGCCCGGCGGAGAACGGGCTCTGGAGAGAGGCGCGGGCCGTCATGCCCCCCTCCCGGCCGCCACCGCCGGCTCGGCGCGGGGCTGCTCGCCCGGCCCGGCCTCGCGGCGGCGCGCGATCTCGACCCGCGTCACCCGCCGCTCGTCGCCGGCGCGCACCGTGAAGGTCAGCCCGTCCCAGGCGAGCAGCGAGCCCACCGCCGGCACGCGGCCCGCCGTGGCGATGATGAACCCGCCCAAGGTCTCGTAGTCGCCCTCCTCGGGGAACCTCACCTCGCGGTCGGGGTCGTCGCCCTCCCCCTCGGCGCGCTCGTTGAGGTAGTCCTCCAGCTCCCGGAGCGGCACGCTCGCGTCGGCCAGGTAGACGCCCGGGGTGACCTCGCGGACGGGAGCCGCCTCGACGTCGCCCTCGTCCTGGATCTCGCCCACGATCTCCTCGATCACGTCCTCCAGCGTGGCGAGCCCGCTCGTGCCGCCGAACTCGTCCACCACGATGGCGAGGTGCGTCTTCCGCTTCTGCATCTCCTTGAGCAGCTTCGAGATCTTCATCTGCTCGGGGACGAAGAAGGGCGGCTTGAGGTGCTTGTCGAGCGTGGCGAGCACGCCCTTCGGGCCGCGCGCCAGCTCCGGGATGATCTCGCGCACGAGCAGCACCCCGAGCACGTTGTCGATCGAGTCCCGGTAGATGGGCATGCGGCTGTACGGGTTCTCGGTGACGATGCGGAGGATCTCCTCCGGCGGCGCGTCCCGGTCGATGGCCGCCATGCGCGTGCGCGGGACCATGACCTCCTTCACCACGCGGTCGGCGAACTCGAGCACGCTGTTGAGGAGCTCCTCCTTCACCTCGTCGAGCACGCCCTCGCGGGTGCCCATCTCGATGAGGTACTCGATCTCGGCGCTCGTCACGGCTGGGGTCGGCGTCCGTGCTCCCCCGAAGAACGAGACGAGCGCGTTGGTGGCGCGGACGAGCCCGCTCGTGAGTGGCCACGAGAGCCAGGCCAGCAGCTGGACCACCGGCATGGCGGTGAGCGCCCACTGGATGGGGTGTCGCTTCCCGAGCGTCTTCGGGATGATCTCGCCCGCGAAGAGGATGACGAACGTGGTGACCGCGGTGAAGATCGCCAGCACCGAGCCGTCCGGCCAGCCGTGGGCGTTCGCCGTCCGGTGCGCCACGTCGCCAGCCAGCGCACCGGCGCCGATGTTGACGAGGGTGTTGCCGATGAGCAGCGTGGAGAGGACGCGCTCGGGGCTCTTCACCCACAGCGCAAGGAGGCGCCCCCGCCGGCCGCCCGAGTCTACGAGCTGGCGCGCGCGAGCGTCGCCGAGGGCGGTGAGCGCCGTCTCACTGCCAGCGAAGAAGGCCGCAGAGAGGACGAAGAGGAGCCCGAGCAGCGGCTCCCATGTCGGCATGCCTTCCACGGTCTCCTTCCCTTCCCGGCGTGACGAAAAAGCCCGTCCTGGAAGGGACGGGTTGAACTCATTGTAACCGGAGAATGGAACGGCGGCTTCCTCCGCCCCGGCCGGGGCGAGGAAACCGCCGTGCTTGCGGTGGGTTACCCGTCAG